>Ga0129315_1000995_pt1 | contig 14231 bp, 15 predicted proteins | sample Cm827metagenome_FD_94432 | JGI IMG/M metagenome (GOLD analysis project Ga0129315, IMG submission 94432) | Eastern black-and-white colobus group fecal microbial communities from Wisconsin, USA - Cm827 metagenome | ecosystem: Host-associated > Mammals > Digestive system > Large intestine > Fecal...
ATCAACAACCTGTTTGACTGCTTCAATTTTAAACTCTTCGGGATAACGCTTACCGCTCATGGGCACCTCTCTTTAAGCCATCTTAAATGACTCTGAGGTGTCTGTTAAACCCGTGGCGATTCATCTACCGGATTAATGTTCGTCCACAATCAAAATTTGAGATTGTGTAATTACACCTGGAAAGGCTGGCTCGAAAAAGCAGCATAAAAAAGATTTTATAAATAATCCTTCACACTGTTCACTCATGAACTTTATTATTATATATCAGTAAGTTATTGGGTAATGCATGAGTGAAGGGTGACGTATACCCTTCACCCCGGATGAACGATGGACGTAAAAAAACCGGCTTTCGCCGGTTCGGGTTAGTCAGGCTGCTGCCGGATCGTCACACTTCGGCAGCCAGTCGGTGCTGCTTTCATCCGTCAGGTCGAGGTTGGTCTGTATGCCTGTCTTTGTGCGGCGCTTCAGGTAGTTCAGGCCGTACTCGCGCAGAATGCTTTCCAGCGCCTGGCTGAATGACTTCATGCTCAGCGGGTTGCGGTAGCCGTTAGCCTCCATGTAGGCCAGATAGGCATGGTAGAGGTAGCGCCTGGGCTGTAACGGACGGATACTGGCGTTGCCCATGTGCAGGCCGGTTGGCTCAGCGGTGGCAAACAGATAGCCGCAGAAGTCCACCATCGGGTCGGCGTCGCGCTTGATGCGCATCGCCTCGCCGGAGTTTTGCTGCGACTGAAGCAGCCTGCGCGCATCCTGCGGGTCCCTGAAGCGCTGTATCAGCTGGCGCACGATAACGGCCAGCTCGCCCTGTATCTTTTCCTTCAGCTGCGGGTCGCGCTCGTTTGCCGGGATGATTTCCGGGAAGTGCAGGATTACCCGGCGGCGTGACACGCCCCCGCTGCGGTCGGTAAAGCGCATCGGGTTGTTGTTCACGGCCAGAATCACCGCCGGGATGTGCGTGGAGTAGGCATCTTTATATTTCGGGTCAACGGATACCGCATCACCGCCGGTAATCGCCTTGAGGCCCGCGCCGTCCCCGCTCCACTTCTCCTGGTCCGGCAGAATAATCAGCGAATAGCCGATAACAGATGCGCGCTCGCGTGAAGATTCCAGCGTCTCGATGGTCGCAGAGGTGGCATTGTCCGTCCCGGCCAGCAGGGTGGCGATTTCCGCCATGATGCTCTTACCACTCCCACCGGGACCGGTCACCTCCAGAAACAGCTGCCAGTCGTAGCGGTTCGCCAGCACCATAAACAGCGTGGCCAGAATGATGTCGCGTTTCTCCGCGTTACGCCCGGCGGCACGGTCCAGCCACTGCCAGAAGTGCGGCGCGTGGCGCTCCAGCGTCTCACCCTCCACCGGGCGGGTATAGTCCACGTCGCTGACGGTGCGCAGCCAGTTTTCCCGGCGGTGCGGGCTGAAGAGGCCGGTGCGGGTATCGAGTACGCCGTTGCGAAAGCCGATAAGCTGACGCTGTGGTGCGGCCTGCTGCGGCAGCATCAGCTTCAGCGTGTCCACCACGCCCGCGATTTTGCCCGCTGAGAACGGCGCGCGCAGGCGCTGGAACAGCTGCGCCACGTCGCGCCCGAACTGATTACCGGAAATCACTTTCCAGGCACCCGCCTCATAGCGGCAGAGGATTTCCCCGCTGGCGTCCACGGCAAGGTTGCTGCGGTAATGCTCCGCCACGCGCTCCGCCTTCTCGCTGGCGCTCATGGCGGTAAACTCCGCCTCGCTCATCACGTCAAACGGACTGGCCGCAGGCGGTGCGGCGGCCTCACGCAGGGCCTGCCGGGTAACTGCTTCGCCCTGCTGCGTGTACGCATCGTTCCAGTCACCAAACACCGGCGGCAGCGCCACCGTGGCGTTGCAGGCTTCAGCGGCCTTCTGCGCCTTCCGCTGGCCGTCACCGTTCAGGTCCCGGTCAGCGGCAATCAGCAGCGGCAGCGTGGCGTGTTTCTCCCGCGCCAGGCCAGCCAGGGAAGGAAGATTAGAGGACGACAGGGCAACCCACACCTCATCGCCGGTCAGGTTATGCACCGTCAGGCCGGTGGCGTATCCTTCGGTCAGCCAGATGCGTTTTGCCGGTGTGCCGCTGGCAAGAACGTGGCAGGCCTCTTTAACCTGCCCGCCCTTCGGGGTGCGCTTGACGCCCTCCGCGTTAATCAGCTGCACGTTAACCAGCTGACCATTCATATCGTGTAGCGGCACCACCATGTCGCCGGGGCGGTAAGTGGTTATCGCTATCTTCTGCGGCTTCGTCAGCGTCAGACAGGACTGCTCAGGCCAGCCCTTGCGTGACAGGTAAGGATTACCGGCGGCTTCACGGGCGCTGCTGACCAGCTGCTGTGCCAGCGCGGCGGCAGCCTCACGTGCCGCTTCATTATCTCCGGCGTCAGCAGGGGCAACAGCGGCAGCGTCCACCGGCGGCAGGTTGCCGGTGAGGCTGTTCACCCGCGCGGCAGCCTCGGTCAGGTTAATGCGCAGCGCCTTTTTCACCAGGTCCATGCCGTCACCGGCCCCGCACTGGTTGCAGAGCCAGGTGCCGCGCCCCTCCTGGTCGTCAAAGCGGAAGCGGTCGGTGCCGCCGCACACCGGGCACGGCATGTGACGGTTCTTCACCACGTTCAGGCCCAGCGCGGGCAGAATGCGGGGCCAGTGGCCCCGGGCGGCTTTTGCCGCGTCTGATACGGTCATTTTCATTATGATTTTCTCCCTCAGTGCAGCAGCGGCGTGCTTTCCAGACGCCCGCTCAGCTCGTCCATCACCACCTGACCCAGAAAGCTCAGGCACGGCGCTGACTTCAGCGGCCCGGCGGCCAGCAGGTCATCCAGCAGCGCGCAGGCAATCTCCTGCCCGCGCACCCGGCCATGCTGGCGCAGGTAAAAGCCTTCCAGCTCGTTTTCAATCGCCTGCTCCAGGCGCGTCAGCGTCAGCATGGGGTAGCGCTGCTGTCTGCGGCACAGGGAAAGCCAGGCACAGGCCACCGCCCGGCGGGAAAGCGCAGCGCGCAGGTCAGGTGAAAGGGTATGGGTATTCATGGCTTCACCTCTTCATTCATCACGCCGTCATGGCAGCGCGTCACCACGGCGTCGAGCTGTTCAGTGATGAGAAACACCAGTGAGGCCAGCTGGGCATGCTGAAGCGGCTGCGGCTGTTCGTGGCAGTCCTGAAGGGCCGTCATGTCGCTGACAAAGCGCCCGGCGTTGCGCAGATGCTCCAGGCGCAGCAGGTCAGCATGGGAAATCATGGCGTGGTTCATGCGCGCACCTCCCGGACCGGCAGGCGGGCAGTGAAAGACAGCACGTAATCGCGGGCCAGTAACTGGCGGGCGGCACGCTCATCGGAGGCGGTGGTGCGAAGCATCTGTACACGGGAATGACGCGCGCAGCGGCGCACGGGCGGCAAAGACAAAAACAAACTGAGGGTGCGGGGAATTAAGGACCACAGCCATAAGGGCAGTCTCCATTGAGTAGCGGTTATCGCCACCACCGGAGTTCTCACGCTCTGGTGGTGACCCGAACGGGGGTGAGAAACCGGCCTCAATGGATACCGGCCAGCCCGAAGGCTGCCCCGCCCGGGCCACCATTATGCAGACGGCACAACGGTTAAAGAACCGTCGCCCGAAAAATGGGTGCACTGAGGCAAAGACACAAAAAAAGACGCAAGGCGCGTCTGGTGTCGCCACTGAGTAAATCGGGTTCTCACGCCCGGCTGCCGATTTTGCGACAGCGGAAATACTGTACCAGGGAAAGCCCCCGGCGCGCAAGCCGGGGAAAGCAGGAAAAAACAGCATGTGGGCCTCAGCAGTCCGTGAGGGTGATACCGGCGCGGGAAAACGTCTGCATATCGGCTTTTGCGGGCGCTGCGCCCGCGCTTTGTATGCAAAAGGCGGTATCAGTGCCGCGAAAGCGTCGTGCCTGCCCCGGCTCGTCCACCTCAGCGGCAATTGCCAGCGCCAGCTGCTTCGCGTCGGCCACAGACAGGTCATGCGTTTTACCGCCAATGGTCAGCATAATCATGCGGCACGCTCCTGACCGCGCGCGGCGATGCGTTCGTTCATCCAGGTGCTTACCTCGCTGGCAAGCCATGCCACGTTCTTGCCGCCCAGGGAAATCTGGGCCGGAAAGGCGTCGCGGCTGATAAGGTCATAAATGGTCGAGCGGGACAGGCCGCAGACGTGGATGACTTCCGGAAGGCGCATAAAGCGCTCCTGAACCGGCATCGTTGCAGGCATAACCGGGGCCGCCGGAGCGGAAGAATGTGCGGATAACGTGCTGTGCATGGGCTACCTCTTGTTTATTCCATACAGGGCCGGACGAACGTGTCCGGCGTCGGGTAGCTCTTTATTCTGAGTATATTTTTGCCGGAATCAACAAGTGAAATCAGTGTGGCGGCTCCCACAAAATGCCTGACAAAGCACGGGTTTCACACGGTCTTTCAGGGTTTGACATATAGTGACATATGTGTTTTTGCAAGGAACTCGTAAGCATATAAATAAGGTTTCATATTCGAATTAAATCTAAATACATTGCCTAATGCCTGCTGCGCTGGATGAAGAGTGGTGAACAGAGAGTGAAGGATTATTTCTGAACTGTTCACCCATTAATTAACTGTATTTACTGTCTTTTTATTTATGGTGAACAATGGTGAAGAATATATATAAAACTGAAAGCTGAATAATGGCTTTCGTGAAACCTTTTCCTGGCTCGCCAGAAGAAAGGCTTTTTGTCTGGTGGCTGACACAACGCTGTCCGTTAGCCGGGTTGTGCCAGCAACGGCACAATGGCGTTAACGAAAACACCACAACGGAGCCATTTATGACCGATACCACCCGGACCCCGACCACTGATGCCTTTGCCTTACTGCCTGCCGCCACACAGCAGGCGCTGGAGCGCGTAAAAAGCAGCAAATCCGCATGGCTTGCTGCCCGTCAGAAACAGGCAGATGCCGCAGGCATGGCCGACAATATCCGCAAACGCCGTGAAGAAACGGAGGCGGAAGCCAGAGCGCAAAACGAGGAGTGGCGTCAGCTGTTCCGTGAAAACCAGGGCGCAATGACGCCGCGTATGAAAAAGCTGCGTGCCGAAATTGCGCTGGGCCGCGAAACGCTGGACGAATTCGATGACCTGCTGGCCGCGCACCAAGCCGAAACTGAAACCCTGCCCTGGACCACCGGCGACCGGGCTGTGGCCTATACCAGCGCGCACCAGTCCCTGATAAATGCCCATGCCCGTCACGTCTGGGCGCAATTTATGAAAGAACACGGCCAGGCGCTGATACACGCCCTGAGCCTGCGCTGGCTTGCCATGCGGAACGAACACGACGGAGGGGTTGAAGGGGTGAATGACAGCACCACGATGTTCAGGCAGTTCATCCACGAAGAAATCATGACGAAAGCAGTGGACCACAACCCGTCGGCTGAGGGCGATGCGCTGCTTGAAGAAACCGGCCTGTATCCGGCCCCGCAGGCATACAGCGATGCGCGCCTGGCCCCCACTCCCGCAGCCCGCCACAGAATGAGGGTTAAGCAACAGAAGGCCGCAGGAGATAAAGCATGATTAACGCCATCACCCCACAGGATGCCCTGAGCCAGTACCGCAGTGCCGGTGAAAGCTGGCGCATCCTGCGCGCTGACCGTGAAAACAAACAGCAGCAGCTTGAAACACTGTTCAGCAGTGAGGGCAAACCCACTGATTACGCCGAGCAGGCGGATAACCTGCGTGAATGGCAGGACGTGCTGACCTGGCAGATTATCTGTGCCGCCGGTGACGTGCTTCAGGCACATCGTTATGTGACTGATGCGTGTGTGAGTGAAGCGCTGACCGCCTTTATGGATGCGCATGGCGCTGCGCTGACCGGTGCGCTGGCGCCTTACCTGAACGGCCCCGCCGGGCTGGAAACCGCCATGCGAACGTTGCGTGCCGCCATTGTCCGTCAGGCTGAAATCAGCGCGCCCGTGGTGGCTGAAGAATATCAGGCCATCCTCAACGAAACAGGACTGCATCCTGACAGCGCAGTGCGCGATGACGCCACCGCCATCCGTACCCCGGCCAGGGATGCAGGCTACCGGTTTCGGCTGGAAAAGCTGAATGCACAGCAGGAGGGCCGCTAAGATGGCCATGAAATGCCCGGAGTGCGGCACCACCGCCCACACCCGTACCAGTGAGTACCAGACCGGCACGCTGAAAAAGACCTGGTATCAGTGCCGTAATATTGACTGCTCCTGTACGTTCACCACGCTCGAGAGCCTGGACAGCATCATCATGAAGCCGCAGAAGGCATCAGAAACACCCGAACCGGCGCCGGAAACCCCGAAGCGGGCACCGCAGACGCTTAACCGCTACGGCGCAGCCAGCAGGCTGTCGAACCGGCAGCACGCTCCCGCCTGAGCCTTCGACTTGATTCCTTCCCCGGCCACCGCGCCGGGTTTTTTGTGGCTTTTTCTCTGGCTGGCCCGCCGTTGCGGCAGTGCATGACTATGCCGCATGAAAACGCATGAATAAATGCACCCAAATTTCTCCCGTTCCGGCCAGTGGCGGCGCGGTTTCGAGGCACTCATGCACCTGCATGAAAACCGCTACATGAAACGGGCAGGCGTGGCGGGGGTAGCATTGCGCGCCAGTACATACGTAAATGTATATGGGATCTACTTAACAGACAAGCATTTGTAATGATCAATATAATTTCCGCCTATCAAAGAAAATCAAACTGTCTTTTGTACCCAGTTTTTATTTTCATCATTTAAATAAAAACGCTGTGCAATTAAATCAACCGCACAGCTGAGATTAAATTGTGATATTAATATAAATTAGCCTTGTTGATTAAGTAAATTAATATCACTGGCGCTGATTGCTTTTCCTTTCTGACGATTAATACCGTCTAATGGTTTGAATGCAACTTTTTGCCCAATACTTAATGAGCACCATTCACTCCAGTCACCGTTTTTTAGATGCTCAAAATGTAAAAAATAATCCTGACCTTCTTTGCTGCAGAATATATACGGCGAGTTTCTCTCTTTTTTTCTGGGGATATTTGAAATAGGCGCAACAATATACCCCCTATCACTTAACTCATCTGAGTCTAATTTATCCGATGATGCATTATTAAATAAGTAACTAGTGTTAATTTTTGAGAATGGATTATCTCTCGCTGGCATAGCGGAAAGCTTATTTAAAAGCTTTGATATCTCATCATCATTACTTATGTTTACAGACTGTACAACATTGCTTAAATGCCGTGAAATGAAATCGATAGACTGTGCTAAAAATTTCTCATTAGATATACAATCTTTATTATTTAAAGCATGAGCTATTTCATTGAAAATATTTTTTGTTTGATCACACGCAGGTTTTATATAACCATCCTCTCTAATCACATCATCCATTATTCTCATTGATCTGGATAATAAATCTATAGCACGCACGGGTTCCGAAGCTGCAATACCCTCGGCTTGTCTTTTATATGCAGTCGCTCTAAATACTCCCACCAAGCCTCTGGACTGCTTTAGTTTTTTCCATTCTTTACTGTTTTCTATAATCTCAGGGTATTTGTGATCATATAATAAAGAAAGATAATAACCATTAAATATTCTTTGAGTAAATTCTGGTGAGTATTCATTCTCATTCACCCAGCCACAATCAATAAGCTCCTTATAAATTTTATTAGCACCAGAGTAATCTTGTTCAGAATGCAAATGCATTGCAAGAAATATTTGTGCATTCACGTCATCAGGATCTTGTTTGATGGCTAATTCAAATTTATCCTTTGCTAAGGCTGAGGCCCCTAGTGAAGAATACAAACGACCATAACTTCTATTAAAAATGCTAACTTCTGAATATAAATATTCTGCATCTTTAAACCTTTTCATTAGCTCGATTGCTTTTGAATTAGATAATATGAATCCTTTGAAAGAACGATTTAAAGATGTGATTAAGACCTTTAATCCTTCGTTAAGATTTGTTGGTATATAATTCCAGTGATAGGGAGGGATGCTGTTTTTTATTTGATCATGCTCAATTTGTTTAGCAATGGTTTTTCTTTTTTGCAAATCAGATTGTAGCTGTGACCTTAATATTACATTTCTAGGGTTGGTGATAAGTATTTCGCGAATAGACTCACTAAGCGAATAGCTTTCACCGTCATGATTTACACTTCTCACCACTAAACTTGTGTTGCTTAATTGAGCAATACTTTCTGCAACTTCGTCCATTGACAAAGTTAAAAATTCGCAAAGAGTAGCTCTATTTAAATTATTTGAAATAAATAAACACTCAAGAATATTTATTGCATTCACGCTGAGAGCGTCGATTAGATTACTAAAAGAGAAAGAAGCAATTTCTTTATTAGCAACATTTATTGAGTCAGGAATTTCTTTGCCAGAAAAATAAAGATCAAGACTTAATCTTATAGCTAAAGGGTTATAATGACAATTTTTAACCAAATTAGCCAGAACATGATCATCAAGTGTTCTTATATTTTTCCTAGACATGTATATTTTAGATAGCGTTAATGCAAACTTTTCTTTTAAAGGCTCAAGAGTAATAATACTTGCATTGTTGATAGTAATACGACTAGTGATTAATAATCGCCAAGCTGCTGGTAAAGTATTGCAAAAATCCTGAAACTCATTCGTTGAATTTGTTATAAGCGTCTCTAAGTTATCTATAAAAAGGAGAATTCTTTCATTCTCTTTCTTTTTCATTAAATCGTCAAAATTCTCGAATGATATGTCGTATATTTTCTCAGCTTCTGTAGTAATCAGTTTCCGTAGTTCAACTAATGATTCTATAGAATCCAGTTTCTGAACACCTTCGTAAGTCAGCTTTTCTGTTTTTAAGGTGGCGAAAATACAGCAGTCTATATATTCTTTAGTTTCGGGTTGCTTAACTTTAGAGGATAATAACTCAAGGGCAAGCGAAGTTTTTCCAATTCCGCCAGGTGCTACTAAAGCAATGTTTGCAATCCTTTTATTCTTTAATAATTCAAGAAGCCTTTTTTCTTCTTGTTTTCTACCAACTAGCCCTGTTATAGCATGTTCAAAAACAACAGGTAGATTATTTGGAATTTCCCAAAGGGTCTTGTTCAACCATTCGTCAGGCGGGTCAAGTAATTCATTTCGCTCTGCCGAGATTAGAGCCTTACGCACGCTGGTCATTCCAAGAATATCAATTAGTGGATCTGAAGCAATTGCAGCAGTTTTATACCAAAATGAATCAATAAATTTTCTATTAGGATGCGAAATGACATTTCGAACATGATACATGCTGTAGAGAATAAATAACTCTCTAAGATCCAACAAATATGAGTTTACCGATGTATCCTTTGTAATCTCTAAGATTATATTAAACAACTCATCTATATAAGTTGCTTCGATAACATCAGATACTTTTTTTAAATTACTTGATGGGTTTCGTTGATTTTCTCGAGCGGTAATAGCTTTTATCATCTCCTCAGGAAACTCATCCAATGAAATTTCAGTATTTAAAATATAATTTCCCAAAGATTGTTCTAATTCATGAAGCACCATCGCTGTTCTTCTACGGTTAAGACTGGAATCCATATAAACCTCACACCCGAAGTAGGAAAATTCTTAATTAGCATACTCATTGAATAAATTCAACCACGATTCATAAAAATGGGGATCAGTGTGTTGATTATCAGCTTTTAAAACCTATCTTTTCGCAAATTCATAAGGTGTAATGCTTTTGGACTTATTCGCATCCAGATAGTCAGCCCACCATTGAACCATTAATCGACGCTCGTCTAAATGCTCAGAAGTATGAATATACGCCGCACGAACATTGTTACGTTCTGAGTGGCTTAACTGGCGCTCAATCGCATCATCGCTCCATAAGCCTGACTCACCAAGCGCGCCACGCGCCATCGTCCTAAATCCATGCCCACAGACCTCGGTTTTCGTGTCATATCCCATGGTACGCAAGGCGCTGTTAACCGTGTTCTCACTCATGACCTTAGTTGCGTCGTGATCCCCCGGGAACAACAGCTCTTTATCACCACTAATTTGCTTAAGCTGCTGTAACAAAATCATCGCTTGTCGGCTAAGCGGAACGATATGTTCCTCTTTCATCTTCATGCCCCGGTACGAGTAACGAACGCCTTTAATTTCTTCTCTCTTTGCCGGTATACGCCAAAGAGATTTATCGAAGTCGAATTCATCCCAACGCGCGAAACGTAACTCACTGGAACGCACAAAAGTTAGTAAGGAAAGCTCGACCGCGATCCGCGTCATTACACGGCCACGATATGCAGCAAGACGAGCAAGAAACTCAGGGAAGCGGCTGGAGGGTAACGCGGGGTAATGTCGCGCTTTGGTTGTCGATAGCGCACCGGCCATATCACTAGCTGGATTTGAGTCGATGTAATCGTTCTGTACGGCATAACGCATAATAGCGGTGACACGCTGCTGAAGACGCTGCGCGACGTCATGCTTACCACTGGCATCAACTTTTTTAATCGGGGCTAATAGGTGGCTGGTTTTGAGCTGACGAATGTCGGACGAACCGATATAGGGGAAGATATAAAGCTCAAGATAGCGAAGAACGCGCGATCGATGGTCTTCACTCCAGCGCTTGTTGCTTGCATGCCATTCACGAGCAATGGTTTCGAAAGTGTATGCCCCCGCATTCTCGGCATGAGCTTCTTTCTGTTCTGCTTTTGGGTCGATCCCATGACTTAACAGCTTTTTAGCTTCATCGCGCTTTGCTCTTGCCTGAGCAAGCGTCACTGTAGGCCAAACACCAAAAGCGAGGCGATCCTCTTTTTTGTCAGAGGGGCGTCTGTATTTCATGCGCCAGTATTTAGAACCCTTGGCCGAAACCTCGAGATACAAACCGCCGCCATCGGCCATTTTATAGGTTTTGTCTTTTGGCTTTGCGGTCTCTACCTGTCTGGCGTTGAGCTTCATTTGGGGGCACATTTCTAATCGAAGTTAAGATGCCCCCAATTATGCCCCCAATAGCATCCAGATTTCAACGGACCACCTCGGACGGCTCAGGACGTAAAAATGGCTATAAACCTTGATTTTAAAGGGAAAGTTGGACTTTCTCGGATGTTCTTGGAAGAGTACTTGGTGCCGAAGGCCGGACTCGAACCGGCACGTATTTCTACGGTTGATTTTGAATCAACTGCGTCTACCGATTTCGCCACTTCGGCACTGAAGAGGTATGCGGAAAACGTTGTGGATTATACCTGTCGCACGCCACCATGCAAGCGCCAGCTTGCTCGCACCTCGCTAAGTGCTGAAATTTTCAGCATTGCATACAGCGATGTGTAACCTTTGTCACACTCCAGGCACCCCGCCCTGCCATGCTCTACACTTCCCAGAGCACACCAGAGAAGGACCAAAAAATGTCGATGATAAAAAGCTATGCCGCAAAAGAAGCGGGTGGCGAACTGGAAGTTTATGAGTACGATCCCGGTGAGCTGAAGCCACAAGATGTTGAAGTGCAGGTGGATTACTGCGGGATCTGCCATTCCGATCTGTCGATGATCGATAACGAATGGGGATTTTCGCAATATCCGCTGGTTGCCGGGCATGAGGTGATTGGTCGCGTGGTGGCGCTCGGGAGCGCCGCGCAGGATAAAGGTTTGCAGGTCGGTCAGCGTGTCGGGATTGGCTGGACGGCACGCAGCTGCGGGCATTGCGATGCCTGTATTAGCGGTAATCAGATCAACTGCGAGCAAGGTGCGGTGCCGACGATTATGAATCGCGGTGGCTTTGCCGAGAAGTTGCGTGCGGACTGGCAATGGGTGATCCCACTGCCGGAAAATATCGATATCGAGTCCGCCGGGCCGCTGCTGTGCGGTGGTATCACGGTCTTTAAACCACTGTTGATGCACCATATCACTGCCACCAGCCGCGTTGGGGTAATTGGTATTGGCGGGCTGGGGCATATCGCTATAAAACTTTTGCACGCAATGGGATGCGAGGTGACGGCCTTTAGCTCTAATCCGGCGAAAGAGCAGGAAGTGCTGGCGATGGGTGCCGATAACGTGGTGAATAGCCGCGATCCGCAGGCACTGAAAACTCTGGCGGGGCAGTTTGATCTCATTATCAATACTGTGAACGTCAGCCTCGACTGGCAGCCTTATTTTGAGGCGCTGACCTATGGCGGTAATTTCCATACGGTCGGTGCGGTTCTCACGCCGCTGTCTGTTCCGGCCTTTACGTTAATTGCGGGCGACCGCAGCGTCTCTGGTTCAGCAACCGGCACACCTTATGAGCTGCGTAAGCTGATGCGCTTTGCCGCCCGCAGCAAGGTTGCGCCGACCACCGAACTGTTCCCGATGTCGAAAATAAACGACGCCATCCAGCATGTGCGCAACGGTAAGGCGCGTTACCGCGTGGTTCTGAAAGCCGATTTTTGAAAATCATTCGCAGCGCTGATCTGAGGCGCTGCCCCCTTTCGCACATATTCTGTCTTGTCGTATCGCCAGCACGGCCTGCCGACATTGTTCGGTGACATTGGCAATATCATGGTTGATATCAATGCGTACAATATCCTGTTCATCTGCTTGTGGACGCTCCAGCGCCTCAAACTGACTTTTTAGTAACGCTACCGGCATAAAATGCCCAGCCCGCCGCTGCATTCGCGCGAGAATAGTTTCATAGTCGCCATCTAACCAGAGGAAATGAACATGGGGGCTACCCTTGCGTAAAATATCACGATACTGTTTTTTTAATGATGAACAGACAATAAATCCTGTTTCATTCTTTTTATAAAGACTGTATGAAGCATCATTTAAGCGTTCCAGCCAGGGAAGTCGATCTTCATCAGATAATGGAATACCCTGCGACATTTTATCTATATTTTTGGCTGGATGAAGATCGTCACCATCAATAAATTTAGCAGATAATAACGCGGCAACCTTGCTACCAATTAATGTTTTACCACTCCCTGAAACGCCCATCAAAATAAAGCTTTCACCCGCCATTTAAAATCTCCTGAATCATCTTACCTGCTGCGATACTACGCCTGGCGGCATAATAATTTCACGTTTTTTTATTTCTGCTGATAAGAATTACAAGGCACATCACGTTATGCGTAACATAGTAATGTAACAATTTTCTGACGTGATCTTCATCACAAATAATGACAATTAAAACCGCTTAAATGCTTCCGAGGTGTCTACCTGACCAGTGAGGAATTTATGCAAGTGAAAACACAGTCCTGCGTTGTTGCGGGCAAGAAAACTGTTGCCGTTACCGAGCAGACGATAGATTGGAATAATAATGGAACATTAGTACAAATAACCCGAGGTGGAATTTGCGGTTCCGATTTACATTATTATCAGGAAGGAAAAGTAGGTAATTTCATGATAAAGGCACCGATGGTGTTAGGTCATGAAGTTATCGGTAAAGTTATTCATAGCGACTCATCAGAATTACATGAAGGGCAAACGGTAGCCATTAATCCGTCTAAACCGTGCGGTCACTGCAAATACTGCATTGAACATAACGAGAATCAGTGTACAGATATGCGTTTTTTTGGCAGTGCCATGTATTTCCCTCATGTTGATGGTGGCTTTACCCGTTATAAAATGGTCGAAACGTCGCAATGTGTCCCTTATCCGGCCAAAGCTGACGAAAAGGTTATGGCTTTTGCCGAACCTTTAGCCGTCGCGATTCATGCCGCACATCAGGCCGGCGAGTTACAGGGCAAGCGAGTATTTATTTCCGGTGTTGGACCCATTGGCTGCCTGATTGTCAGTGCAGTGAAAACACTGGGGGCCGCGGAAATTGTCTGTGCTGATGTGAGTCCCCGTTCCCTTTCGCTGGGCAAAGAGATGGGGGCGGATGTGCTCGTAAACCCACAAAACGACGACATGGATCACTGGAAAGCGGAAAAAGGCTATTTCGATGTCAGCTTTGAAGTGTCCGGTCATCCTTCATCAGTGAATACCTGTCTGGAGGTCACTCGTGCACGCGGCGTAATGGTGCAGGTAGGTATGGGAGGCGCGATGGCAGAATTCCCAATGATGACGTTGATTGGTAAGGAGATTTCACTCAGAGGCTCTTTCCGTTTTACCAGCGAATTTAATACCGCAGTGTCATGGCTGGCGAATGGCGTTATCAATCCACTGCCTTTACTGAGTGCTGAATATCCCTTCACTGACCTAGAAGAGGCGCTACGTTTCGCCGGTGATAAAACCCAGGCAGCAAAAGTCCAGCTTGTTTTCTAAGAGATAAATAAAGGAATAATACAATGAAC
>Ga0129315_1000996_pt1 | contig 14136 bp, 17 predicted proteins | sample Cm827metagenome_FD_94432 | JGI IMG/M metagenome (GOLD analysis project Ga0129315, IMG submission 94432) | Eastern black-and-white colobus group fecal microbial communities from Wisconsin, USA - Cm827 metagenome | ecosystem: Host-associated > Mammals > Digestive system > Large intestine > Fecal...
CGCGAGGACGCCTACCGCGCCGAGGTCGCCGTCATGAACACGGTTCAGGGACGCGAGTTTGCCGTGAACGAAACCATCACCTTTGAGGGCTACTCCGATGACTGCGGCGATGCCATCGCGGCGATTGAGTTCAGCCTGGACGGCGGCGAAACCTGGACCACCTACGAAACCGCCAACGCGACGGCGGACAAGTGGGTCTACTGGCACTTCAGCTATACGCCGGAGGCTGCCGGCACCTATCAGCTGACCGTGCGCGCCAGAACGCAGAGCGGCAACGTGTCTCCGATGGCGGCGAACGTGGTGTTCAATGTCATCTGAGCCGCTGCATCGGCTTGATTGGATTGGAAAAGGCTGCCGGGGGCTTCTGCTCCTGACAGCCTTTTTTCTTCGCTTTGCGGTGATGGCTCGTTTCTGACGGAAAGATCAAAGATTGGAATGGGCCACGAGCGCGTCAAACTGCTCCTGCGTCAGCTCGCAGTGATAGAACAGCTGATAATACTGCGCCACCTCGGCGTACAGGTCGTAGTCCGCTGCCTCGGGATAGAGCACCTTCGGCATCCACAAAAGACCCAGCAGACGCTGCGCAGAGGGCGGGAAGCCCATCCAGTTGTAGGGCCCCATCGGCACCTCGCAGTAGCTGCCGGAGGCGACTGCCTGCATGTTCTGCCACGTCGCATCCTCCGCCACGGTGCCGTATACGCTGCCCGGCGCGAAGATGATGTACTCCGGGTTCCACTTGAGCAGCTGCTCCATGTCCACCTCGTTGCCGGTGCCCTTGGAGGACGGGGATTCGACCACCGCCAGATTGTTGCTCAGCAGATCGATGACCTCACTGTGATAGCTGTCCTTCGCGATGACGTTCAGCCCCTCCGTGCCGGTGATGTAAAGCAGATCCACCTTGTCAACGCGCCCGGCGATGTCGACCGCGCGGTCGTACACGCTCCTGCAGTAATCTGCCAGCACGGCCGCCTCCGCCTCGCGACCGAGCAGCTCGCCGAGCCTTGTGTAGGCCTCGTCAAATGTCGCGAGCGTCGCGGTGATGTGCACGAACGGGATTCCGGTCTGCTCCGTCAGTGCGTCCATGTCCTGGGCGATGCTGCTCTTCGGCTCGCCCACATCGATGACCACCTGAGGATCGGCGGCGAGCAGCTCCTCGAGATTCAGCTCGCCCTTGCCGCCGTAGAGCTGGCCCAGGACGGGCAGGCTGCAGTATTCCGTCGGCAGGTACTGCCCGGCGCTGCTGTCCCACGGATTCGCAATGCCCACGAACATGTCCGGAGCCAGCGGGAAAAGCACGATCTGCGCCATGGGGCCGGAGAGTGCGATGCGCTCAATGCTCGCGGGGACCTCGACCTCGCGGCCGGTGGAATCGATGAAGGTGTGCGTGCCCTCCGCCGCAGCTGCGCATACGCATGCTGCAAGCAGGAAAAGCGTCAGGAGGACGGTCAGCGTTTTTTTCATGAGAGACACTCCTTTTCTTCCAATGTGGATCAGATGCACGCGTGCAGCAGGATCTGAGCATTCACCCGGTCAGTCCGTCTGCGCCCTGCCGGGCAGCACAATCCGCCCCATCGGGCTGTCCACAAACGTGGTGTCGATGCCGTAAAGCGTCCGCATGAGCGCTTCGTTCATCACCTCGCCGGGCGTTCCGCCTGTGAGCAGCCTTCCGTCGGAAAGCGCGATCACACGGTCTGCATAGCTGAGCACATGCTGCGGATGGTGCGTGGACATGATGACCGTGTATCCGCCATGGGCAAGCTGTCTGGCCTGCTCCATCACGCGGCTCTGGTTGCCGAAGTCGAGGCTCGCGCAGGGCTCGTCCATCAGCAGAATGGGCGCCTGCTGCGCGAGCGCGCGGGCGATGAGCACCAGCTGGCGCTCGCCGCCGCTCAGGTGCAGAAAGCCGCGCCCGGCCAGATGGGCAATGCCCAGCTGCTCCAGCTTTTCCATCGCCGTCCTGCGCTGCCTGGCCCCCGGCGAGGAGAACAGCCCCGTTTGCCCGGTCGTGCCCATGAGCACCATGTCGAGCGCCGAATAGTTGAACGTCGGGCTCTGGCTCTGCGGAATCCATGTGATCTGCCGCGCCAGCTCGCGCACGGAGCAGCGCCGGATCTCCCGCCCGTTGATCCGGAGGCTGCCGGTGTATCCGGGCAGAAGCCCCAGCATGCAGCGGAAAAGCGTCGTCTTGCCTGCACCGTTGCAGCCCAGCAGCGCCGTCAGCCCGCCCTCCCCGATGGTGAAGGAGAGGCCGGAGAGCACGGGCGACTGCCCATAGGCAAACGACAGCTCGCGTACCTCGATCATTCCGCCGCCTCCTTGCGTGTAATCAGATAGAGGAAGAACGGCGCACCGATGAAGGCGGTCAGGATGCCGATGGGGATCTCCGTGGGCAGCAGGTTGCGGCTCACATCGTCCACCAGCAGCAGGAAGCCCGCGCCCATCAGCATGGAGCAGGGCAGCAGCGCGCGGTAATCGCTGCCCACGAGCTTGCGCGCCAGGTGCGGGACGACGAGACCAATCCAGCCGATCAGGCCGGAGACGGAGACGCTCGCCGCAGTGACCAGCGTGGAGCAGAGCACGACGGTCAGCCGCAGCCCGCCGGCGTGAACGCCCAGCGCCCGGGCCTCGTCGTCGCCCAGCGTCAGCAGGTTCAGCCGCCAGCGCAGCAGCAGCAGCGGAACAAGGCCCAGCGTCATCGGCACGCAGGCAAAGAGGACGCTGGCCATGCCGGTTCCGGAAAGGCTGCCCATCAGCCAGTAGGTGATCTCCGGCAGCTGATCGCTGGGATCGGCGACCAGCTTGATGTAGGAGGTGCCCGCCGAAAAGAGGGAGCTGACCATCACGCCGCCCAGAATCAGGGAGATGACCCGCTTGCCCGGTGCGCGCACGCTGATGAGCATGACCAGCAGCACCGTGAGCAGGCTGAAGGCGAACGCGCTGAGCGTCACCATGCCCATCTTTGCGCCGAGCAGAATCGCCAGCGCCGCGCCAAAGGCCGCGCCGGAGGATGCGCCCAGCAGATCGGGCGACGCCATCGGGTTTTGAAAGACGCCCTGATACGCCGCGCCCGCCGTGGAGAGGCAGCAGCCCACCATGCACGCCAGCACGATCCGCGGCAGACGGATGCGCAGCACCGTCGCCTCCATGGCGCCCGTCCATGTCGTCTCCATGGCGATCCCCATGCGGCGAAGGAGGATGCGCACAATCTGATCAAGGGGCACAGGATAGCGTCCCATGCCGCAGGAGATCAGAAACAGCACCAGCAGGCCTGCCGCCAGAAGGGCGAGGATCAGGGAATACGAACGGCGTTTTTTCCGCAAGGCGGTTGCTCCTCTCCTGTGCTCAATAAAAAACCGCATCCTGAAAAGGATGCGGGCAGCAGCAAACAGAGAGGCATCAGGCCTCCCACGATCATGCGCATTCCGTCTCCTTTTCAAACAGGAAGGCTGCACCGTTTCCGCTGCAACCCAATGGCCCCGATTCCATCGCGAAAGCCTTAGGAAGGGGGGCTCGAAGACAATATTATTCTATCGTGTCGTTACAGGCTTGTCAAGCGTTTTGTGGAGCCATACGGCTGTCCGCGCGTGCTGCCCGGGAAGCGATCGGAGGAAAACTGCAGGCAAGGGCCGGAAAAGAATCCCATATCAGGACACGACACGCAAGGAATGAAATGAAGCCGTGGTTGCTGTACCCTGAACTCCCCCAAAATCAGAAGCGCGCGTTTGCAGCCTTCCTGCCGCTGGGGTTCAAGAAGACCGCCGCAGAATGCTCACATGCTGCGACGGTCCCGTTTGAAATTGTTCAGCCTGCAAAGGTGCGGCACAGACAGGTCCGATCGCGCTGTACAGGGACATGGCGGGCGGCAACCCGTCATATCCTGCCACAATTTCAATTTTCATGTTTGATTCTACCAGAAAATTCCGGGAAGAGCAAGTCACCCCTGCAGCTCACGGGGAATACGCAGCATCGCCAACAGGAGCTGGCAGCACGACAAGCCGGTTCGGCAGCGGAGGAGGTCGGTGCGCATGAGCGTTGTCCGGGAAACGTCCGAGGAAATCAGCCTTGCGCTCGCCAAGCGCCGGTATCTGTCGCAGGCGCAGCTGAGCGAAAAGAGCAACGTCAGCTATCGCGACTTCCGGCCGCAACCGGTGCCCATGTTTTGATTCCCATGCGCGAATGCACCGGCGAGGAGGTCTGGGGCAGCAAGGTTGGCGTGCGCGAGCTGCTGCGGATTGTGCTCAAAAAGGTGAAGGGAACGGACATTGAAATCCTGCTCAGGGAGAGCGGACTGATTGAGTGAGCAGTCGGGAAATAAACATGAGCCGTGCCGGGGAGAAAATGCCCCGGGCACGGCCTGTGCTTTTTGGTTACCCGTCCAGCCTCCATCCCCAATCCCCGTGGTAGATCATCTGCCGGGTCATGCCGCCGTCGATGCAGATATTTTCGCCGGTGATGAAGCCCGCCTTGTCCGAGCAGAGGAACAGCACCATATGGGCGATGTCCAAGGGATTGCCCACCCGACCGGCCGGCTGCTGCGAGGCATCCGGGCCCTCGTATGTCCTGTACGCCGTGTCAATCCAGCCGGGCGAAATCGAATTGACGCGCACCCGCCCGGCAAGGCTGACGGCGAGCGCGTGGGTCAGGGCGGCAATCCCGCCCTTGGCGGCGGTGTAGCTTTCCGTCTGCGGCTGGCTCATGCGGTCCCTGGACGAGGAGATGTTGATGATGACGCCGCCGGGGGCGAAATGCGGGGCGAACAGCTTGCTCAGATAGAACGGCGCCGTGACGCCCACGGACAGCGCGTACTGAAATTCCTCGTAGGTGCACGCGTCAATCCCCTTCATCAGCGGCGGGGCGTTGTTGATCAGGAAGTCGATGTGCCCGTGTTTGTCCAGAACGGTCTGGGCAAAGGCGTGAAGCGTCTCCTTTTTGCTGATGTCCCCGACGTAGTGGTCGCCCGGCGCGATGTCGATGATCTCCACCGCCGCGCCCTCGGCCCGGAAGGCTTCGGCGATTGCCTTTCCGATGCCGTGCGCGCCGCCCGTGACGATGGCGACTTTCCCTGCAAAGGATGGGTTCATGGTGCATCTCTCCTTCTGCGGTTGAGAATGGGGCGTGGAAATTGGAATTTATACACCCTCGTATGATATAAGCTGCAGTTCAATTCTGTCCAAAAAGTGTGCATATTCTTTCCAGCTTGCGGCAGTAACACCATCCGAAGTTTCAATCGGATAGCAGTAATCGCTTATTGTTGTTACCGGTCTCCCGTTATTCTCTGCACTACACACTTTCTTGTATACTCGCATATAATGCTTTCCACAATCGTCAAGAATGATGCTTACCTCGGTATTCTCCATTTCAAAAGAAAACGAACCTGTTTTTATCTGTTCACTCAGTATTGTTTTCTCTGTCACATATTTGTTTTTCTCGGGAAAGCATAGTTCTTTCTGCTTTTCCATCTTCTTTCTAAAATTAAATATTCCCATAAAAACTTCCACAAATCCCGATTTATTGCACTGCGTGATTGGCCTCTTTTTCCATCTCTTCCCGAATGTCCCGGATCAGGTATTTGAGAAAATCCCTGCATTTCCCGCAGCCCCTGCCCGCGCCGGTTTTGTCCATGACCGCCTGCAGAGTATCCGCTCCGCTGCGAACGGCATCCTCGATCATGCCGTATGTGACGTTTCGGCAATGACATGCTTCCTTCCTGCGATTCATCGAATTGTCCCTCCTGTAAAGCCTGATTGGACTGGAAATCACCTGATCATTTTGAACATGCCCGGGCCGTCCCCATCACAGGGGCGCTTTTCGAATCCAAATCTCTCGTAGAAATCAACCGCATCTTTTGAACTGATCAATTCAAGGCTTACCGCCCACTCCAAGGGCTTGCATTCCTTCACATATTGCTCCAAGGCCGTCAAAAGGCATTTTCCTGCGCCTTTGCCCTGACTGGATGGAACGACCGCAAAATCCTTGATGTAGAAGGACATCCCGCCATCACCAATCACCCTTGCCATGCCTACGGGGCGATCTACGTCGTAACAGGTGAACGTGGCCAGCGTGTTCTGAAGCGCGGTTTGTACCTGCTCGATGCACGGCGGGTCCCAACCTACCGACCTGTACAGGGCAAGGAACAGTTCGGGCGTGAGTGTGTTGATCCTGATTTCCATGCGCAGCCTCCGACGAATCCTGTTTTTGGGTCTGCAAATCGGGTGTTCTGTTTTCCTATTGCACTTTGAATCCGGTCCATTCAATGTGATTGTACTCCATCACATCATCGGCTCTTTTCATACCGAGCTTCTCATAGAATGGAACAGCCTTCTCATTGGCGATCAGATATACGGCAATATCCTTTTCACCGCCCGCGGTAGAATGGGCTGTTTTCATCAGCCGCGTGCCGATTCCCTGCCCTTCGTAATCTCTGTCGACACCCAGGTCTGTGACATAGAGCCAGTATGCATAATCTGTCAATCCGAATAAAACACCGACGATCAGGCCCGCCTGATTTCTTGCAACAAGGCTGATCGAAACATGCTCGACGAGCCTGGCTATTCTTTCTGCAAAGCGTTCCTTTGGATATTGCGATCCAAGATCCGTCCTTTTCAAAAAGTCGATATATTCCTCTGCGGTTATTCGCTCTTCTTTGATCTCTACCTTTTCACGCATTTGGCAGTTCCTCCTGACTTTCTATGCATCAACCTGAATAGCTGGAAGTTATCCATCTGAGCAGCGGATTTGTTTTGCACTTATCAAAAAAGAACGGCCTTGATCAGCACGGCGATGATAATCAGCCAGATCCATACGATGGGGATGGCGTAAACCCATTTCTTCGGTTTTCCGTCCTTCCACATCTCCTCTGACTGCGCTCTGCATCTTTCAAACACAGGAGCCGGAATCAGCTTTACGGTGATCACGATCAGGACGGGCAACAGAATTACATCATCCAAAACCCCCAGAACCGGGATAAAGTCCGGGATCAGGTCAATGGGTGAAAGTGCATAGGCCACGGTGATTCCCGCGAATACCTTGGCCAACACGGGCGTTTCGCGATCCTTGAGCGCCAGAAAAAGCGCAGGGAGGTCGGTTTTCAGCTTTCCGGCTCTTTCCTTCAGGTTCATTTGTTGCACCTCCTCAGCCCTCTGGCATGCCCGCAGCATCGCGTCAATCAGTTCTTCTCCCCTCAGAACAGATCCAGCGCATTGCTGAGATAAATTTCCTCCCGGACCTTCAGCTGATGCTCGGGCTTCGTCATGTAATAGAGCAAAAACTCCAGAATCAGCGCGCTGCCCAGACCGCGGCCCTCGATCTTGAACTGGGTGAAGCCCATGGGCAAATAGGTATGCACGATGTCATCGACGCCGATGAAGCCGGGGTTTTCCATGGCCTTGGAGAAGCGATAGCCCTCGCCGGCATCCGGCGCGGTGCAGCGGTGCTCCGGGCCGCTCTCGCCCAGAATCTTTCGGCTGACGGCCTCGTAGCACTGCTTTCTGTCCTTGCAGCCGAACCAGCAGCATTCGTTGCAGAGAAATTCCACCTTCGCCTTGAGCGGGTCGGGAAGCGCGCCCAGCCTGTCCAACGCCTTGTTCAGGCGGAAATCCGGCACGACGTACCGAAATTCTTCACGTTCCAGCTCACGCTCAAGCTGCCCAAAGTCCGTCAGCACCTTCGTGGTGGAGGACACGAGGTACAGCCCCGGATACGTGCGCCGGAGGTAGTCCATCAGCAGCTCCGAATGGACGATCACGCCGTTTTGAGGCTCATTGTCTGCTTCAAGCATCCGGCAAAGGGCGTTGCACCGCCTGTCCGCGAGGTGCTCCTCCCGCAAAAGGGAATTGCTGAATGTCAGCCGCGCAGAGATGCCGTACTCCCGCGTCAGCGCCAGCGCCGCCTGCGGGTCGCAATCCTCCGCACCGACGCGCCCGCCGCCCCAGATGCAGTCCCCCGGTGCGCCGTAGATCGAGCCGATGGCACACCAGTCGTAGAACCAGTCCCTGTGCGCACGGTATAGAGGAAGGAACGCGCGGTACAGGTCGGTGAACTCGAAGAGGCCGGGAAGATGGTAGTACGCGATGGCGTTTTCCGGCGGGGCGGATGCAGCATTTGTGTTCATCATAGCACCTCACTCTCCATAGATGCGAGCCATTCGCTGGATCCTGCGCCGGAACTCGTCGCGGACGTGTTCGGGCGCAAGGCACTCGCACTTGTCCCCGAGGCTCAGTAGCATGTCGTAGTAGTAATCCCTCTCAATGAACGGGTAGTCCACCAGATAGTGCTCCGCGCCGTCTGGCATGACGCGCTCCGGCGGGCAGAAGTCCAGCACCCTGTCCAGCACGGACGCATGGACGCGGAGCCGGATGTCCGTTTGCAGCGTTTCCACAAGCTCGTCAAATTCCAGCGTAGGCTTCGGGCAGTCGCGGGGCACAAACATTTCATCCAGTATGCGCAGATCGGACATGCGCGACAGCCGGAACAGACGAAAGTCGTTTCTGCTTCGGCAGAAGGCGTGCACATACCAGTGACTGCTTTTGAGCACGAGCTGATATGGCTCAATCATGCGCTCCGTGCGGTTTCCGTGACCGTCCGTGTAGGTAAAGGCAAGCAGCCTGCTTTGCTGCAGCGCCTCTTTGATCGTGTCCAGATGCTGCACCACATGTCCGCCGCCCATCCACGGACGGGGATCGATGACGACCTGCGAGGCCTTCAGCTCAATCGCCCTTGCCTGTTCCGCGGGGATGAAGCTCCTGACCTTCGCCAGCGCATGCGTATATTCATCGCCCCGCATTACGCCAGAAAGGCTGTTCAGCCCCATCAGCAGCGCGGAAAGGTCGTCGGCGGAAAAGGCCTTCCTGTCCACCTTGTAGCCCGGCATGATCTCAAACCCGCCGCCGACGCCGGGGACGGAGCGGACGGGGATACCCGCCTGATTGATGGCCTCCATGTCGCGATAGACGGTGCGGGGCGACACCTCGAACATCGCCGCCAGCTCCTGCGCGCCGACACGCCGTTTCTCCAACAGGATCATGATCATGCTGACAAGCCGATCCACCTTCATGCAGCCTTCTCCCTCCCGGAATTTCTGATTCTGATTATAGATTGTTGCCATGAGGCTGTCAACAATCTGCGGTAGAATCAGGGTATCACGAGCCTGAAAAGGACGAAACGGGAGGACATGATGATGACAGTTTATGTGTATGTGATGGATACGCTGGCGGACTGGGAGATCGGCCATGTGACTGCGGAGCTATACTCCAAACGCTTTTTTAGGGCTGATGCGCCGGAGGTGCGCGTGAAGACCGTCGGCAGGACGATGGAGCCCATTACGACGATGGGCGGACTGACCATCCTGCCCGACTGCACGGTGGACGACATCGCGGTGGACGCGCAGAGCGTGCTGCTCCTGCCGGGCGGAAACACATGGGATCGTCCGGAGCAGGACGCGATCATCCGCAAGGCGGAAGAATTGCTCTCAGCAGGCGCGACGGTATGCGCCATCTGCGGCGCGACCGTTGCTTTGGCTAACGCGGGACTGCTGGATGACTGTCCCCACACGAGTAACGGCGAGGGCTTTCTGGACATGATGTGCCCCGGCTACAGGGGGCAGCGCCGCTATGTCGCCGCGCCCTCCGTCGCGGACGGGAACCTGATCACCGCCGGCGGCACCGGTGCGCTGCTTTGGGCCAAACAGATCATCGAGCGGCTGGGCGTCTTTCGGGCTGATACACTGGAAGCGTGGACTGCGTATTTCGGCACCGGCGAGGCAAGGCACTTCTTTGCGCTCATGCAGTCGCTGCCGGAGAGGGATGCACAGTAAATCAGGACTTGCGCGGATTGCCCCGGTCACACCGCTTCTATGGCTGTGTGCCGGGGCCTTTTCATTTTCACATAACGCCGCGCTTTTCCTCTTGAACATTTCCCGTTTTCCGCTATGATAGAGATAAGAAGATTTCTGTCCCGGAGGTGCTCCCCATGACGAATCATCCTGCAGAACCACATAAAGCCGCCCGTCTGCAAATCGTCCGTTCCGCCATGCTCGGTCATGCCATTGCCGACGCGATGGGCGTGCCCGTCGAGTTTTCGGACCGCAGCGATCGCAGGCGCGACCCGGTCACCGGGTACCGAGGATATGGCGCGCACGATGTGCCGGCGGGCACCTGGTCGGACGATACCAGCATGGCCTTGGCGACGCTCGACAGTCTGGCGCACAGCCTTGACTATACGGACATGATGGAGCGCTTCTGCGACTGGAAGCTCCACGCCGCCTACACGGCGACGGGCGTGGTGTTCGACATGGGCATCACCACGAGCAAGGCGCTGTCGCAGTTCAAGCAGGGCGTGCCCGCGCTTTCCTGCGGCCTCAGCGGCGAGTACGACAACGGCAACGGCTCGCTGATGCGGATCATCCCGGCGGCGCTGTACTGCAAGTACGCTTGCTCCGATCTTCCTTTGGATCAGCAACTTTCGATCATTCACGACGTCTCCGCACTGACGCACAGCCATCCCCGCTCGCAGATGGGCTGCGGCATCTATGCGCTGATTCTGATGGAGCTGTGCGACGGCAGGGGCATTGCAGGTATTCAGGCGGGCATCGACCGGGCGAAGGAATCCTATGAAGCGAACCCAGCGTTCTCCAAGGAGCTGGGCAGCTATGCGCGGATTCTCGGCTGCGCCTCCATCATGGACTTTGCCAAGACGCCGGAGGACGAAATCCGGAGCGGTGGCTATGTGGTGTATACGCTGGAAGCCGCGCTGTGGTGCCTACTGAATACGGACAACTACCGGGAATGCGTGCTGAAAGCGGTCAATCTGGGCGACGACACCGACACCGTTGCGGCGGTGGCGGGCGGTCTGGCAGGCTGCCTATACGGCATGGAGGGGATTCCCGACGGCTGGCTTGCCGGTCTGCGAAAGGCGGAGGACATCGAAGCGCTGTGCAGGGCGTTTGTGGATTCGCTGAATACCGCGCATGAAGCGCCGGATGAACGGATGAAGGACGAAGAACCGCTCGGCACAGCGGATGGACTGGGCGGCATGGAGCCGCTGCCTGCGGAGTATCTGAGCTTCATGCTGGACTTCCCCATTACGGCAAAGGACATGGAGAGGTTCCGCAGCAGTCAGGCAAACATGTCCTTGGGCTTCCGGTGGCAGGCCGGTTCGGAGGAAGAGCTGTACGTTTTTCGCGGGCTTCGCTGCGTCTATCGCATGATCATCCATCCCGAAACAGATCGTCATCGCGCGTTCTTCTACATCTATGATGGGCTCGACAGTCTCGGAGAAGCGCTCAGGAACATGCCTCCGCGCGAGACGCTGACGCAGCTTCTGACCCAATGGACGGGGCACGAGGACGTACTGAAGGCCGTCGATCTGCACTGCCACATCGTTCCGGGCGTCGATGACGGCGCGGGGGATATGGCGATGGCGCTACAGATGCTTCATATGGAAGCCGATCAGGGCGTCCGGCACATCGCCTGCACGTCGCACAGCTTTGATGGACGGCACGATGGATACAGGCAGAGCCTCAAGCTGCTTCAGCAGGAGTGGGCGAAGCAAGGGCGCGGGCTTACGCTGTATCCCGGATGCGAAATCTACTGTCCGGCAGAAACGCCCGAATCGGTTCTTCAGAAGGTGCAAAGCAAGGAATACGCGCTGCTCGGCAACTCCGGATACATGCTGCTGGAGTTTGATCCGGGCAGCAGAAGCCGGTATATTCTGGATTTCGTCCGGAGGATTCTGGATTTGGCTGCCGCTTCGGATACCAAGGCAAAGCATGTTGTCCTCGCGCATGTGGAGCGATACGGGAAACTTGCGGATGACGAAGCGGCGCTGAACACGCTGCTTGCGTGGGGGTGCCGCATCCAGATCAACGCGTTCAGTCTGGTGGAAGAACAGACAGCTTCCATCAAAGCGTTTGCGCGCAGGCTGCTTGTTGAGAGGAAGGTGTCCTTCCTCGGGTCGGACGCGCACCGCACGGATCATCGTCCGCCGTGCGTGAAGAACGGCATCCGGTATATCTACGACCACTGCGACGTCGATTACGCCAACGCGGTCTGCTACGAAAACGCGAAGCAGCTGCTCACCGGCGCGCTGGATTGAGAAAGGAGCGTTCATCATGGCAAAGCTCAAGGGGTTTGATTACAGGAAGGTCGAAGCCGATCTGGACGGCGTCGGCGCGCACCACCCGGACGAAATCTACTCCTACCATTCCGAGAAGGCTGTCCGCGGTTACATGAAGGAGCATGGGCTGAACCCCGACAAATACTACAAGCCGGACGGGAAGAACGGTTCGTCCAGCTCAAAGGAAAACGACAACGGCGGCTGTTATCTCACGACCGCCTGCGTTGCGGCGCGTGGTCTACCAGATACCTGCACCGAGCTTCAGACGCTGCGCGCCTTCCGCGACGGCGTTCTGGCCCATCGGCCCGGCGGACGGGAGGAGATAGCGCGGTACTACCAGATGGCTCCCAGCGTTGTGGCGGCGATCAACCAGCGGGAGGACGCTGCGCAGGTCTGGTGCCGCGTGTACGAGGAGCTGGTGGAGCCGTGCGTGCAGATGATTCATGAGGGGAAGGACAAGGAGGCATACCGACTGTATAAGGCGTATGCGATGGAGCTGGGCCAGAAATATATGAGCTGAGCAGCACTCCTTGCCGTGATCTCCTTCAGCCTGTCCCTGCTGATCTGTTTTTCTGCCTTATACCATCCTTTCCGGACGCGCCCAACGCGCTCACATCTCGTCGATCATCCGACGCAGCCTTTGCATCTGTTCCTCGCTCACCCGCTTTGACCCCAGCAGCGAGGCGAACAGGGCGTCCGCCGAGCCATCGAACAGCCTGTCGATCAGCTCCTGCGTCTCCTCCTGCTGCACCTGCTCCCGGCTGACGAGCGCGCGGCAGACAAAGCCCGGCTCACGCCGCTCAATCGCGCCCTTTCCGATACACCGCTTGATGAGCGTATAGGTCGTGTTGACGTTCCATCCAATCTGTCGGGTGAGCACATCCGCGATCCGCCGGGCAGGCAGATCGCCCTCCCGCCACAGCACGTCCATCACCCTGAGTTCCGAGTCAAAGAGCTTCATGCGCGCATCTCTCCCTTTTGCAGTCTGTTGAGCTCGTCTATATACTACACTAGTAGTACGCGATTGTCAATACTACTTCTGTAGTATGCCACATGTTTTTTATAGCTGTTGATCGATGAACCAAAACGGGCGCTGCCTAAGCCCGGCAGTGCCCGCTTTGATGGATGGCTTCGATACGCAGGAATAACCCTCGTGGTCGTTTGAAGCTTGAGAAGCATCCCTATCAAGGTTTGCTTCACGTTGTGGGTTTCCGGCATGCCTGAAGGCCGCATCACGCTCCACCCGTCAGATCGGCAAGCGACTTCTTTTTGAGCCGCTTGCGCGCCTTCCTCGCCGGGTCAAACCCGCAGACCGCCGCATAGTCGCAGTTCGTGCAGGCGTTGAAGGTTCCCAGCGTCGCGGGGACATCGTCGATGCCGCCGTCGTAAGCGGTCTGCGCGAGCTGCGCCGCCTTGCCGCGTGCGAAGGCGACGAGCGCATTCATCCCCTGCTCGTCCACCATGGAGGCCGCATACCGCCCGCTGGGCTTGCCGTCCCGGGTGATCATCCCGGCGTGGCGATCATCCTGCGCCTGCAGGATAGCGACGTCGCTGAGCGATATGCCCGCCAGCGCGAGCTTTTTGGCGAGCTGCTGCTCGACCTCCCCGCGGATGCGCGATTCGCTCTTCACCGTCGGGTCGGCGATGCGGCAGTAGAAGAAGCCTGCAGGCGACGCGCCCGGAATCTGCTCGAGCGCCGAGGCCAGATAGAGCAGAAGCTGCAGCTGAATCCCCCAGTAGGCCATCGTGGGATCGAACCGCTTCGCGCCGCTCTTGTAGTCGATGACGCGGATGCGCGTCCCGCCCTCCTCGAGCACGTCCACGCGGTCGATCCGCCCCTGCAGGTAGACACGCGAGCCGTCCGCCAGCTCGAGCGTCAGCGGCGCGACGCCGTTCTGCCCGAACACCAGCTCGAAGCTCATCGGCTGAAAGCGGCTCTGCGCGTACTGCGAGAGGATGCTCCGTCCCGCGCGTCTGGCGGTGCGGCGGATGCGCCCGGCGATCGCCCCGCCGCGCGCGCTCTCC
>Ga0129315_1000997_pt1 | contig 14132 bp, 15 predicted proteins | sample Cm827metagenome_FD_94432 | JGI IMG/M metagenome (GOLD analysis project Ga0129315, IMG submission 94432) | Eastern black-and-white colobus group fecal microbial communities from Wisconsin, USA - Cm827 metagenome | ecosystem: Host-associated > Mammals > Digestive system > Large intestine > Fecal...
CCGCATATCGCTTTCCAGCCTGCGGATAGCGGCAGTTTCTGCTTCGTCTTCTTGGCGTCCCTCGATGACAAGCGGCTCATCTGTCTTGGCCGCCTCCAGTGCCTTGAGTGCCGTAACGTCGCCCCGTGATATCGCTACTGCATTTGGAATTCATCGCTATCAACGATAATCGCCTGCATGTTTTTTGCCAACGGATCCGCAAGGCTAGATTTACCCGCCGCGGGTAATCCCAAAATTAAAAAGGCCTGTCTGCCTTTGGCATACGTGCCTTGATTGTAATAGTCGTTGATAATGTTTGCACGCAACTCCCGTCTTTCAGCAGTTGTGTGTTTTTTGAAATTCCGTGTTTCTTTGCCCATTCCACTAACAGTACGCCGTGTTCGTTCATTTGATTTTGCGCGGCGACACGTTCATCGGCGGCAATCCCGCCTAGTCCCGTGTCTTTGCCCGCTGCTTCCAGTTTAACGCGACGCGGTTCGCCTACTTCCACGGTATACGTCAAGCTATTGATATAGGCAATATGGGCGTCGCCCTCTTTTGTGTGTCCTAAATCTTTAGCATACTCAATATTTCTTTCCGCGTTTGTATCGCTTCGGGCGTCTTGGCGTACTCTCCCGACTCGATTGCCTCCAGTCGTTCGATTTCCCATTTTACCGCTTCGGGCATCGGTCGGCTGTTCAGTTTCTTCATGAATTCCATTGTCTGCTTGATTTGTTCCTCTTCCGTCATTCGTTTCACCTCCTGATTGCTTGCTATCTCTACTATCATTATCTACTGTTTCTTGCGTTTTTGCAATAGGCGTATCACTACTCATGGCAGCCCATCGATCACGCAACCGGCACTTGTTCCGCGCACACAAAAAGCGTATATCCGTACGGATATACGCTATCTTGTCCTCAGTGGTGGAGACGAGGGGAGTCGAACCCCTGTCCAAAAATATTGCCCTACCGACCGCTCCGGGTGCAGTTCATGATCGGGTGTTAATCTTTGTTTCGCTCATGAACAAGCCGACAAAGACGATTCGGATGCGTTTCCCTTTAGCGGTATCCGACGTTCCGTAAAGGTATCCCGATGAGTGACGCCGAGCTTATGCCTCGGGAGAACATAAGGCGGCGTGGCTTATGCTGCCAGTGCAAATTCTTTGTTTGCGTTTATGTTTGTTTCGGTGGTTTTACGGGGTGACCGAGACCCCGACCCGCTGTCGATAGCACACCTACTCCTGTCGAAACCGATGCGCCCCCATGTGTAGTCATTATACCACACCGACGCAGGCATCTCAATCAGTGCCGCGCCATACCGCGTTCCATATCCCGGCGTGCGGTTTTCTCCGCCAAATCTTTGCGTTTGTCATAGATTTTCTTGCCGGTGCAGACACCTAAATTAACTTTAACTTTGCCGCGCCCCCAATATAATGCCAGCGGTATCAGGGTGTACCCCTTCTGCTGCACCTTGCCTGCCAGCTTATTTATCTCACCGCGATGCATGAGGAGTTTGCGCGGACGAAGCGGCTCTACATTGAAACGATTGCCCTCTTCGTAGGGGCTGATATGGACATTGTAGAGCCACAGTTCACCGCCCCGAATTTGGGCATATCCGTCTTTGAGGTTGACTTTTCCTTGGCGGATTGATTTGACTTCCGTACCGACAAGCGCAATGCCTGCTTCATAGCTTTCATGGACAAAGTAATCATGCCGCGCTTTGCGGTTGTCGGCAATGCGCCGTTGTCCGTTTTCTCCCATACTTACCTCCGTTTGTGTGCCTGCTTACTGTGTCGTCCTTTTTTCTTTTTACCGGTTTTTCCCTTTTTACGACGTCCGCCTCCTTTAGCTTTTGTCGTCTTCGGGCGATGTTCTTTTCTCCCCGGCAATTGTTGCTGCCATGTCTCCAAATCCGTCCACGAGCGAATTTCTCCGGGCGCAAAGTCGAGCATGCGTTTCTCGATGTCCGCCTTAATCAGCGTGACACGCATCTCATCACCGATAGTATACAGCGGTGTGCCTTGCCGATCTTTATATTGGTAGGTCCGTTCGTCAAAATACCCGCTGCCGTCTGCCAATAATTCCGCATGCACAAGTCCCTCGGCGCCGTTGTCAAGCCCGACGAAAATACCGAAATCGGTAATTCCCGTAACCGTTGCATCGAAGGCTTCTCCGACAAAAGGCGCCATGTATTCTACCCGTTTGAGATCCATCGTTTCCCGTTCGGCCTCGACCGCACGACGCTCCGCCATGGATGACTGCAGTGCGGCCTTTTCCAGACGTGCGATATCGATTTTGCGTTGTCTGCGGCCACCTGCGATTTCACGCACCAAGCGATGCACCGTAAGGTCGGGATAGCGACGTATCGGCGAGGTAAAATGCGTATAGTCGGTCGATGCCAGCGCAAAATGCCCCAGGTTGACCGTATCATAGTACGCTTGCGGCAGCGCACGCAGCACCATGACTTCCGCCGTTTTGGCGATGCCGTGTTCGCGTGCGGTATCGAGCAGTTTTCGCACATCTTCCGTGCGCACTTCTTCCGGCAGACGGCACGGCGCACCCATCGCCTCCATCAAGGTCAATACATGCCGGAGTTTTTCCGTATCGGGACTGCCGTGTACGCGGAATATCGCCGTTCTGCCTTCCGGCGCGATGTACTTGGCGACCGTTTCATTGGCGATCAGCATCGCCTGTTCAATCATCCGCTCCGCAATCGTCCGCTCCCGCTGCACGATTTGCAGCGGACGACCGTCCGTGTCCAGTATGATTTTATATTCGGGAAAATCAAAATCCAACGCGCCCCGCCCTCGGCGCATCCGTATCAAGCATTCCGCCAGTCGCCGCCACGCCCGAAACATCGGCAGATGCGGCTTGATATCCTCCGGATACACATCTTCGAGCAAGGCTTTTTTTAATTCGTCATAGGTACAGCGTCGTGCACTGCGAATAATCCCCGGCCCGACGTGCGAGCGGACGACCTTTCCTGCCTTATCGATTTCCATTTCCACCGACATGGTATAGCGGTCCACGCCTTCATTCAAGCTACAGACGCCGTTGGACAAAATCTCCGGCAACATCGGAATCACGCGATCCGCCAGATACACGCTCGTGCCGCGACGAAAGGCTTCTTTATCCAGCGCACTGCCTGCCCGCACATAGTGGCTGACATCGGCGATATGAACACTCAAGCGAAAATGCCCGTTGCCCAATTCTTCGCAGTATACCGCATCGTCCAAATCCTTGGCGTCGGCCCCGTCCACCGTGACTACCGGCCACTCCCGATAGTCCGTACGGCCTTGCGGCACGACCTCTTCTCGGGCGACTTGCTCGGCTTCCGCCAACACCTCTTCCGGAAATGCGGTCGGAATCTTGTGATTGGCGACAATCATAGTAATGTCCAGCCCCGTATCCCCCTCATAGCCGAGTACTTCTTCCACGACCCCTTCCGCCATGCGTTGTGACTGCGGCCATTTGGTCAGCCTGACCAAGACCTTGGCACCGCTTTTGGCGTGCGCCGTGCCGTTGAGCGGTATCCATACGTCCGTACCGATACGCTCGTCATCGGGCATCACCGTCGCAAACTGCCCCGCCAGTGCAAAGGTACCGACCACCGTCTCATTGGCATGCGTCATCACACGCCGAACGCGCCCCTCACAGCGGCCGCGCCGATGATCGACCGCGATAATCTCTACCTCGACCCGGTCGTTGTGCATCGCTTCGCCGCGATTGGCTTTACTGATATAGACATCCTTTTGCTCATCTTCCGTAATCAAAAAACCGAAATGTTTGGCATATCCTTTGTAGACCCCTTCCACCGAGTCCCCCGGCCGATAGGTCATCGGCACACTGCTTTGTCGATGCAGCATCCGCTCACCGCCTCCATTCCCCTAAAAGAAAAACCCGCTGCCGCGGGTTGAATTAAAATGTATTCAAATATTTTCCCAAGGCCAGACTGACCAGTGCAAAAATGACGCCTAATATCACCGTCAGACGCGACAGTATCGCATCCTTGCCCCGCGCCTTGCCGCCGAAAAAGGTATCGCCCGCACCGCCGATGGAGCTGCCCATGCCGGCTGTTTTCGCCTCTTGCAATACCACTACCGCAATCAATAAAATCCCGATGATAACTTCCATAATCATCAATGTCGTCTTCACTTACCGTCTCCGCCTTTCATTATTTGAATTCATGTACATAGCGAGACAATTTCTGTTTTGCCCGCTGAATGGCATTGTCAATGGACTTGGGTGAGCGCTCAAGCCGTCGCGCAATGTCCCGGTAGCTTTCACCGCGCACATAGGCGAGCAGCACTTGCAACTCCAAATGGCTGAGCAACTGCGGAATCCGTCGGCTCACCGAGTCCAGTAGCATCCGTCGCAAATACGTCGCTTCCGGATTTTCCGAACGGCTGTCGGCTACGGTTTCCCACAACGTGCGTGTGGTCTCCTCGCCGTACGCCGGCGCATCCAACGACTCTGCTGTGCTGAGTACACCGTGCTTGCGCCGATTGGCATTTTTGACTGATGTCAAAATCTGCCGCGTAATACACAGATTGGCAAATGTCCGAAACGCGGCATTGCGCCTTGCGTCATAATCACGAATGGCTTTGAGCAAACCGATGCGCGCTTCCTGACGCAAATCATCATCATCGCCGCCGGGTAAAAAATACCCGTGCTTACGCATTTCGATGATATCGGCATACTTCTTAATCAAGTGCTCCGTCGCCGCGCTATTGCCTTGCTGTGCCATCTGCACGGCTTCTTCATCCGTCAGTGATGCCCAATCCGGTGTGTTCATCAGATTCTGCAAGATACTCCTCCCACACTGCCCCATATTAATATAGTTATTATACGTGATTCAGCCACGACGTGCAAGCAGCAAGTCACTTCCGCCCGTGCCGAATCCGTTCCAGTATCGCCCGTGACTCGGCGTCGATACGCTCCCCGACGGAAAATCCCTGCGGCGCTTTCTTGCTGCGGCGGCGATCATCCGCTTGGGCATGTTTATCCGCCGCCAGCTCCTGCATCAGCTCCCGTGACGGTTTGCGAATCCCGCCGTTGCCGCTGATTTGGCTCTGTTCCGCGCCGTCCGAGGTCACGACATAGACATAGCGGAAGCTGTCTTGCAAACGATAGACTTGCTGCTCGATGTAGCTGTCCGCCGTTTGGCCGCGACGCGTATAGACCACCCGAAAATGACGATTCAAATCGAGTTCTTCCGCCGCACCGCTGCTCTTACCGTCAAACACCAAGATAATATCCAAGTGACGATGACCGCCAAAATCAAGCAACGCCTCCTGCAGACGCTCACGCGCATGGCCGGTATCCTGCAAGGTAAATTTCCAATACTCCCGATCACTGTGCAAGACATTATATCCGTCAATCAGCCACAAATCACGTTTCATGCGGCACCGCCCCGGCGGCGGCATACAGCAGCAAGCCCGCCGCGACCGACACATTCAACGACTCGACATGACCGTACATCGGAATCTTCACCAGGTAATCACACGCTTCCCGTGTCAATCGCGCCATACCCTTGCCTTCATTGCCGACCACCAAGACACAATGCCCGCTAAAATCCGCCTCCCGATAAGAAATCGAGCCCTCCATATCCGTACCGAATACCCAGTACCCCTGTGCTTTGAGCTCCGCCAATGTCCGTGCCACATTGCCGATCCGGACAATCGGCATCCAAGCTGTCGCCCCTGCCGAAGTGCGATGCACCGTTTCCGTAATCTGCGCGGCGCGCCGTTCCGGCAACAGCACGGCATCGGCTCCCGCCGCATCCGCCGTCCGGATAATAGCGCCGACATTGTGCGGATCTTCGACGCCGTCCAGCAAGACCAACAGCGAGTGCGTACATGACAGCGCCTGCGCCGTGACGCCCTCCAGCGATGCATACGCATACGGACGCGCCTGTACTACCACACCTTGATGCCGGACATGCGGTACCAGCGCCTGCAATTCCTGTGCGGAGAGCCACGACACCGGGACGCCGCGCCGCTCGGCTTCCGCTTCGATTCGCACCAGTTCGCCTTGGGCGCGTCCCGCCAGGTAGCAACGCTCCGCCCTTCCGGCCGCCAAGGCTTCTTTTGCGGCATTGCGCCCGGCAATATACATATGTTTATGCGATGATTTCATCCGCCAACTCTCCCGTCACTATCCGCCATGCCGACGCCAAGAGCGTATCGATTCTGTCGTGCCGCTCGCGCCAGGCATAGTATCCCAACAACGCTTCCCACGCGGTACTGCGATGGTATTCGCCGACTGTCGCGCTCGCCGGCGTATGTACGAACGCATTCCGCGCTCGGCGGCAAAACTCCCGCTCTTCTGCCGTGAGTTCCGCTTCCATCTGCAGCAGGACACGGCTTTGGGCTTTGGCCGATACGATTTGCGCCGCCAAGTCATGTAATACGCGCGTGGAAACGATACCGGTTTCTACCAGTTTGCGCCGCACGTACAGGCTGTACACCGCATCACCGAGATACGCATAGGAGCGCACATCCGGCTCATGCGTTGCCCGCTCGTTCCCTTCCGCCCGTGCGACGAGCTCATCGACGGCGCGACGACGCAGGCGCAAGTACTGATTAAACTTCACTTTTCGTCCACACGGTCCCCTCCGGACCGTCTTCCAATGTAATGCCGATGGCCTGCAAGCGGTCCCGAATCGCATCGGACACGGCATATTGTTTTTGCGCCCGTGCCTCTTGCCGTACCGCCAAAATGACCTCCATCAACTCGCGATACGCGTGCTCATCGGCAGCGTCGCCTTCCGCCCACGACTGCGGCAATATGCCCAATATCTCCGTCATGTCCCGCAATACGCCCAACACGGCTTCCAGCGCCGTCCGGTCGGTATCCGCTTCTTCCGCCAAGTAGGTATTCAAACGTCGCACCAATGTAAAGAGTACGCCCAACGCCATCGCGGTATTGAAATCATCACTCATTGCGGCGATAAATTCCTCTTTAGCCGCCTCGGCCGCCGACTGCATGGCCTGTGCCGCCTCATTGCTGACAGCGGCAGCGCCGTCCCGACGAAATCTCGCTTTGCGAATCGCCCCGTCGATACGCTCAAGGGTACGCTCCGCCTCTTCCAGCCGCTCATCGCTGAAATCGAGCGGACTGCGGTAATGGGTCGATATCAAGAAGAAGCGCAATGCATCGGCACTGTAATGTGCCAAAATATCTTTCACCAAGAAGAAATTGTCCAGCGACTTGCTCATCTTCTCCTGATTGATGGTAATAAATCCGTTATGCACCCAATAATTGACAAAATGCCGTCCCGTACAGCCTTCCGACTGGGCGATTTCATTTTCATGATGCGGGAAAATCAAGTCACTGCCGCCGCCGTGAAAATCAAAGGTATCGCCCAAGTACTTCGTACTCATCGCGGAGCATTCGATATGCCACCCCGGTCGCCCCTGCCCCCACGGGCTCTCCCACGCCGGCTCTTCCGGTTTGGCGGCTTTCCAAAGGGCAAAATCCCCCGGATTGCGTTTTTCACCGTCGACTTCCACGCGCGCTCCCGCCAGCATGTCCTCGACCGTGCGGCCGCTCAGCTCCCCGTAGGCGGCAAATGTCGAAATATCGTAATAAACATCCCCGTGCAAGGTATACGCATGTCCCTTGGCCAAAAGTTCCTCAATCATCGCGATAATCTCGTCAATATGCTCCGATACGCGCGGATAGCAGTCCGTTCGGCGCACATGCAAGGCATCCATCGCCGTAAAATATGCCTCGATATTCTCTTCGGCAATCTCATCCCAACTGCGCTCCGCCAACCGCGCCGCCTGAATGATTTTGTCATCGACATCCGTAAAATTTTGGATATGACGGACTTCATAGCCGCAATATTCCAAAAAGCGATGGATGACATCCCAGGTGACAAACGGCCGGGCGTTACCGATATGCGGATGATTATACGGGGTGACCCCGCAGACGTAGATACTCACTTTCCCGTCTTCCATCGGCTGAAATACTTCTTTACGCTTTGTCAGTGTGTTGTACACTTGAATTTCCTGCATGCTCTTCCTCCAATTTTTGTAACCGCCGCTCCAGGCGGGCAATCTGTTCCTTCAAATCCGTCATTTTTTCTTTCGTCGGGTCGGGCAGTACCGCGTGATCCAAGTTGACCTCTTCTTCCCCGCCGTGCTCCCATTGAATCGCCCGTAATCCCTTGCGCATGATTACCTGTCCGGGGATACCGACCACCGTACTGTGTGCCGGGACGGGCTTCAACACCACCGAGCCGGCGCCGATTTTGGCCCCTTCTCCGACGGTAAACGAGCCGAGCACTTTCGCACCGCTCGCGACCACCACATAGTCTTCCAACGTCGGATGACGCTTGCCTTTTTCTTTGCCGGTCCCGCCCAAGGTGACCCCCTGGTACAGCGTCACATTATTGCCGACGACCGCCGTCTCACCGATGACCACACCGCCGCCGTGATCGATGAATACACCGTCACCGAGCTGTGCGCCGGGATGAATCTCAATCCCCGTCCAAAAGCGCGCCCAATGCGATACACAGCGGGCGACCGTAAACCATTGGCGCACATACAGCCAATGCGACAACCGATGCCACCAGATGGCATGCAGACCCGGATAACAAAGAATCACTTCCCACACATTTCGCGCCGCCGGGTCACGCGCAAACACCACCCGTATATCATTTCGCAACCGTTTCCACATACGCACTCCGTTTTCCATATAAAAAAGCTATCCTGTACAGAGGCGTTATTCGCGGTTCCACTCTGCTTTACAGATAGCTGCAATCTCATGTGTCGTAACGTGACAGGACGCAACCATGTACTCGATTTCCATGGTCGTGCTCACGGATGCACTTCACCGTAGTCTTCACCGACATTCTTCCAGCCGTGAAATGTCGTCTCTGTGAGAAGACTTGCGCCTACTCTTCCGTTCATCGCATCTAAATATGTATATTTAATCGTATCTGAAAATGTCTTGTTTGTCAAGACAAATCATCTACCAAACGGCTGACCTGGTCTTTGCCCCCACACTCGCCTGCTGGAGGTTTCGCTCGGTTTCCTTCACTACTCGCCCTCTCGGTTTTCCCGGCAGGTCTTACCCCTAAGCCGCACCATGCTCAGAAATCTCATTTCCTTACGTGGATCGTTTTGCCTGCGACTGGCCTCGACTTTCAACCACAGACCCGTTTGATAGATGCCGTCATTGTAATGAAGTTTTTTCAGACTGTCAAGTCTTTTCCTCGAAATGAAGTATATCAAATTTGTATGACTTCTTTGTCACGTATTTCCCCACAAGCATCCTGTTTCATCGTATAATAGAAAGCAACAGAAAGAGGATCGGATTATGTACCCACAAAGTTTAATGCATGTCAACGACATGTATGCGGAAAACAAGAAAGAACTGTCCTATGTAGTGGAAGTATTTTCCTTTTTGTTGCAACGCAAAAGCAAGCAACTCGCGGAACACTCGCTGCGCGTGTCGGATTATGCCGGCGCGATTGCGGCCCGCATGGGACTGTCACATACGGAAATCAATACCATTCAAGCCGCCGGTATCCTGCATGATATCGGCCTACTCAACATGCCCTACATGGTGTTGCAAAAGCGACCGTTTCTGACGACGCGCGAGCGCGCCGCCTATCGCCGTCATCCCGAGCAGGGCGCGGCGATGCTGGAGCTGATTCCCTCCTGTCAGGAGGTCATCCCTTGCATTTTACATCATCATGAACGTTGGGACGGGACGGGCTTTCCCCGTCGTTGCAAACAGCTCAATATCCCGCAAGGTGCACGCATCATTGCCGTCGCGGATTATTACGATCATCTGCTCTATCCTTCCGACCGCAACGTCGGCAAAACCAAGCAGGAAGCCATCCGCGAATTGTACAGTGCATCCGGATTACTGTTTGACCCGACGATTGTCAGAAATTTCGTGGAAATTCTCGGCCGCTAATCGGCACCGCTCGCGATGACCAATCCCACAATACGCCCCGCACCTGCGCGGTGCAAGACGCGGGCCGCCTCGCGCATGGTGCATCCCGTCGTATAAATATCATCGACCAAGAGCACCGTATCATACGGACTGAACAACACTCCTTCATAGGTGAAGGAGTGTTTTATATTGGCCGCTCGCTCCGCGCGTTGCAGTCCCGATTGCGGCAATGTGTGCCGCACCTTGCGCAACCCTTCCCGCCAGCCGATGCCGCGCCGCAGAAAAAAATCCCGAAAGATTTCCTCTGTTTGATCAAATCCGCGCTCCTTCTTGCGCTGTGCGGAAATCGGCACGCCGAGCACCATCGTGATACGGCGCCAACGCTCCGGCCACGGAAACTCCTCCAGCAAGCGGGAAAAGGCCGCCGTTTGACTCAACTTGCCGTGAAATTTCAAATCAATCAACGCTTGCCGCAACGGGCCGCGGTAATCCCCCAGTGCATAGCAGCCGTCCAAGAACTCTTTACGCGAACCGCGAATCAGCCGCGGATGCCAAATCGTCGCATAGCAATCCGCGCACCACACACCGTGAGTGCGCACCGCGGCCTGACATCCGGGACAATGCGGCGGATACAGAAAGCGTAACCATGCCGCCTGTATCATGCCAATACCTCCCGTAAGCGCGCAGCCAGCAGACTGCACCGTCGATTGACCCGCTGTGTCCGCACGGCGCGCGCAAGCGCCTCCGGTGTCGAAATGATATACACTTTTTTCTTGGCCCGCGTCAAAGCGGTATAGAGCAAATTGCGCTGCAACATCACATAGTGTGACGGCTGCAACACGATAATCACCGTATCGTACTCGCTCCCCTGACTCTTATGTACCGTCATCGCATACGCCAGCTGTAACTCTTCCGTTTCTTCCGCTTCATAGACCACATTGCGCACCTGGTAATCGACCCGAATCACATTATCCGTGCAGGCGTACACGCGTCCGACATCGCCGTTGTAGACGCCTTTTTCGTAATTATTACGCCGTTGCATGACCTTATCGCCGACCGCAATCCCGTGGACACCCTCGCCCTGCCACAACGCCTGCAACTCGCGATTCAGATTGGTCACACCGCAGACACCTTTGTGCATCGGCGACAGCACCTGCACCTGAAACTGCTGCTCGACATGACCGTAATCCAGCCTGCGGCACAATGCACAGACCCGCTGCAAGGCCTCCTCATCCCGGCAATCATAAAAAACGACATCACCGCGCTCATCATCCGTCCACTGCGGCACGATGCCGTGATGAATCTGTTGCGCGCTGCGCGCAATCTCGCTCCCCTCCGCCTGGCGAAACAACTCCGTCAACCGTACCACCGCCACCGTCTGTGAATCGATTAAATCGCGCAACACATTCCCCGGACCGACGGGCGGCAATTGGTGGACATCACCTACCAGCAATAACCGCGCGCCGTCTTTCATCGCCTCGAGCAAATGATACATCAACCGCACGTCCAGCATCGACGCCTCATCGACAATGACGACATCCGCCCCGAGCGGTTTGGTATAGTTGCGTTGAAATACCGTTTCCGCACCGATGGCACCGGCCTCCAATAATTTATGCAAGGTCGACGCCTCACGCCGTGCCGACTCCGCCAGACGCTTGGCCGCACGCCCCGTCGGCGCCGCGAGCACCGTCTTGAGTCCCGCTTGTTCGAGACAGTAAAGACAGCCGCGCAATAATGTCGTCTTGCCGGTACCCGGCCCGCCCGTAATCACCGTCACCGGGTGACTGAGTGCCGTCTCTATCGCGTCCGTTTGCGCCGGCGCAAGTGCGACCTCCAAACCGGCCGCCATGCGCTCCCGCACCAGTTCGGACAGCGCTACCCGCTCGCTGCACGTCCGTGACAACCGCTCCAAGTGATACGGAATCCCCGTTTCCGCTTCGTATGCATCCGCTGCATAGACGTACATCGTCTCCGCTTGCACTTCTGTCGGAAATACTCCGTACTCCAGCAATTCGCCGATGATGCGTCCCACTTCCTCCGAATCCGTCTGCAACACCGCCGCCACCTGCTGCACCAAGCGTGTTGACGGCACGCAGCAGTCCCCGTCCTGTTCGCACGTCGCCAACACATACGCCGCCGCCGCTTCAATGCGCCCTTCCGCCAGCGCGTCCGTCCCGTGAAACTGCGCAATCCGATCCGCTACCGTAAATCCGATGCCGTCCACTTCACGGCTGATCCGATACGGATCCTCCTGCAAGACCGTCAGGGCATCCTCGCCGTAGAGTTTTTGTAACGCCGGTGCGTACCGCCCCGCCACGCCCGCCTCTTCCAAGTACCATGTCAGTTTCTGCAGGGCTGCCGATGCGGCGACCGATTCGCGAATCCTCGCCAAAGTCTTTTCTCCGATACCGGGCACCGTAAGCAGCCGTTGCGGCTCTTCCTCCAAGACGCGCAACGTATCGCTGCCGAACGCCGCCACGATGCGTCCGGCCATCGCTTTGCCGATACCGCTGAACAATCCCGATGACAGATATCGGACGATGGCTGCCGTTTCCGTCGGCGGACGGCGATGCAAAGCCATCGCGCGCAACTGCTCCCCGAACCGCGGATGACGCATCCAGCCGCCCAGCACCTCCACCTCTTCCCCCACCAGCGGCGGCGCGACTTGACCGGCGACCGTCACTGACTGCAAGCGGTCGGCGAGTGCCATTTTGAACACACAAAACGAACCGTCCTGCGCCGCAAACACAATCCTGTCGACCGTCCCGCGAAACCGCTCCGCGCCTTGTTGCATCTCATCCATCATGCTGTACCCGCTTGGCCAAGTCCATCACCGTCTGCAAAAACTCCATATAATATGCCCGCCATTCCGCATCGACCGCATCCGCCAATATGCGTCGGTTCTCCTCTTCTCTCACCGGGTCAAACACCGCCAATCCGTGCTGTCGTTTGTATATACCGATGCGCCGCGCCAATCGACACCGCTGTACAAACAAATCCTGCATCGCTTCATCCGTCTGCCGTATTTGCGCCCGCAACGAATCCAACGTCTCCACTGCCGTCACTCCTTTTCTTTATTATAACGCAAATAAACAACGGACGGAGCATGCTCCGTCCGTTGTGACATTATCTGCGACGACCTGTCGACAAGAGGCTCATCACCCCATTGCCGCCATCAGTGCCTGCAATTTTTCTTCCATTGCCTGCATGCGATCTTCTGCAGCCTTATTCTGTGCTTCCAAAGAATTCACCTTGGCATTCAACTCGGCTTTTTCTTTCCGCAATGCATTCATTTCACCTTGCATGGCAGCCATTTCGTCCTGCATCACATACACAGAACTGATTGGGCCGTTTGCATATTGCGGCATGAGCGCCTTGCGTTGATTGCGAAGCTCACGATCATTTGCATTACCGAAACGCCAGCTGATACCCGCATTGGCCGTCACTGTCGAACTGCCGCCGTACGCGATACCGGCATGTACCATCGTGTCTTCATTCGCATAATGTGCCAGCCCCAATGCGACAGCTTGCTTACCGCGATTCGTCGCGACACCGGCCATAATCTGACTGCGGTTAATCGGGTCGAAATCGAGCGGCTTGAGCGCTGCCAGTGCCGCATTCAGCGCGTCGCCTTCGCGGCTTTCGTTGCGCACGTCATTGACTGCATTGCCGACACGTGCCATCGTCTTGTTCACCTGTTCGACCTGCTGCCCCAACTCCGTTTGCACCTTTGTCAACTGGCCGAGATTGACCGCATCCGACGCCTTTTTGCCGTCCGCCACATTGCTGATGGTCTTGTCATTGGCATTCAGTCCGTCATCCTTGCTGATATACGTCTTGCCGTCGACCGCAATCGACGTCTTCACATCTACCTTATCACTCAATGCCACCTTGACGGTATTTCCTTTTTCGATGGATGTGATGATATTCGCATGGCCGTTCTTGTCCTTATCACCGACAATATTCAGCTTCGCCGTGTCGGCACCCGCCTTGACGTCAAACTTGGAATCAGCCTTCGGGCCGTCAGCCGTGACAGTAAAGTCCGTACCGCCACTCGCAGCGCCTGTCCCCGGCGTACTGCCGCCCGTCCCCGGTGTGCCGCCTGCTCCGGGCGTACTACCGCCCTTATCTTTCAGTGTCACCAGCGTGTACTTCTGATTATCCGCACCGACGATTTCTTTTGCTTCCAAACCGTCACCAAACGCCAGTCGGAAATTGTTCAGCCCCGTACTCCAAGTCGTC
>Ga0129315_1001004_pt1 | contig 13996 bp, 13 predicted proteins | sample Cm827metagenome_FD_94432 | JGI IMG/M metagenome (GOLD analysis project Ga0129315, IMG submission 94432) | Eastern black-and-white colobus group fecal microbial communities from Wisconsin, USA - Cm827 metagenome | ecosystem: Host-associated > Mammals > Digestive system > Large intestine > Fecal...
CAGTATCTCCAATAGATATAACATTAAAATATAATAGTGATTTAATGTATGAAGAAAAAATAATTAATGGTAATGATAGAACAAGAGATATTCAATTTACTGTTATGGATATTAATAAAAATATTATAGTTAAAGAAAATGGAAGTAACTCAACTGGGAATATGGCAACTGGAGATATGGAAGCTAATATGTTTCTTAATACTGAAGTAGAAGATAAATTAATGATTGTTCCCTATAAGGTGCCTGATAAAAAATATGAATCTATTGATGAAATGATAGCAAATAGAGAATATATTTTTGATGAAGCAATAGAAGTAGAATTGAAATAAGTTATCTTATATAAAGACTCTATATAAAATACTCTTCATGATGAGTGTCTAAAATATAGGGTCTATTTTAATTAGGATAGTTCATTTTCTATGTAATCTTAATTTAATAAAATTCATGAGGTAATCTTTATTTTCAATTCTTTCTAATTGTAGAAACATTAACTATAAATTATTATTTTCTATAAACATATTCTATATAGGATATGTTAAAATATATTTATAATAATATTATAAATGGGAGGGAAGTACCTTTGGGTAAAGGAATTAGTCTTGAATGTAAAAAATGTGGATATAGTGCTACTATCTTTGAAGGAGTAGGTAGCAGAACTAAAGAGTTTGAAGAATTCATTAATACCTTTAAGGAAAGAGATAAAGAATTTATAAATTATATAATAAACAAAGGTACTACAGAAGAAAGAATTTATCATAATGCATATGGAAAATGTAATAAGTGTGGAGACTTATCTACAATAAATTATGTAAAAATTAAATATGATAAGGATAAGATTTTTACATTAGATAATAAATGTCATGTATGCGAAGGCAAATATGAGCTCATAACTTTAGAAGAAGTAAAAAGTAGCAGTTGTCCTATTTGTAATAATAAAGAATTTAATAGCTTTATGGATATAGAATGGGACTAAAAATTTAATAAATAGATTTAAAACAAAGGTATTTTATTGACACCTTTGTTTTAATTTCGATAAAAATTAATAAATTCTGAATATTAAATTAAATTTTCTTTTATAAATATTAATTTAAAGTTTTTTAGTGTATAATCAAAGAAAACAATGTAGGAGTTAAAAGGCTATGAATGTTGAGAGAAAAAGAGATTTTATAATAAATGTAATTTACTTTTTAATAATCGCAGCAATAATTTATATAACTATAAAATATGCCCTTGGATGGTTCTTACCATTTGTACTAGGCTTCGGTATAGCTTTTATGTTAAAACCTCTTATTAATGTAATAACTAAGAAATTAAAAATAAATAGAAAAATAGTAGCAGGGATTACTGTACTATTGTTTTATGCAACAGTAGGTGCATTATTTACATTAATTATAGTGAAAGTATTTATTGCATTAAAGGAAGTATTTATACAGCTTCCAGAGGTGTATAAAAATAGTATTGAACCAGCTATTTTTAATATTTCCAATAACATTGATATTTGGATAATTAAATTAGATCCAACACTAACTGAAACTATTAGAGAAATGATATCATCTATAGCTAAATCCTTAGGAACAATTGTATCTAGCATATCATCAGGAGTAGTGACTTTTGTTTCTGCAGCAGTTTCAATGGTACCAAGCTTCTTTATTATGATAATATTTACAATTATATCTTCATTTTTCTTTGCAATGGATTATGTGAAGATTACAGGATTTATAACAAAGCAATTTTCACCTAAGATGAGAAGTATTTTCTTTGAAGTGAAAGATTACATTGTTGGAACATTATTTAAGTTTGTAAAGGCATATTCAATAATTATTACAATAACCTTTATAGAATTATCCATTGGACTTTCAATATTAAGAGTAGAAAATGCAATAACTATTGCTCTTTTAATTGCTTGTGTAGATATATTGCCTGTTCTTGGTACAGGAGGAATAGTAATACCTTGGATATTTATAGAACTTTTTAAAGGAAATATACCATTTGCAATAGGATTAACTATAGTTTATGTTACTATTACAGTTATTAGAAATATAATTGAGCCAAAGATAGTTGGTCAGCAAGTAGGCTTACATCCAATAATTATGTTAGTTTGTATCTTTATTGGAGCTAGATTATTTGGATTTATAGGAATATTTGTTTTACCAATTATAGTTATAATATTGAAAAACTTAAATGATAGTGGAAAAATTAGAATAATAAAGTAAAAACACAGGAGATAAAAATTGGAAATAGAATTTTATGATAAAAATATAGTGAATAATGATAAGTTACTTTATGCCATAGTTGTATCTAGATATAAAGACAAATGGATATTTGTTAAGCATAAAGAAAGAGATACATGGGAGATTCCAGCTGGGCATAGAGAACCAAATGAGGATATAGATTATACAGCAAAAAGAGAATTGTTTGAAGAAACAGGAGCAAAGGATTTTAAAATCACATATGTTAATGATTATTCAATAACATTAGGAGAAGAAAAAAGTTACGCTGCATTATTTTATGCAGATATATATACTTTAGGTAAGCTACCAGATTTTGAAATTGGAGAAATTAGAGAATTTGAAGATATACCAAATAATTTAACTTATCCTAATATACAACCTTATTTGTTTAATAAGGTAAAAGATGAAATAAATAAATTTGTTTTTTAAAGCAAAAAATTATATTATTAATTTATGAAAGAAATGAGGTGAGGAATTTATGATGATGAATACTCACAAGTCTTTAGCTGTTTCTTTTATTAAGAATGTTGAATTAGATAAAAAGTTTTTAATTAATGATAAGCATTTTGTATGGGGAAATCTAAAGCCAGATTCAGTATCAAAATATAAGTTCAAAAAGCATTATTTTGATGAAAGTATTAACATGATAGTAAACAAAATATTGTTTCTATCTTCAATGACCGTAGATGATATATTTATAAGATATACAGTAGGTAAATTTAATCAAGAGTTAGGTGTTGTATGCCACTTCTTATGTGATTATTTTTGTGTACCTCATTATCAAAGGTGGGAATTTAAAAGCCCTGGTGCAGTTAAGGATCATGTTTTATATGAAAATGATTTAAATAAGTATAATAAATCTTATAATCTCAAGAAGGAAATAAATACTTCTTTAAATGGTGATGATATAAGAAAATATATAGATGATCTACAAGAGGAGTATAGCGGAATAGTTTCTTATGAAAAAGATTTACAATATGCAAGCCATATATGTAATACAACAATCAATTTAATTTTAGATGAAGTTGTCTTAAATCAAAAGATTAAAGAAAATATTGCACTAGTAATATAGAAAATTTAAGGAGTTATAATATAACTCCTTTTTTTATTATACGTGGAATTTATAAAAATATTACCATGTGAATAATTTTTATAAATTCCTTTCCTTTCGTATATGAGAATATAATATCTATATCCTTTTTTATAAAAAAAATTTTCCATATTGTTGACTAAAACACTAGGATAAGCATATAATAATATTAAAAGAAACATATGAACAATTATTCATATGTTTTAGTGAATGGAGGAATAGAAATGGGAGAAAATAAAGTTGAAAGTTGTAATTGTACTGTAATTCATAAAGATATTGTTGAAAGGGTTAGAGAAAGTTTACCCAGTGAAGAAATTCTATATGATTTAGCAGACCTATTTAAGGCCTTTAGCGATTCAACTAGAATAAAAATACTACATGCTTTATTTAAAGAAGAAATGTGTGTATGTGATTTAGCAGCTTTATTAGATATGACTCAATCAGCTATTTCTCATCAACTTAGAGTATTAAAAGGTAATAGATTAGTTAAGTTCAGAAGAGATGGAAAAGTTATATATTATTCCTTAGCGGATGATCATATAAAACACATCTTTAATGAAGGATTTAAGCATATTTTAGAATAGAAAGTGGTGATAACTATGAATAAAAATGAAACAAAATTAATTTTATCAGGATTAACTTGTGCTAGTTGTGCTAATAAAATAGAAACTAGGGTAAATGATTTAGAAGGAGTTAAAGAAGCTAATTTAAACTTTACCACATCTACTTTAACTATAGAAGGAGATGGAAATAAAGAATTAAGTGATATTATTTTAAAGGCCAAAGAAATAATTAAGAAATTAGAGCCAGAAGTTAAGGTATTCAATAAAGATAATGAAAATGTAGTAGTTAAAAATGTAAATATATGTACAAGTAAAGCATGTTCAGTAGAAAATCATAGTTCACATGAAGAACATGGACATACTTCCAAAGATGAACACTCTCATAGCCATGAACATTCTCATGAAGATTCACATGAACACTCTCATGGACATTCTCATGATCACTCACATAGTGAGGCTATTACTTTAAAAGAAAACTTAAGATTAATAATTGGAGCTATAATTTTTGCAGTAGCAGTATTTTTAGATAGAGAATCTATGGTAACACTAGCTCTATTTATAGTAAGTTATTTATTAATAGGTGGAAATGTAATTTTAACAGCAGTTAAAAATATATTAAGAGGAGAAGTCTTTGATGAGAATTTCTTAATGACTATTGCAACCTTAGGTGCATTCTTTATTGGTGAATATCCAGAAGGTGTAGCAGTTATGTTATTTTATGAAATAGGAGAGTTATTCCAATCTTATGCAGTTAATAGATCAAGAAAATCAATAACATCTCTTATGAATATTAGAGCAGATTATGCTAATGTTATAAGAAATGGAAGCGAAGAAAAGGTAAATCCAGAAACAGTAAATATAGATGAAATAATCTTTGTAAAGCCTGGTGAAAGAGTTCCTTTAGATGGGATAATTGTAAATGGAAGTAGCTTTGTAGATACATCAGCTCTTACTGGGGAATCAGTACCAAGAGAAGTATTTAAAGGCGATGATATTTTAGCAGGTTTTATTAACACTAATGGTGTTTTAAATATTAAAGTAACTAAGAACTTTAAGGAGTCTACAGTATCAAGAATATTAGAATTAGTTGAAAATGCTTCTAATAAAAAGGCGCCAACAGAAAAGTTTATAACTAGATTTTCAAGATATTATACTCCAGTGGTTGTTTTCTCAGCTATAGCTTTAGCAGTAATACCACCTTTTATATTAAATAATGGAAGCTTTAATGAGTGGTTATCTAGAGCATTAATTTTCTTAGTAGTATCTTGTCCTTGTGCTTTAGTAGTATCTATTCCTCTTGGATTATTTGCAGGAATAGGTGGAGCATCAAGAAAGGGTATATTAGTTAAGGGTGGAAATTATTTAGAAGCATTAAAGGATGTTAATACAATTGTATTTGATAAAACTGGAACTTTAACAAAGGGAGTTTTTAAAGTAACAGAAGTAAATACTGTTAATATAGATAAAGAAGAGCTTATAAGAATAGCTGCAATTTCAGAAAGTTTATCTAACCATCCAATTGCACAATCTATAATTAAGGAATACGGAAAAGAAGTAGATTCAAAAGAATTAGTTAATTATGAAGAAATTTCTGGACATGGAGTAAAAACTCTATTAGAAGAAAAAGAAATATTAGTTGGTAACTATAAGCTAATGGAGAAATTCAATATTAAATATGAAAATGTTGATACAATTGGAACTATAGTTCATATAGCTATTAATAATGAATATAAAGGAAATATAGTTATTTCTGATGAAATCAAAGAAGGTTCTAAAGATGCAATAAAAGCATTAAAAGAAATAGGAGTTACACAAACTGTAATGCTAACTGGTGATAATAATACAGTGGCTGAAAAAGTATCAGGAATAGTTGGTGTAGATAAGGTATATGCAGAGTTATTACCAGGTGATAAGGTAGATAAAGTAGAAGAGATAATTAATGGTAATAAATCTCAAGGAAAAGTAATATTCGTAGGTGATGGAATAAATGATGCTCCAGTATTAGCAAGAGCAGATATCGGTGTTGCTATGGGAGGCATAGGTTCAGATGCAGCCATTGAAGCAGCAGATGTAGTTCTTATGAATGACAACCCAGAAGCTTTAGTTTCAGCAATAAAAGTTGCTAGAAAAACTAACAAAATCTTATGGCAAAATATAATATTTGCATTAGGAATAAAAGTATTAGTTTTAATTTTAGGAGCCTTTGGAATAGCTACTATGTGGGAAGCAGTATTTGCAGATGTTGGAGTTACAGTTCTTGCAGTAATAAACTCCACAAGATGCCTAAAGTAAATATTTCCTTCAGTATTAAAAGAAAACAATATAATGCTAGGGCGACTTGGAGTGAAAGGACGGAACAAACAAAAATTTGCATAGGTAAACTTTTTTTATTGACAAATTTCATCAAATTAAATATAATTATTTGAGTTGAGAACATTCAGGCATAAGGGAAGCATACAAGATTACTTTTGTTTACACAGTTTAATTTTGTAAAGTTAAGACTTATGTATAACGCATCTGCTACGTTATACATAAGTCTAATTTTTTGTACATTTATTTAATATAATTAAAGATATTTCCTTTTGACAAATAAAAGTAAATTATAAAGATAATAATATATTTGAGATGCCTTGTTAAATAGATAACTTAAATTGTTTTAAAATACAAATAAAAGTGTTAAAATAATTAATATATATGAAAAATCGTGCTTTAAATAAAAAAAATAAAAATAGGAGAAATAATATGGAGAAGAAAAAAAATATTTCAATGGCAGTAATTAAGAGACTGCCAAAGTATCATAGATATTTACAAGAATTACTAAGAAATGATGTAGATAGAATATCTTCAAAAGAATTAGGTGAAAAAATTGGTTTTACTGCATCACAAATTAGACAAGATTTAAATTGTTTTGGAGACTTTGGTCAACAAGGATATGGGTATAATGTTAAGGATCTTTATAACCAAATTAGCATTATATTGGGTTTAAACAAAGAATATAATGCTATAATCGTTGGAGCAGGTAATATAGGGCAGGCAATTGCAAACTATAGTAGATTTGCACAAAGTGGTTTAAATATTGTAGGAATATTTGATGCAAATCCAAAGTTAATAGGAATTAGAATAAGAGATATAGAAATCCAAGATATTGATGTTTTGAAAAACTACTTATTAGAAAATTCTATAGATATCGGTATTATATGTGTACCTAGAATAAATGCACAAAAGGTAAGTGATATATTAGTAGAAAATGGAGTTACGGGAATATGGAACTTTGCACCAGTTGATTTATCAGTTCCAGATGAAGTAATAGTAGAAAATGTACATTTATCTGAGAGTTTATTAACACTTATATACTTATTAAATGATAAAGAACAATGTAAGTGATTACATTATTAATTTGTCTTATTTCACAAATACTATTGAAAAAGAAATTTTATAAGTTTATAATTATAATTGAAGCTTAAGCTTCAATTATTTTTTGGGTATATTGTTAATCTTATAACAATATTTCTGGGGGGAAATATATATTATAAGTATTCAAAAATATCGTATATATAGTTTAGAAGGAGGACTTTGAATGGAATTGAAAAATTTAATTCTTGAAAAAGAAGAACACTTAGCAATTGTAACTATTAATAGACCTAAAGCTTTAAATGCTCTAAATTCAGACACATTAAAAGATTTAGATGCGGTTTTAGAAGATTTAGAACAAGACAGTAACATATATTCTGTTATCTTAACAGGTGCTGGAGAAAAAGCCTTCGTAGCTGGTGCAGATATTTCAGAAATGAAGGACCTTTCAGAAGAAGAAGGAAAAAACTTTGGCCTTTTAGGAAATAAAGTTTTCAGAAGATTAGAAAAACTAGACAAGCCTGTTATTGCAGCTATTTCAGGATTTGCACTTGGTGGCGGATGCGAATTAGCTATGGCTTGTGATATTAGAATAGCTTCAGAAAAGGCAAGATTTGCTCAACCAGAAGCAGGACTTGGAATAACACCAGGATTTGGTGGAACACAAAGGTTGCCAAGATTAGTTGGAGAAGGAAAAGCAAAAGAGCTTATTTACACATGTGCAATGGTTAAAGCAGATGAAGCTTTAAGAATTGGTTTAGTAAATAAAGTTGTACCTCTAGAAAGCTTAATGGAAGAAGCTAAAGCAATGGCAAATACAATTATGGCTAATGCTCCTATAGCTGTTAAGTTATGCAAAGATGCTATAAACAGAGGTATGCAAGTAGATATAGATACTGCAATTGAAATTGAAGCAGAGGATTTTGGAAAATGTTTCGCAACTGAAGATCAAAAAGAAGGAATGACAGCTTTCATTGATAAGAGAGCTAAAAATTTTTCTAATAAATAGTCAGAATAAAAAAAATATAAAAAATAGTTCTAAATTTAAAAACAACTTATTTTAAGGAAAAGGGTACAATATCAAGGAGGTATATTTAATGAATTTTCAATTGACTAAGGAACAAGAACTAGTAAAAAAAATGGTTAGAGAATTCGCTTTGAAGGAAGTTAAACCAATAGCTGCTGAAATTGACGAAACAGAAAGATTCCCTATGGAAAATGTTGAAAAAATGGCTAAAATCGGAATGATGGGAATTCCATTTTCAAAAGAATATGGTGGAGCTGGTGGAGATACTCTTTCATATATATTAGCTGTAGAAGAATTATCAAAGGTATGTGCAACTACGGGGGTTATACTTTCTGCACATACATCTTTATGTGCGTCTTTAATAGATCAGTTTGGGACTAAAGAACAAAAAGACAAGTATTTAAAAGATTTAGCAACTGGTAAAAAAATAGGCGCTTTTGGTTTAACTGAACCAGGTGCTGGAACAGATGCAGCTGGTCAACAAACTGTAGCTGTATTAGATGGTGATAATTATATATTAAATGGATCAAAGATATTTATCACAAATGGTGGAGTTGCTGAAACATTTATTATATTTGCCATGACTGATAAGAGCAAAGGTACAAAAGGAATATCTGCATTTATAGTTGAAAAGAGTTTCGAAGGATTCTCAATTGGAAAGAAAGAAGACAAACTTGGTATTAGAGGCTCTTCAACTACAGAATTAGTAATGAGTAATTGTGTAGTTCCTAAAGAAAACCTAATTGGACAAGAAGGCAGAGGTTTTGGTATAGCAATGAAGACTTTAGATGGAGGAAGAATTGGTATAGCAGCTCAAGCATTAGGAATAGCTGAAGGAGCTTTTGAAGAAGCTGTTAATTATATGAAGGAAAGAAAGCAATTTAATAAACCATTAGCTGCTTTCCAAGGATTACAATGGATGATAGCAGAAATGGATACTAAAATTGAAGCTGCTAGACATTTAGTATATAAGGCAGCATGGCTTAAGGAAAATAAACTTCCATATTCAGTAGATGCAGCAAGAGCTAAGCTTTATGCAGCTGAAGTAGCTATGGATGTTACTACTAAGGCTGTACAAATCTTTGGTGGATATGGTTACACTAAAGAATATCCTGTTGAAAGAATGATGAGAGATGCTAAGATTACTGAAATCTATGAAGGAACTTCAGAAGTTCAAAAGATGGTTATTTCAGGAAGCGCTTTAAGATAAGGGGAGGATTTATAAATGAATATAGTAGTTTGTTTAAAACAAGTTCCAGATACAACAGCTGTTAAGATTGATCCAAAAACAGGAACACTTATAAGAGATGGTGTGCCATCAATTATAAATCCAGAAGATAAGCATGCATTAGAAGCTGCATTAACAATAAAAGATAAAGTTGGAGGAAAAGTTACTATAATAAGTATGGGACCTCCACAAGCAAAGGAAGCTTTAAGAGAAGCATTATGTATGGGGGCTGATGAAGCTATACTTATAACTGATAGAGCTTTTGCTGGTGCTGACACTTTAGCAACATCAAAAACATTAGCAGGTGCTTTAAAGAAATTAGAATATGATATAGTATTTGCGGGTAGACAAGCCATTGATGGAGATACAGCTCAAGTTGGACCAGAAATTGCAGAACATTTAAATATACCTCAAATAACATATGTTCAAGATGTAAAAATAGAAGAAGATGGATTGTTAGTTAATAGAGCTTTAGAAGATGGGTATGAATTAATTAAAGTCCAAGCTCCAGTTCTTTTAACAGCAATTAAAGAATTAAATGAACCAAGATATATGAATGTTGGATATATATTTGATACAGCAAATAAAGAAATTCAAGTATGGTCAGCAGATGATATAGAAATAAATAAAGAAGAGTTAGGACTTAAAGGTTCACCTACTAAGGTTAAGAAAACAATGACTAAGGAAACTAAGGGAGCTGGAGAGTTAATAAAAGAAACTCCTCAAGAAGCTGTAAAATATGTATTAGGGAAATTAAAAGAAAAACACTACATCTAAGATATATGGGAGGTAAAAAAGATGAATATGGCAGATTACAAAGGCGTTTGGGTATTTGCTGAGCAAAGAGAAGGAGAACTTCAAAAGGTTTCTCTTGAATTACTTGGTGAAGGTAGAAAGATTGCAGATAAATTAGGCGTAAAGTTAACAGCTTTATTATTAGGTGATAATGTAAAAGCATTAGCAGACACATTAGGTAGACATGGTGCAGATGAAGTAATCCTTGCAGAAAGCAAATTATTAGAGCACTATACTACTGATGGATATACTAAGGTTATTTGCGATTTAGCAAATGATAAAAAGCCAGGAATAATATTCATTGGTGCAACATTTATAGGAAGAGATTTAGGTCCTAGAGTAGCAGCAAGATTATCTACAGGGTTAACAGCAGACTGTACAGTTTTAGATGTTGATGTAGAAAAAGCAGATTTACTTGCTACAAGACCAGCTTTTGGTGGAAACTTAATGGCAACAATTGCTTGCCCAGATCATAGACCACAAATGGCAACAGTAAGACCTGGAGTATTCTCAAAACTTCCTGATGAAGAAAGAAGCTTCACAGTGGAAGAAGTAGAAGTGAAATTAGAAGATTCAGATATAAGAACTGAAATAGTAGAAATAGTAAAAGAAGCTAAAGAAATTGTAGACATAAGTGAAGCAAACTTTATAGTTTCAGGTGGTAGAGGCGTTGGAGCTAAAGAAAACTTTGCTATTTTAGAAGAATTAGCTGAAGTTTTAGGTGGAACAGTAGCTGGATCAAGAGCAGCTGTTGAGAATGGCTGGATAGAAAGAGATTACCAAGTTGGACAAACAGGTAAGACTGTAAGACCTAATATATATATAGCTTGTGGTATTTCAGGAGCTATTCAACACGTAGCAGGTATGCAAGAATCAGATATGATAATAGCAATTAACAAAGATGCTACAGCTCCAATAATGCAAACAGCAGACTATGCAATAGTTGGTGATTTATTTAAAGTTGTCCCTGAAATGACAGCTCAAATAAAAGCACTAAAAGAAGATTAATAGATAATGAAAAAATGAAAGAATGAAAAAATGAATGTGTAAACTCCCACGGAGTTTAATAAGTATAAGAATTAGATATGAAATACGTAGAATTTCTGAAGTAATTCAGAAATTAATCCATAATTATTTCATTATTAATTTTTTAATTCTTCACATTTAAATTAGGAGGTTTTTTAAGATGGAAAAGATTTTTGTAATTGGAGCAGGAACTATGGGAGCAGGAATTGTTCAAGCTTTTGCTCAAAAGGGATATGAAGTTATAGTTAGAGACATAAAGGATGAATTTGTTGAAAGAGGAATTAATGGTATCAACAAAGGATTATCTAAATTAGTTGCAAAGGGAAAGATGACTGAAGAAGATAAGGAAGCAATCCTTGGAAGAATATCTGGAACAACAGATTTAGCTCTTGCTGAAGATTGTGATTTAGTAATTGAGGCTGCTGTTGAAAATATGGCAATTAAGAAAACTATATTTGCTGAATTAGATGAAATATGTAAGGAATCTACAATATTAGCTTCTAACACTTCATCTTTATCAATAACAGAAGTTGCATCAGCAACAAAGAGACCAGATAAGGTTATAGGAATGCACTTCTTTAATCCAGCTCCAGTAATGAAGCTAGTGGAAATTATAAGAGGGATGGCTACATCTCAAGAAACTTTTGATGCTATAAAAGAGCTTTCAGTTGCTATTGGTAAGGAACCAGTAGAAGTTGCAGAAGCTCCAGGCTTTGTAGTTAACAGAATCCTTGTTCCTATGATTAACGAAGCATCATTCATTCTACAAGAAGGAATAGCTTCAGTTGAAGATATAGATACTTCAATGAAGTATGGTGCAAATCACCCAATGGGACCTTTAGCTTTAGGAGACCTTATAGGATTAGATGTATGCTTAGCTATTATGGATGTTTTATATAATGAAACAGGTGATACTAAGTATAGAGCAAGTAATCTTTTAAGAAAGTACGTTAGAGCTGGATATCTTGGAAGAAAGACAGGCAGAGGTTTTTACACTTACTAAAATTAAGATATATATTACCAAGAAGAACTGTTGCAGTAAAATGCAACAGTTTTTTGTTTGTTGAATAATTTATTTTTATTAATATAAATTATTAGTTAGATATTATTTAACTATATGATATAATTAATTTTAGATATTAAGAGAATATTTTGTAAAAATTTAGGGGAAACCTAAGGTAGTATATAATATGAGGTGAAAACATGGATTATAGAAATGTAAAATTTGAAGATGATAAAGTTATAATTGAAGGAGTACGAAATTTTAATATAAAACAAATATTAGAGTGTGGGCAATGTTTCAGATGGGATAAGATAACAGATGAAAATTACATAGTTGTTGCCTTTGGAAGAGTAATAGAAATACTTCAAAAGGATGATGACGTAATAATATATAATTCTAATGAAGAAGACTTTAATAATATTTGGTTACATTATTTTGATTTAGAAAGAAATTATGATGACATTAAAGATGTATTAGCACAGGATGAAATATTAAGAAAAAGTGTTGAATTTGGTTATGGTATTAGAATATTAAACCAAGATCCTTTTGAAATGCTTATAAGCTTTATAATATCTGCAAGAAACAGTATTCCTTCAATAAAGAAAACAGTTAAGAAAATATGTGAAAACTGGGGAGAAAGAATAGAGTACAAAGGTGAAATCTATCATACATTTCCAACTCCTAAGGCTATAAAGAATGCCACATTAGAAGAAATTCAAGGAACAGGAGCATCCTTTAGAAGTAAGTACATAGTCGATACAATAAAAAAGGTTAATGATGCAATAGAAGTTAAAGAAGATATGGCACTTAATCCAGATAAGTATCCAGAAAGACCAGAAATTCTTGATTTTGATTTAGATTATATAATGAGTTTAAATGATGATGATTGCCATATAGCTCTTCAAAAGTTTATGGGAGTTGGAGCAAAGGTAGCAGATTGTATAATGTTATTTTCAATGGCTAAGCATTCCTCATTCCCAGTAGATGTATGGGTTAAAAGAGCTATGATTCATTTCTATGTAGCACCTGATGTATCATTAAATAAAATGAGAGTTTTCGCAAGAGATAAGTTTGGAGTATTATCAGGAATGGCTCAACAATATCTTTTCTACTATGCTAGAGAAAATAAGATAGAAGTATAAAGAGTGCTGACGCACAATGGGAAAATTAAAGAATGAAGAAATGAAGAAATGAAAGAATGAATAAGTTAAAGAGTTAAAGAATTAAAAAGTGAAGAAATGAAAAAAATGTAGAATTAATGAAGAAACTATCATGGAGTTTCTGTAAAATATATTAATTTCAGGCTTTGAAGAAGGCGGAATTATACTCTCTTTATGGTGGGAAGTTAAATAATAAAACTGTAGCTATAGAGAGAGTATTTTATTATATCTTAGCTTTTAATAAGAATAGCAAATATTTCTATAAAATAAGCAATAATATTATTGGAAAGTAATTGTAATAAATATATAATTATCTTATTGGATTTTCAATAATAAGTAATAAATAATCATAGCTTTTATATAGTAACAAATACATTAGGAGAAGATCTGTAATACTATAAATGATAGTGTAAAGTTTCGTATGAAAAGTAGAGTTAATTAAATTAGAGGAATAAATTTCAATTTATTCTTTAAAATTTAAAATTTACACCAAATTTAAGTATGACGAAAAGACCTTCGATG
>Ga0129315_1001006_pt1 | contig 13933 bp, 15 predicted proteins | sample Cm827metagenome_FD_94432 | JGI IMG/M metagenome (GOLD analysis project Ga0129315, IMG submission 94432) | Eastern black-and-white colobus group fecal microbial communities from Wisconsin, USA - Cm827 metagenome | ecosystem: Host-associated > Mammals > Digestive system > Large intestine > Fecal...
ACTTCATCCTCCTTCCGAGACTGACCAAAGTATAACAACTTACGATTGAAACTCAATGGAGAAATTGCGAGTTTATAAGTTATAACTGATAAAATATAAAGTTTGACACAAAGCGACAGCTACGAACAAAAAATTTATGGCCGATCATCAAAAGGTTCCAATGTGCTTGCGGAGGTGGAGGACTGAGGGTCGCTCCCGGAAAAGCAGGGGGACATACTAAATGGATCTCCAGAGCAGAGAAACGAAAACAGAACGGCGCTCCCTGATGGAGAAAGACCTTCAACAGGGGCGCCGTTTTTGGTGCTATATAAGTCTGCGGCCCGTCCGCAGAACTGATCCGGGATCGGCTTTTATGGCAAAATTTACAATTCCAATTTGCCGGGATTCCGCAAATTTTTGGAAATGCTACGAAAGATAGGCCGATCTATCAAAACCGGATTGACAAAGCGCTTCATGAGTGGTACTGTAACCACATCTTACGAGAGGGGATGTGGACAGGATGATGAAATTCTTCGATCATACTGTCGCAGCGGCTGCCAAGGCAGACGCCGTATCCTCTTGCGCCGCAAGCGCTCGTTCTATGATCGCCATTATTATGGACGCCATTATGGCGTCCATTTTTGTTGCCATTATTTCCATTATTGGCACAATTCCATATGGCTGGCGTGGGGTACAGAACGGTTGAGCTTGTAAGAAAAACGAGCCGAAAGCGGTCCTGCTGGTCAGCGGGGCCGCTTTTTTTGCTACTTGTACGGGGAGGTAATCGACATGAAACTCACAGGCGCGCGGATCTTGATGGATTTTCTTTTCAAGTGTCCAACTTCATTATGCAATCAACCAAAAGAAAAACACGGCAACTTGCCGTGTTTTTCTTTGCGTTGGTGCGCCCGGCATGGGCAACCCATTTGTGTATACGCAATCGCAGGTGCTCCAAAATCAAGAGGGGACCCTGCGGCTGAGTTTGCTAACCGTTCTTCAAAAACCCGGAAAGAGAGGGAGGACCGCGCATGGCCCTGCTGTCACATCGTTTTCGCTGCGCTTTCAGGATGGTTGGAGTGACGGTCCGCTTCGTGAGGGCGGCGCTGTTTCTCCGATGCCCAATAGGTCGGTATATACACGTAATATGCATACAAATGCAAATATACTGCATAGTATTTATATTTGCTTATAACACTCCCCATGCGCTTATACGCATGAAATACAAATATATCCAGTGTATACAGCTGTATTCTCGTATATATTTACAATAGTTGCATAATTATACGGATTTTTGCAAATTTACTATTGACTTTTGACGTGAGAAAATATACAATCCATTCATCCGAAGCGCACAAACGGTGCAAGCGAGAAGGAGGAGAACGCCATGGGCATTACCGAGATATTTTTGAACTACTACCAATACTTCCTCCGAGGAACGCAGACCACCGTCATCGTTTCCCTGATCACCGTTCTGCTGGGTACGGTCCTCGGCTGTCTCATCGCGCTGCTGCGATTGTCGAAATTCAGGCTGTGCTCCGGGTTTGCCAAGCTGTATATCACCGTCATCCGGGGAACGCCGCTTCTGGTGCAGCTGTACATCGTTTACTATCAGCTTCACTTCATTCCGTGGCCGGAGGGTTCCATTCTGGGCGTGGAGCTGGCACGTGTCATGCCCTGTATCCTGGCCCTGTCCATGAACTCCACCGCCTATGTGGCGGAGGTCATCCGTTCCGGTATTCAGGCGGTGGACTTCGGGCAGACGGAGGCCGCGCTGTCCTGCGGCATGACCCGGACGCAGGCGATGGTGAACATCATCCTGCCGCAGGCGGTCAAGAACATTCTGCCGGCGCTGGGCAATGAGTTTGTGACCATGATCAAGGAGACGTCCATCATCCAGTATCTCGGCGTCGGCGACCTGATGTACAACAACGGCATCGTCATCACCGCCACCTACAATCCGCTGCCTTGCTACTATATTTCCGCAATCATCTACCTGACCCTGAACATCGTGCTGGGGAAGGGGCTGGATCTTTTTGAGAGGAGGATGAAGTGCAGTGACCGCTGACAACGTTCTGTTTGAGATCAAGGGACTGAAAAAGAATTTCGGCGATCTGGAGGTCCTCAAGGGCATCCACACCACCATCCGAAAGGGGGAGGTTGTGGTGGTCATCGGACCCTCCGGTTCCGGAAAGTCCACCTTCATCCGATGCCTGAACCTGCTGGAGACCCCCACGGAGGGCCAGATCATTTTTGAGGGCAGCTGCATCACCGACAAGGGCTACGCCGTCCATAAGCACCGGGAAAAGGTGGGGATGGTGTTCCAGCAGTTCAACCTGTTCAACAACCTGACGATTCTGGAGAATGTGACCATCTCCCTGAAAAAGGTAAAGAAGGTCCCGGCACCGGCGGCAGAGGAAAAAGCCAGAGCGCTGCTGCGGCGCGTCGGGCTGGAGGACAAGGCGGATGCCTATCCCGCTCAGCTGTCCGGCGGACAGAAGCAGCGGATCGCCATTGTCCGGGCCATGGCGATGGAGCCGGACGTGATGCTCTTTGATGAGCCCACCTCCGCGCTGGACCCGGAAATGGTGGGGGAGGTGCTCTCGGTCATTCAGGACCTCGCGAAGGAGGGCGTCACCATGGTCGTGGTCACCCACGAGATGGGCTTCGCCAAAAAGGTGGGGACCCGCATCCTCTTTATGGACGGCGGCGTGATCGCCGAGGAGGGCACGCCCCAGCAGATCTTTGAGGACCCGCAGAATGAACGGACCAAGGACTTCCTGTCCAAGGTCATCCATGTAATCTGAATCAACACAGCCGCATCAGCCGGCTTACAAAAAAATTGGAGGAATTTATTATGTTAGGTACGATCAATCCCGAAATTCTGTTTCTGCAGCAGGAAGACCAGATCAAGGCCGGTCTTTTGGATATGAAGATGATCCTGAAAATCACGGAGGACACCTATAAAATGCTGGGGCAGGGCCAGATCCAGAATCCCCCGAAGGTCCATCTGGGCATCCCGGAGGGGACGGAGTGGGAATCCTTCTTCAACACCATGCCCAGCTACATCGGCGGTGATATGAATATCGCCGGTATCAAGTGGGCCGCCGAGTCCAAGAAGAACGCCACCACCCCCGGCATCCCTTACGGCATCGACATTTCCATCCTCAGCGACCCCGTCACGGTCCTGCCCTTCTGTATTCAGGACGGCACCATCATCACCGCCATGCGGACCTCCGCAGTGGCGGGCTTGCAGGCGAAATACTGCGCCCCCTCCGACACGGATACCGCGACGCTGATCGGCGCGGGCGTCATTGGCCGGACCATGATCATGGCGATCTGCGAGGCGATCCCCACCGTCAAGACCATTTACCTCTGTGATCTGGATCTGGAAAAGGCAGAGCAGGTGGCCAAGGAGTCCGAGGGCAAGTACGGCGTGACCATCATCCCCACCTCCGACAGCAAGGCGGCAGCGGCAAAGTCCCAGCTGATCGTGGGCGAGACCACCGCCAGAACGCCCTTCATCGACAAGAGCTGGGTGAAGCCCCACAGCGCCATCGTCTGTGTTTCCAACGAGGCCACGACGGACGTAGTAAAGGCTGCGGATGTGAATGTGGTGGATTACTGGAAGCAGATCATCACCTTCAAGAACAAGGCCATCACGCAGGTATTCGACGCCGGTGAGATCACCAAGGAGGAAGTGCTGGAAACCAGCGACCTGGTGCTGGGCAAGCCTTGCAGAACCTCTGACGAGCAGTTCATTTACGCCTGCTCTCTGGGTCTGGGCGCGCTGGACATCACCGTGGCCTACGCCCTGTATCAGAATGCGGTCAAGCTGGGCCTTGGCACCAAGGTCAAGCTGTGGGACAAGCCTCTGTGGGAATAAACGCTCCGGTCAAAAACGAGAAGAGGAGAGAATATCATGAAAAAAGCGATTGCTTTGCTGCTGGCGCTGGTAACGCTGCTGTCCCTGACGGCCTGCGCCGGCAAGGAGGATGCGGCCTCCTCCGCGCTGGATCAGATCAAGCAGAAGGGGGAACTGGTGGTCGGCACCTCCGCGGACTACCCACCCTATGAGTTCCATACGGAGGTGGACGGGAAAGACACCATCGTGGGCTTTGACATGGAGATCGCCCAGGCCATTGCCGACAAGCTGGGTGTATCCCTGAAAATTGTAGATATGTCCTTTGACAATCTGCTGATGAGCCTTGCCAATGACGAGTTCGATCTGGTCATCGCCGGCCTGACCGCAGATGAGGAACGGCGCAAAACCACCGACTTCTCCGATCCCTATCTGGAATCCAAAAACCTGATCCTGGTGCGGGCTGAGGACGCGGACAAGTATGCCAGCCTGGATGATCTGAAGGGGGTCAAGGGCGGCGCGCAGACCGGCTCCAAGCCCTATAACAACTGCGTTACCTACTGCGGCGAGGAGACCACGGTCGGTCTTGCCAAGGTGCAGGATCTGGTCATGGAGCTGGAGGCCGGAAAGCTGGATGTCGTATTTCTGGACTACATGACCGTGCTGTCCTATGCGGACGCCAAGGAGGATCTGGCCGCCGTGGATCTCAACATCCCGGAGACCAGTGACGGCTACTCCATCGCCGTCAAGAAGGGAAACACGGAGCTGGCCGATTTCATCAACGGTGTTCTGGCGGAGCTGAAGGAGCAGAACACCATCGAGCAGTTCATCGTAGAGGCCAAGAAGCTGGAAAGCGCGGCGGAGTAACGCCGGAATCAACGATTCAAACTTGAGCTGACACAACAAAAAGAGCCGCGTCAGCGGCCCTGAATACATCGCTATTTCCTTCCACCTATCATTTGGTGGGAAAGAATCAGTTCGAGATGATGAAACCTACGGCCTATATCATCAACGCCGCCCGGGGACCGATCATTGATGAAGCGGCCTTGATTGAGGAGCTGAAGACCGGCGGGATCGCCGGAGCGGGGCTGGATGTGTTCGAGCAGGAGCCTCCCGCACCGGATAACCCACTGCTTAAAATGGATAATGTCATTGTTTCTCCCCATAATGCAGCCCTAAGCGATGGTGCTCTGCGGGCTATGGCTATGGACAGCGCACTGGGGATGGGCGGCATCATTCCCGGTGTAATTCTAAGCGCGCTGATGATTCTGTACGCAATCTATTACGGTGTCAAGAACAACATACCCCGCACCAAATTCAATCTACGGGCTCTGGGGGTCGCCTCCTATCACGCCATCGGCGCTATCTTCATGCCGATTATTATTCTGGGTGGAATTTACTCCGGCGTTTTCACCCCCACTGAGTCGGCGGCAGTGGCCTGCGCATATGGACTGATTGTGGGATGCTTTATTTACCGAGAACTGAAGTTGAAGGATCTAGTGAAGACCATCCGCAGTGCGGCAGGCTCCTCCGGCATGATCATGTTCATCGTCTCCTGCGCCGGCGTGTTTGCTCTGCTGATGACCCGGGAACAGATTCCTGCACATGCAGCCGAGTTCATTATGAGCATCTGCTCCAGCCGAGTCACCTTCCTGCTGTTGGTGAACATTCTGTTGCTGATTGTTGGTTGCTTTATGGATACTACGCCTGCGGTTCTCATCATCTGTCCTATTCTGCTACCGGCTGTGGTTTCCTATGGAATTGATCCAGTTCACTTTGGCATTGTGGTACTGCTGAATATGTGCATCGGTATGATCACACCTCCGCTGGGTATTAATCTGTATGTGGCGGCCACCCTACGTCAGGCAAAGGTGGGGGAACTGGTGAATCGCCATTTGCTCACATATATGTTATGTTGCCTTATGAACCTTATGTTAATCACTTATTTCCCTCAGATTTGTATGTGGCTTCCCAATTTGATGAAATAACAAATAATGATATATCATTACCTAGTCTGATATGCTATATATACGGCTGTGTCTCAGCGTCATGTTTATAATGTCCTATGGATGTGGTTGACAGCAAGAGCAGAGTTCCTGTAGATACAGAAGTAATGGACATCAGAGGTGGTTCTATCGGCCAACCAGGAACTCGACTTGCCAAAATATCACAGGCGCCAGCAAAGAGCCATTGTCAGGCAGGCGGGATGAAAAAATTGCAATTGCAAAGGAATGCGGCACCCAAGAGGCCGTCAACTACCACAGTTATTATTACGAGAGGAATTTATGGCTAAGGTTTTAAAAAGCCCTGCAAAATATGTGCAAGGTGCAAACACTCTTTTTGAATTCAATCGGTACTTACAGGGAACAGGGAAGCGCCTCGCTGTCATTCTTAGTCAGGGCGGTGTGAAGCGTCTGCAAGGTACATTGGAAGGCGCCTTTGCTGGCAAAGATTTCGAGGTGACCTATGTGGTTTTTCAAGGTGAAGCTACACAAGCTGAGGTGGAACGCATTTCTGCCATTGTCCTTGAGAATAATTGTACGGCAGTGGTAGGTATTGGCGGTGGTAAGGTGTTGGATACCGCTAAGGCGGTAGCCCACACTACCGGACGATCTATGGTCATCGTTCCCACAGTGGCTTCCTCTGATTCACCCTGCAGTTCTGTCAGTGTATTGTACCATAAGGATGGATCTTTTGACCGATATTTGTTCTTGGATAAATGCCCAGAAATGGTACTGGTGGATACATCTGTCATTGTGACGGCCCCATCTCGTCTGTTAGTGGCTGGCATGGGCGATGCTATGGCCACTTGGTTTGAAGCTCGCGCCTGTCATGCATCTGGCAAAAATAATCAGATACATGCTAAGCCCACCTATGCTGCTACTGGTCTTGCACAAATGTGCTGGGATAATCTACGACATAGTGGTCTCGCGGCCAAGATGGCGGTAGATGCCCATGTATGTACTGAGGCGGTAGAAACCATTGTAGAAACCAACACATATCTTTCCAGTGTCGGTTTTGAAAGTGGGGGGCTTGCTGCTGCCCATGGAATTCAGAAGGGATTTACATTCATTCCCGCATTGCATCAGCAACTTCACGGCTTTAATGTGGCCTTTTGCGTACTGGCGCAATTAGTGCTGGAGAACTCTTTGATCGAGCTGAAGGAGGTCATGGATTTCAGTGACTCTGTTGGCTTGCCTATTTGCTTTGCAGATCTGGGATATGTGGATGTGATGTCAGAGGAAGTGCGCATTGCCGCCGAGAAGGCCTGCGTTCCCACGAGCACCATCCACAATATGCCCTTTGAAGTTACAGCCACCATGGTTTACGAGGCTTTGATGGCAGCCGATGCCTATGGTCATGCTTTCCATGCTAACAAAGGGTCCCGGTAACATAACAGCACTTTACCAACAGAAATAGGGGAAGGATGGTTAACTGCGCCTGACGCAAACTTTATGCAAAAAAGGGGTCTGTTGCAAAATAGGCTCACAAAGGATGCGGGGGCAAAAGGTCTTTCTCTGACCTTTTGCCCCCGTGTTTGTTTGTACGAGCTGCTATTCTGTGGAAATTGCAAGGCATCTGGACGTAGCAAAGCTGACCCTGACTCCAAGATCAACACCCAATCTGGATGTGAGTATTCCGCGCGAGATTGAGCACCTCGACCGCTCAAATTGAGCATCCATTCCAGCGGAATTGAGCACCCTTGCCGCCGTCGTTGAGCACTGCGGTAAAATGTAGACATGCAACGTATTTTGCGGTGTAAATATCTACAAGGAGGTCTCTTGTATGACCAATTACCGTGAGATCCTCAGGCTCCATACAGTTCGACAGTTCTCATTCGGTCTTCATAGGAATACATGTGGAACCTCCTGTACCATTATTTTGGTCCAAGATTTCGTCCGCATCCCCTACTGGAGATTTGTATCGGACCAGTCACCAAGGGAAACATCAGAAGTTCACAGAAGATCAGAAGAGAATTGCGCTGGAATTCTATCAAGAGCATGGCCGAAGCTTCACCTTGACTGTAAGGGCACTTGGATACACCGGAATGACCACGCTTAAAAAAATGGGTAAATGAAGTATTTCCTAACCGCAAAAAATATTGCGTCTCTGGCGGAGTGATAGTAAAATTCCCCCAAGAAAAAAAGAACAAGCAGTTATAGACCTATGTGCTCGAGCTGGATCGGCAAAAGAAGTTGCTGATGCGCATGGTGTAAATCCGGTCACTCTTTACGAGTGGAAAAAACAGTTGCTTGATGGAGAAAAGAGTACTGCCATGCCTCGAAATACAAGCCATGCTAGGTGGGTGATGGAACATGATTGAAATACATATTACGGCATCGTGCCCGGCGAGGGGCCGCAGGTGTACAACATCGCGCCGAGCCTCATAGCAGAGATTCTGGATGGCTGCATTCCGCAGAGCTCCTCGGAGTTCCGTGACGTGTACGCAGCATGGATGGAACGGTACGCTCCGGGAGCTATGCCGCAGGAGGAGTGGATACCGGACCGCGTGCCGCCTGAGTGGGCCGAGCTGTTCGACCCGGAGGGTAAGCTGTACTTCTCCAGGGGCTCCGCTCTGATTGCCATGTGGCACGGGGACGGAATCCGGGTTGTGCCGAATGTATGGGGGCCTGGAACGTGGATGGTGGAAGCGGTTTGGCAGCCGCCGCAGGAGCAATAAAATAAGAGCCCGGAGCCCCGGCTCCGGGAAATACGAGATCTCCCTGAGCGTCATCCGGTCTGGGAGAGAGGAGGATTACTATGGACAATATTGTCGGATATATCTGCAGCACCCCCTGGGGCACCGTCTCACGTACCACCCCCAGCCTCGGTTGGACGCCCGTTCTGCCTGCCATCCCCGACGGGTGGCAGGACGCCGGCACCGGCGCAGCCCCCACCGGATTCCGCATCATCGTGCGGCCCGGCACGCGTTTTCCTACCCTGTTCCCGTCAATGCCGCGCGCGGAGCTGGCGGCCGTCCACGCCCCGGACACGGAGCCCGGACGCTGGAGCCTCTGCTGGGACCACGCCAGCCAGAGTTGGGAGATGCGGCGGGGAGTCGCCGCTGAGGCTGCGTTCATCCGGAGCTGCTCCACCCCCGGCCTGGCCTGGGAAGCGCTCGCAGACTACTGCCTGGAGCATTCGGACGAGCTGGACGAGCTGGCGCACACCGGCACCGCCTGGGCAGGATACCCGAGCGACTGGGCGACGGCATCAGACGAGCTGATGGACGAGCTGCTGGGGGTACTGCTATGAGTGCGCTTGCAGACCGGCATCTGGGGGAGGCGTTCGTCCGGCTCCGCCTCCGGCTGGGGCAGCTGCCGCCGGAATATCTGCGGCTGCCTGCCCTCATCCACGAGGGACTCACGCAGCAGATGCCGGACTATGCGGCTGCAGTGTGGCGGCTGGAGGGACTGCTGGGGCGAGAACTCAGCGGGGCATTGGATGAGGCGGCCTTCATCACGGCATATGCCGCGCTGGGGCTGCCGGAAGAGGGGGAAAAGGTCAAGGGTGTACCATAAAATTTTCCAGTGAAGGCATTGAGGCGGACCCCAACCAAGGAGATCTGCCTCAATGCGTTTTCGTATTTGCTTTTAGAAGAAATTAGACGAGTGAATCGTCCAGCAGGAAGTCTATGACACTGATATTGAGAATGCCGTTATCATCATACCAACGCTTGCGAATGTCATGACGCACGATGATCTTCGGGAAAGAATCGCCGGTCAGCGCGAAGGGCTTATTCTCGGTGATTGCCTTTTCCTCTGTTCCTAATGCGTAGGCGGACTGAATGTAGGTCTTTTTCCCGCCGGAGGCTGCAATGAAGTCAATTTCCCGCGCAACCGGAGTGACCTTTCCTTTGGCATTTTTCTCATTGCCATAGACGATGCCGATGTCAACGGAGCATTCACGGATCATCAGCTCATTGAAAATGATGTTCTCCATGATATGCGTCATTTCCTGCTGACGGAAGCCGATACGGGCGTTTCTCAGCCCAATGTCCTCACAGTAATATTTGTTGGGATAGTCAAAATAGCTCTTGCCCTTAACATCCCAGCGTTTGCATTCGGTGAAGAGGAAGGAATCCGATAAGTGATCCATATAGGCTTTCACGGTGTTCAGGGCAATGACATTCTCACCGCTGCGCTTCTGCACGGTGTTGATGGTGGCTGCAACCTTGGACGGATTGGTTAGGGAGCCGATGGACGAACACAGCAGATCAAGAATGGCGGACAGCACATCCTCCCGCTTGATCTTCTTCCGTTCTACAATGTCCTTCAGATAGACCTCGGAAAAGAGAGATTTCAGATAGGCCATTTTAGCGGCGTCATTGGGGCGGGAGAGGATCAGCGGCATCCCGCCGTAGAATGCGTAGTTATCAAAGGCGTCCTGCTTATCGCCGCCGACAGTCGAGTAGTATTCGGCAAAGGAAAGCGGATGCACACGGATCTCATCGCTGCGCCCCCGGAACTCCGTCAGGATGTCCGAGGACAGCATTTTGGAGTTGCTTCCGGTCACATAAATGTCTAAGTTGGACAAGGATTTCAAATCGTTGAGGGCGTCGTAGAAGGTGATCTTCTTCCCGTCCGGATTATAGGGATTCGGAACCTCGTCGGACATCTGGATCTCGTCTACAAAGAGATAATATTGGTCCGCGCTGTGTTCCACGATCTCCCGGACGTGAGCCGCAAGCTCCAACGGATTGCGGTAGCGAATATCACGGGTCAAGTCCAGCTCAAAGGACAAAATGTGGTCTTCTGCAACACCATCGTTGAGAAGGTAACTCTTGAACAGATTGCGAAGCAGATAGGACTTACCGCAGCGGCGAATGCCAGTGATGACCTTCACCTGACCATCCCACATAAAGGAAATGATTTTCTTCAAATAGCGATCTCGTTTTATTTCCATAACCCAACCTCCGTTGAAAACTTACCTGTATTATCTTACTACTTTTCAATGGACATTATACATCATTTTGAAAGAAAATCAAGAAGTCAATTGAAATGTTACTGGATTTGTCAGACAACATTTCAACGAATAAGTGCCTATCTCAAAAGATTCACGCAGAGAGAATTGTCTCGGAATTGAGCTGAATGAACTCGACAGCTGTGGTGGTCTGCCGGGGCTTTCAGATAGCCGTAAGCGGCAAAGGAGCCAATAAATTTCCCCTTCTCCCGGTTGACATTCAGGGTACCCCGGACATTGACTGAGGTGGTGGTGTTCATGTGGCTGGTGGCGGTGTCTATGCCGTTGTTAAGGGCAATAAAGCGAATTTGATAGCGGACGAAAACATTGTTCAGATAGTGACCGGCATCCGTGTAATGGGATCGGTTAAGCATCTGGGTTTCCTGCCGTAATGGCGGGAGGCCCGGACTTTTTTGCTTTCGAGCCGATTCTTCAGAACTGAGTGATAGAGGGAATTTTACGGTCAGTTCTGAATCATCGCTCAGAACTGACCGCAGGGCTCAACCGCAAAAGCAGACGAAAACACACAGGGGGAACGAACCCCCAGCAGCCGGCAGAAGCGCCTGCAACGGGCCGTTTTATAGGGAAGGGCATAGGGCGTTTGAGCGGCGATAGCGGCGGCAGGCGTTTATGGAAAGATCGGCGGCATGGCTTCGCGCTCAGAACTGAGCATACATCATATAATAGCTCTGCTGCTGCGTTCAGTTCTGAAAAGACTGCCAGACTGCGCAGGTGTGCAGAAACTCAAAAACATTTTGCACGGCGCGGGGCGGCCTAACAACTGTTAGCGCTTCTACTAAAAAGATTGAACAATTGTTAGCGTTTTTGCCTGCCAGAAAATCGGGCAGCTTTGAACTGCCCAGAGCGTCATTTTTCGGCTGTTTTTTTGACATTGGGGGCGGTGGAGGGGTGCAAGAAGGAAAAATTGCGGAGCGCCAACCGTGTATATTAAGGAAATGGCCGCCATCTTGCCATTATGCCATTGCCGCTTGATGGGACTAACAATTATTAGTATAATAAACTTATAAAATATTAAGAGGTAACATTATGCGGCTAAAGGCGCTCATGCACGATTTATTTAAGACCTGCGGAACGAATTTGAAAACGGTTTCCGTTAATATGGGGCGAGACCAGAGTTTTCTTTCGGCTGCACTGATGCGGCCTGCTATCAGGACTGACACACTCTGCAAAATTGCTGATATAGTTGGTTATGAGGTTGTGCTCCGGCCGAAGCGGTCTCCCAGCAAGAGAGCACGGAATCCGGAAGAGTTCGTGTTGGATTATGTGGACCCCAGCAATCCGGTTCCGGATGACGAAAAGGATGAGGACGAATGAAGAGAGTGGGTTATGGGCGCGTGAGTACGGCCGGACAGGCCCGCAACGGCACGAGCCTCGCTGAACAGAAGAAGCAGCTCATGGCTGCCGGTGTTGCCGAGGAGGATATCTACCTCGACGCGTACACCGGAACGAAGATGCATCGGCCGCAGTTTGACGCGTGCATGGCTGCGCTGGAGCCAGATGATGAGTTCGTTGTGTGCAAGCTGGATCGATTTGCCCGTACCGCCACGGAGGGCACCGGAATCGTCAGAGACCTCGTGGAGCGCGGTATCCGCGTGAACGTGCTGAACATGGGCATCGCAGATAACACGCCCATGGGGAAGATGATGGTTACGGTCATGCTGGCGTTTGCCGAGTACGAGCGCGACATGATCGTGGAGCGTACCCAGTCCGGCAAGGCTGCGCGGCGTGAGGCTGACCCGGAATACACCGAGGGCCGCCCCCGCATCGAGGCTGACGAGGAGCTGCTCCGTGACGTGGTGCGGCGCCAGATGGCGGGCGAGATCTCCGCCGCTGCTGCTGCCAGCGAACTGGGGATGAGCCGGAGAACCTATTACAGCAGGAGGGGCGCCTGGTGTATGGCCAACGCCGTATATCCGCAGAGGAGATAACGCAGGTATTCCGGGGGGATATCCTTACCTGAGGAAGGAAACGGTTATGTACTATAGTAAAGAAATGACAGAAAAAGCCCGTGCCGTAATTGCCAGGGAAATTGATATTCCGTGCCCGATTGGTTGGCACACGCTGTATGAGTCGAATGTATTGTGTGCGTATGCGTGTACGCTGCTAAGGCTGCCTGATGCCGGCATTGACGCCGACGCTATCGGGGCGGAAGATATCCGTATTTTCCAGTACGGGGTGGAACATAATATCGAGACTGTGACCGGTATAATGTATTCTCATGAAGCAGCCGGCATCACGGATGGCCGTTACGATGGCGTTGGCGGCTCCGACCTATACCGTTGGATTATTGGGCGCTGCGACGATGCGGAGAAATGGCGCCGGGCCAAACGCGCCGGCATACTGTACCTGATGAACGTGAAGCATAAGGAATGCAGCAGCCATTCCGACTTCGAAAAATTCTGCTGCGGTTTCCTCACGGATTGTCAGGATCTCGTGACTGCAAAAGATGTGAGCACATGTACCGGCATGCCGCTCGAAGAGGTTTTGCGGACGGCCGCAGCGATTGAGAAAAATCCGTTCTACTGATACAATATTTTAGAAAACCTGTCCTATTTGTCCGGTTTTGGTGTGTTATCATAGTTCATGAAGGGGCGTCTTTGCAACCTCGTCAAATGCCGTGAGGATTGAGCCGCAGCGGAGATTTGGGGGGCCTTTGCTGCGGCTCCCCAATAAACAATTGCTATCAAACGTCGCTTTTCCAACAGTTCCAATTTTCGGATGTATTTTTGCAATAAAACAGTATAAAGTTTTGAACGGAATGAGGAGTTGTACGTCCTCGTTTACAACATTGACAAAAATGGGAGAAGCTTGTACAATGCAGTCAGAATTTGCCGAAAGAAGATGGAGTCAGTACATGGGAAAGTCAAAAAGCAAGCCGAAGTCTGATTCTGGGACTCAAGGAAAAGAGAATTCTAACCGGTTTTTGACTCAATTCGTTGTACCTATTGTAACTACACTTATAATCAACGCAATTGTACTACTTTTTTCAAATGGTTGATTGCATAATGAAGTTGGACACTTGAAAAGAAAATCCATAGTGATTTTCCCCTTGTGGTAGAATGTAGTTCCTACACCAATTCTGCCAAGGGAGGCAATCACTATGGACTGCCA
>Ga0129315_1001007_pt1 | contig 13926 bp, 10 predicted proteins | sample Cm827metagenome_FD_94432 | JGI IMG/M metagenome (GOLD analysis project Ga0129315, IMG submission 94432) | Eastern black-and-white colobus group fecal microbial communities from Wisconsin, USA - Cm827 metagenome | ecosystem: Host-associated > Mammals > Digestive system > Large intestine > Fecal...
AATCGCTTCACAGACACAGAAATGCAGATCGCCAGAGAAACGGACCTGCCGGAGCTGCTCTCCCACCTCGGCTATCAGGTGAAGCGCGTGGGACGCTTCCATACTACCGCGGAGATGGACAGCCTGCGGATCAAGGACCGGCGTACCTGGTTCCGGTATTCCCAGAATACCGGCGGGGATGCCATCACCTTCCTCCAGCAGTTTTGCGGAAAATCCTTTCCGGAAGCGGTGGAGTACCTTCTGACCTTCCATGGGAAAGCCAGAGACGCGCCCATTCCGCAGCCAAAGCCGATCAGCCCGAAACAGGAGTTTTCCCTGCCGCCCCGCAACGCGGATGACAGAAGGGTTTTCGCCTATCTCCGTAAGCGCGGCATCGCCGCACAGGTGATCCGGCAGTTTATGAACAGCGGCCTGCTGTATGAGGATGCGGTACATCATAACTGCGTCTTCATCGGCAGGGATGAATCCGGACAGGCAAAGTACGCGGGGCTGCGTGGTACCTATGATCTGGACAGCCCCGGCTTCAAGGGAGACGCTCCCGGCAGCGACAAAAACACAGGCTTCTCCCTCCCGCACGATCCGCGCTCAGATCTGGTGCTTGTCTTTGAGGCACCCATCGATCTGATGAGTTACCTCACGCTCCACAGAGACACAACCAACGCCGTTGCTCTGTGCGGACTCTATGACGGCGCACTGCAGACCTATTTGCAGGCGCATCCGGAGATCCGCCGTATTGCGCTGTGTCTGGACGCGGACGAGCCTGGGCAGAAAGCCGCCCAGCAATTACAGGAAAAGTATCAGTTACAGGGGTATGCCGTTACCGTGGAGAAACCGCGCTGCGGCAAGGATTGGAACGAGTATCTGCAAAGAAAGATTTGCAGCCGGGAAAGGGGGCGATAGCCAAAAGGACATCGTTTTCAACGCGGATAAAAAACAAAAAATATAAGGAGGACCTATGAATCTGAAAAAGAACCATTATTCCCGCAGAGCGCTGGCGCTGCTTCTGACGCTGGTCATGTGCGTGGGCATGATCCCCACCGCCTTTGCCGCCCAGCAGAACAGCTACCACGACCCCGCCGAGCACTGGATGCAGGCATCCGGTCGAACCAATGAGCTGGACGCCAACAGTGTTGTGACCCGCGAGACCTTCAAGTGCGGTGAGTGCGGCAAAGCCACATCTTTTGAGGTGTTCCGCGTTCCCGAATATACCCGCAATGGTCAGCCGGCACTTAGCCGCAATGTGAAATATTCGGATGGCACGATGGTAGATGGTGTCGGTAAGGGTGATACCATGGACGGCATCCCCGGCAAGGACGCCACCTATACCGGATATCACTACACCAAAGCCGTCTGTGAAACCTGCGGCGGCATCAACACAAATATGAGCAAAAGCGAGTACGGCTATCTGAAAAATGTCTACTGGCTGTATGACTGTGCCGCCGCATTTACGCAGGAACTGGACGAAACCGTTTCCTACGAGTACACGGACGATACCTATCACACTGTTACCACCAAGGGCGGCACCTACTGCGCATTCTGCTACGGCACCAATCATACGGTCAGCCGCAAGCTGGAGCGCCACAGCATGGTGACGGAAGTCCTGCCCCAGCCGGCAAACGGACGCTTCGCTACGGTAGAGAAATGCAGCCTGTGCGACTACGCTCGCTATGACTACACGGCGGCAAAGGCGGTCATTGCAGACTATTACGGCGTGGTGGACGGCAAGCCCCACACCATCACGGTCAGCGACCTCTCCGAAGCCGGTGTCCGCACCTCTATCCGCTACGGCAACAGTGCGGATAGCTGTACCATGACCTCCGCTCCCAACTACACCGAAGCCGGTCAGTACATGGTCTACTACGAGATCACCTACACCTACAAGGGCAAAGAAATGACCGAGAACGGCGTGGCGAAGGTATGGCTGCGAGATGAAAGCACTAAGGACGATGGCTCCTGTTCCTGCGGCTGCGGCGATCCCAACTGCGGCTGCCAGAACAAGAATTGCAATGGAAATTGCTGCACCGACAAGGGCTGTGGTGAAAACCACAAGTATATTCTGCTGGACAGCACCAAGGCCGGCTGCACCACCCTCGGCTATGACCGCTATCTCTGCACGGAGTGCGGCAAAATCGAAAAGCGCGACTATGTGGACTCCCTCGGTCACGCATGGCAGAGCATCGTCATCCGCGACGCCACCTGCGAAGCAGACGGCAAGCAGCTGGAGTTGTGCTCCCGCTGCGGTGAGATGAAGCAGACCGCCACACCCAAGGGCGAACACAGCTATGAGGTCTACACCGTGGCTGCCACCTGTACCAGCCCCGGTTATACTGTCCGCGAGTGCTCCGTCTGTGGGGATCGTCACATTGAGGACATCACGGCGGCGCTGCCTCACAATTACGAATCCCATGTCATCGCCGCTACCTGCGAAAACGGCGGCAAGACCATCCACCGCTGTGACGGCTGCGGCAGCAGCTTCGTCACAGACTACACCGATGCGCTCGGTCATAGCTGGGATGAGGGAACCCTTGTTACCAACGCCACCTGCACCGGCGAGGGCGTCATGGAATACCGCTGCACCCGCTGTGGCTACCACCGTCTGGATGCCGACCCCGCGGATGGCCACATCCCCGGCGCTCCTGCTACCTGCACGGAACCCCAGCTCTGCACCCGCTGCGGCGCTGTGCTGGAAAAGGCCCTGGGACACGATTACAAGTCCGAAGTGACTGCTCCCACCTGCACCGAGATGGGTTACACCACCAACACCTGCGCCCGCTGTGGCGACAGCAACAAGAGCAACTACACCGAGCCTGTCGGTCATAAGCCCAGCGACTGGATCGTTGACAAGCAGCCTACCACCGATTCCGAGGGCAGCAAGCACAAGGAGTGTACCGTGTGCGGTGAAAAGCTGGAGACGCAGCCCATTGAAAAGATCTACAACAGCGCCACCACGGACAGTAAGGGTGAAGCCGTTGTAGGCGGCTACCTTGTGACCGTCACCGATACCGACACCAAAAATCCTGTGGCAAACGCCGCAGTTGCGCTCCACAAGGATAACAGCATCTCCATCCGCCTGCCCAATAGCCGCCTGCTGGACTACGCAGACCAGACGACCGTGACCGTACAGCTCGTCAAGGACAAGAGCGCTGTGCCGGATATGAGTATTCAGGCGGGGCGCAAGAGCGTATATTCCGCTATTGAAGTCTTGCAAAGCAGCGGTATGGACATCGTATGCGTCAAAAGCACCCAGAATCGATACTTCGTGGGGGAGAGACTGTTTGAACTGCCGGAACTGAAGCTGCTGGTGGACGCGGTAGAATCCTCCCGCTTTATTACGGCCAAAAAGAGCGAGCGGCTTATTGAAAAGTTGGGTAAGCTCACCAGTGAATCTCATGCCCGCCAGTTGGATCGGCATATTTATATGGATGGCACCGCCAAACCGGAGAATGAGTGCATCTATTACAGCGTGGATGAGATCCATAACGCCATTCAGGAAAAACGGCAGATCACCTTTCAGTATTACGAATACACCCCGCAGAAAGAAAAGATACTCAAGCATAACGGCTACCGCTATCAGTTCAGCCCGTATGCCCTTATCTGGAGCCGGGATTGTTATTACGCAGTGGGCTGGTCGGAAAAGCACGGAAAGATTGCACAATTTCGGGTGGACCGCATGACGGCAGTCGAACCGCTGGAACAGACGGCAGTCCAGACACTGGATTTTGATCCGGCGGAGTATGTCCGCAAGGTGTTTGGGATGTACCCGGACAACCTCTGTACCGTAGAGCTGCTGTGCGATAATGAGATCATGCGCAGCGTCATCGACCGCTTCGGTGAAAATGTGCAGACGGAAACTGTAGATGAACAGCATTTCCGTGCCACAGTCGAGGTCGCGCCAAGCCCTCCGTTCTTCAGTTGGGTCTTTACCTTTAGCGGTAAGATTCGCATCGTCAGCCCAGCAGCAGTGCTGGAGGAAATGCGGGATATGGCAGCGTGGCTGAAATAATTTCAGGATGGTGTTCCTTGCGGGGAACACCATCTTTTTCACCTCTTGCCAATCGAACGAATGTTTGCTATACTGAGGCTACAGTGTTTCCAGAGAAGAGAACACACGGATAGGAGGTGAATTACTTGGAACAGACATTCGGCAGCTTCGTTCGAGAGAAACGGCAATCTATCGGATTGTCCCTGCGCACACTGGCGGCAAAGCTGGATCTGTCGCCGGTCTATCTGAGCAACATTGAGAACGACCGCAGACCGGCGCCGACGCGCGCATATTTGGAACGGTTGGAGCAGGAACTGCATCTGAACAAGGCGGAAACCGAGCAGATGCTGGATCTTGCCGCCAAGTCCCAGAATAATCGGGTATCCGCAGACCTGCCGGACTACATCATGGATCGGGAGATCGTCCGGGCCGCGCTCCGCACGGCGAAGGAGGCAGACGCCACAGACCAGGAGTGGCAGGAATTTATCGACCGGATCACCCAGCGCGCAAAGAAATCCAAAGAGGGCGGTGAAATAGACGCATGAAAAAAGCATATTACCGCGAACAGGCGCTGGAGCGGATCGCCCGCGATGTGATCACCGCCTATGACCCCAGACTTTATTACGGTTCCCCCGCAGCCATTCCCATTGAGGACATCATCGAGGCACAGGGGCTGGTGCTGGAGTATCAATATCTGCGGAATAATGGGCGGGTTTTGGGCGAGACCATCTTTGACGACGGTCTCACAGCGATCTATGACTGGGAAAACCACCGCTATGACCTTCTTCCCGTCAAGGGCGGCACCATCCTCATCGACTGCTCTCTCTGCGAAGAGGAAGCATCTACCGGGCGGCTGCGCTTTACCTGCGCCCATGAGCTGGGGCACTGGCTGCTCCATAAGAAACAGTTCAGCGGGACCGGCGAAAACGCGGCGCTCCGTTCCGGCGATGAGAGCGACAACACATTGGAAGTGCAGGCGAACCTGCTGGGCTCTATCCTTCTGCTGCCGCTGCCGCAGGTCAAGCGCTGTTTCTATCAGCTGCGCTCCGGACGGACGAACCAACAGCTGGTGACGGATATGGCAGGTATCTTTCAGGTATCCAAACAGGCCATGCGCATTCGGTTGGAGAACCATAACCTGCTGTAAAAAATTTTCATGTGCTGTTCTCAAAAAAGAGAACAGAGAAAGCGAGGCGCTATGTCAAAAACCAATTCCCTGCGCTGTCCGCTGTGCGGCAAGGGCCGTATCGCGGATATCCCCAGCGGTGCGGAGCAGTCTCAGTACAGGCTATTTGCGCTGCACAGAGCGGAACACCCTGACCTGATCGCCAAATGCCCCAAGTGCGGCGAACAGATCGGCATCACGGTACTGACACCGGATGCTCACCCCCTGATCCACACGCCCATCCCCTTTATGGGATATGTTCAGGCATAAATTAAAAATCCAATTGATATGACTTCGTCAAGCGCACCAGCCACCCATCATCGAATATGGGAACATTGAGTTAGGAGCCTTACAAGTAGCTTTTCAGCTATGCGTAAGGCTCTTTTTTTGCGCCTTTCTTTGGCTGAAAAGCGGAAAGGCACACAATGCGCAGACGCTGGCAGCCCTATATCGCTAAATATCCGTGACCCCATCTCAGACATTTCAAAAAAATCTGAGATTGGAGTCATGAATCATGAAAAAATGGCAGGAAGAACGCAACTATCGGCGCGTTCGAAGCGAAGGTGGCGAAGTCATCGCCAATATCATCACTGTAGACGGTATGGACGTAGAGGTGCCGGAGGATGTCTACCTCGCCTATGCGCAGGCAGACCGCAGGGAGCGCTACATCACGGAGGAACAGTCCTCTGGAAAACTGCTCTCTCTGGAGCAGATGGAGGAAGATGCGCTTTTGCCGGACTATGTCGGAGCAGAAACGGCCCCCAGCGCCGAAACGGAGGCACTGGAGCGTGAGGAACTTCGGAATCTGGCAGAACAGAAGCAGATCCTTTTGCTGGCGCTGCTGTCACTAAAGGATACCGACCGGGAACTCATCAACGCCCTGTTCTTCGACGGCGCGTCTACACGGGAATACGCCCAAAGAATGGGCGTCAGCCAGCGGGCGGTCATCAAGCGGAGAGACCGCATCCTGCGGGATCTCAAAAAGTTTTTTGAAAATTCCTCGAAATAAGGGTATTCACCGAACGCAATTTTCGGGAGGACAGTGAGGGGCTCCGAATGCCCCTCGCTGTTCCTTGAAAATTGCATACCAGCAATACGGATAACCACCCGGACAGAAGAGCGATCCGCGCAGTGTGCGCCACGACCCGCAGGAAGCCTTGCAGCTTTCCGCGGCGAGCGATTTTACCTGCGCAGGGGCGGCGTTGGCAGCGCCGCCCGCAGAGACGCTGTCCGGGCAGATAATGAGACACAATGCACTGGCCAGCATGAAGAGGCTGGGCTGCTCCGGGATTGAAAACAGTAGAGATCCCGGAAATACGCCCGTGAAGGTCTTGCCGGACCTTGTCCGTATTGTTCCCTTTTCCCACCGGGGCGCGCGCTGCAAATACGGTGGAAACGAAAACAAAGCATGACAGGAAAAGAGGTAATTATCGGATGAATACCAACGATAACAGGCTGAAAGCCCATAAACTGATCGACCATATTTTTCAGGACCTTCTTCCCGCCCACGGTATGGCGCAGCGCCCGGAGCAGATCCAATTGAGCCACCGGATGCTGGACGCCATGCAGGACGGGAGGATCGCCCTGTGCGATGCCGGGACGGGCATCGGCAAGACCTACGCCTATCTGGCGGCTGCCACGGCAGCGTCTGCTTTCCCGACAGGGCAGATCGCCCGCCCTATCATCATTTCCACTTCCAGTATCGCGCTGCAAAACGCGGTGCTGACGGAGTATCTGCCGCTGCTGTCCTGCGTCCTAATGGCGGACGGGATTCTTACCAAGCCACTGAAAGCGGTCATCCGCAAAGGCAAAAGCCATTATGTCTGCGACGAGCGGCTGGACAGGCGGCTGCGTCAGGTAAACCTTGGAAAGAAAAATCCGGAAGCGTTGGCAGCGCTCCGGACTCTTAAGGAAACACTGGACATGGACAGAGTTTCTCATCTCAGCGGCTATGACCGGGAGCGTGTCTGCGTACCGCAGGTCTGCGACTGCAAACAGAGGGACTGCCGATATCAGCGGTTCCTCAAGACCTGCGACAAAAATCAATTTTTGTTTCAAATCTGCAATCATAACCTGCTGGTGGCAGACGCCATCCACCGCAGCGAGGGAAAACGCCCCATCTTCCCGGAGCACAGCATCATCATCGTGGATGAAGCCCATAAGCTCCCGGAAACCGCACAACAGATGCTGGGTGTGACGTTGGCGGCCGAAGAGATACGAAACCTTATCCTTCAGTTAAAAGAGGAACGGTACTTACTGGCGGCAGAAATGCTGGAGGACAGCACCGGCCCTCTGCTGCGCAAGCTGGCGCAGCCCAGAGAGGAAGCGGAGCCGGTGGAAGCCTGTTTGCGATTGCTGACCGCGCCGTCCCGCACACTGCCCATCATCCAGCGGCAGATCGGCAGCGTGCTCTCCCCGCTGGGAAGCTGCCAGCTGAATACGGTGCTGGATGCAGTCAAGCTGTTCACCAGACCCCAGACAGATATGACTTTTTACACTGCCGAAGATGTCAGCACAGGCGGCACCATGCTGTGCGCCGCGGCTGATGACATCACGCAGCGGATGAAAAAGATCCTGTGGCAGCCGAATCAGGCGTTTGTTCTGACCTCCGGCACCATGGCGGTGGGCAGTGATTTCCGCCGTTTCAAAACGCAGGCAGGATTGGAGAAGGGACACCGTGTCATGGAATCCGTTTCTCCATCCCCCTTTGACTACCGGAACAACTGCCTGCTCTACCTTCCGCAAATCCCGCCCCGCCAGAGAGTGGAGGATACGGATGTGTACTTTAATGAGCTGACTGCCGAGCTCGTCGGACTCATCAAAGCAGCCACCGGTCACGCGCTGGTGCTCTTTACCTCCTACGCAGCCATGTCGGCTGTGAAGGAGCGGCTGCGGGAGGAATCTCTCCCATTCCCATTGCTGACGTTGGGCCGCAACGCGCCCCACATCATTGAACAGTTCCGGCACACGCCGGGAGCGGTGTTGCTGGCCACCGGCGCGGCATGGGAGGGCTTTGATTTCCCCGGCGACTGTGTATCTCTGCTGATCATCCCACGCCTGCCTTTCGCCTACCCAGACGCACGAAAGGAACGGGAATTGGAGAAGTATTCTTCCCTTCACGCATTCATCCGTGAGGTAGCTGTACCGGAGATGCAGATCAAGCTGCGTCAGGGCTTTGGACGGGCCATCCGCACGGAGAGCGATACCTGCGTCATCGCCATTCTGGATGAACGGGCCTGCCGTGGCCGCAGATACGCCCAGGCTGTGAGTGAGGCATTGCCGGAAATGCGGAGGACCGGCAGCCTGCGGGAAGTGACAAGGTTTCTGCGGGAGAAAAAGCCGGAGAGCTATTTTGAGGTAGAAAGATGATCGACGCAAAGAAAGAATTGCAGTATCGGCTGGCAGTCAGGATGCTGGAGCATCTGGCGGAAATCGGCCTGCTGAGCGCGGAAGAACTGTCTTACGCCAAGAGACTGGCCAGAGAGAAATATTCCCCGCAGACTGTTTGGGAATAGTGCTGGATATTCTGCGGATCGTGTGGTAGCTTGTGTGTTGACAAAAAAGATACAGGGAAGTGAAAAACATGGCACAGGTAAAAATCATCGCGCCGCAGACGCGGGAAGCGGAACATCTGCGGGTGGCGGCCTACTGCCGGGTCAGCTCGGACTCCAAGGATCAGCTGCATTCCTACGCCGCCCAGATCCGCAATTATACGGAAGAGATCGCCCAGCATGACGGCTGGGAGCTGGTGGATGTGTATGCCGACGAAGGGCTGACCGGCACCCGGATGGATCAGCGGGATGACTTCAACCGCATGATGCGGGACTGCCGGAAGGGCAAGGTCGACCGCATTTTGGTGAAGTCCGTATCCCGCTTCGCCCGGAATACCAGAGACTGCCTGTCCGCCCTGCGGGAGTTATCCGCCATGGGCGTCAGCGTCCGGTTTGAAAAAGAAAATATCGACACGAAAACGCTCACCACCGAACTGATGGTGAGCGTTTCCGGTTCTCTTGCCCAGCAAGAATCCATCTCCATCTCCGCCAATCAGAAGATGAGCTATCAGCGGCGGATGGAGCGTGGGGAATTTATCACCTGCACCGCCCCTTACGGATACCGAATCGTAAATAAGAAAGACCTTGAGATCGTCCCGGAGGAAGCCGCCACGGTGCGCTGGATCTTCGACGCATACCTCAAGGGGCGCAGCTCCGGATGGATCGCGGAGCAGCTGACGGCGAAAGGCATCCCCTCCCAGTCCGGCGCGGAATGCTGGAGAGAAACGGGGATTCGATACCTGCTGACCAATGAAAAGTACATCGGAGACGCTCTGAGCCAGAAATCCTACAGCTGTGGTTTCCCCTTCGTGCAGAAACGAAATCACGGGGAACGCCTGCAATACTACACGGAGAACTCCCATCCAGCTATCATCGACCGGGACACCTTTGAGCGGGTGCAGGTACTGCTGCAAAAGAAAGCGCAGAAAGAGAAAAAGCGCAGAGAAAAAAGCCCCCTTGCCTTAAAAATCGTTTGCGGGAACTGCGGGACGGTGTTTCAGCGCCGAAGCAGCCAGAACGGATATGTGACCTGGGTCTGCCGAACCCACGACCGACACGCCGCGGACTGCCCCGTGGGACGCATCCCGGAAACGGAGATCCATGCCGCCTTCCTGCGGATGTACCACAGGCTCAAAAGCAACGCGGACATCATTCTGGCCCCGGCCCTCCGGCAGCTGAACACGCTGGACACGATCCTGCGGCAGAATCATCCGCAGGTGCTGGCCATCAACCGGGCCATCGCGGAAGCAACAGAAGAAAGCCATAAAATCAGCACTCTGCGGGCCAATGGCTTGCTGGACGCGGATATCTGCGCCGCCCGCATGAATGCCATCAGCGCCAGACTGGCGCAGCTTCGCGGAGAACGGCGCAGGCTGACAGAGAACGAAGCGATAGACGAAACGATGGATGCGCTCCGCAAGGTGGAGCAGACGCTTCTCAACGGACCGGAACGGCTGGACGGCTTCGATGAAGAGCTGTTCGAACGTCTGGTGGAGAAGATCATTGCAGAGTCTCAAAACCGTATCCGCTTCCGGCTTTACGGAGGCTTGGAGCTGACAGAACAATGGGAGGTGGCGGCAAGATGATCAACCGCAAGGTGTTATACGGGTATCAGATCCGAAACGGCGCGTTGGAAATCGTGCCGGAGGAGCAGCGGGCCGTCAGTATGGTCTTTACGCTCTACAACGCCGGGGCTTCCTATCAGGCCATCTCGGACGCCTTGAACCGGCAGAGTATTCCGTATTGCCGGGAAGTGCCGCTCTGGAACAAGCATAAGGTAAAGCGCCTTTTGGAAAATCCCCGTTACACCGGTAAGGAGGGATACCCCATACTGGTGGAAGCGGATATTTTCCAAGCGGCGCAGGAAAAGACGGCGGAAAAGAATGCCAGGAAGCAGTCCCACGGAGAGAAGCCTGCCATTGCGCGGTTGACTCCATACTTCCGCTGCACCTGCGGCGGGAAGATGACCCGGCTGGGCGGCGGCTGGCAGAATAGCGGCAAGCTGTATCTGAGATGCGAAGGCTGCGGGAATACCGCGGTCATGGACATGGATGCGACGGTAAACGGGATCGTTCGTCAGTTCCGGAACCATGAACAGCCCAGCTGCACCGCCTACACGCCCTCTGCGGAGGTCATGCGGCTGGACAATGCCATCAACCGGGGGCTGGAGCAGCCAGACTCGCCGGAAGCGGTGATGGCATTGATCCTGCAGGGTGCGGCAGCACGGTATGCCTGCTGTCCAGAGTCGTCTGCCGAATCTGAGCCGTCAGATAGTCTGACAGAGGCGGATTGGAGACGCTTCCAACGAGCGGTTTCCCATATCACCATCTCACAGGATACCGAAGTAACTCTTATATTTACGGATAAAAAAGCGACAGGAAAGGACGAATGATCCATGGAAGCGACAGCAGCTACCTTAGAGCGGCGGGTTCGGGTGATCCCCGCAACCAGAAAACCGGAAGAACTGCACAGAGACCATGACGGAAAAATGCGCGTAGCGGCCTACTGCCGCGTCTCGACGGACAGCGAAGAGCAGCTCAACAGCTATGAGGCGCAAAAGACCTACTACACCCAGAAGATCCAGGACAGCCCGGACTGGGAGATGGCAGGGGTCTATGCCGACGAGGGCATCTCCGGCACCAGCCTGAAAAAACGGACGCAGTTCAACAAGATGATCACCGCCTGCAAGCGGGGACACATCGACCTCATCATCACCAAGTCCCTCTCCCGCTTTGCCAGAAACACGGTGGATTGCCTGGATACGGTGCGGCTCCTGAAAGCAAACGGCATTGGGGTGTACTTCGAGAAGGAAAACATCAACACTCTCACGGAATCCAGCGAATTTCTCATCACTCTGTTCAGCGGCTTTGCCCAGGCGGAATCCGAGTCTCTCAGCAAGAATGTCGCGTGGGGAAAGCAGAAGAGCGCGGAGGCGGGAAAGGTCACCTTCCAGTACAAAAAGATGCTGGGATACCAGAAGGGGGCGGACGGACAGCCGGAGATCGTACCGGAGGAAGCGGAGATCATCCGCCGCATTTACCACAGGTATCTGGACGGCTGCACCCTGGGACAGATCAAGCGGGAGCTGGACGAGGACGGTGTTCCCACCGCACAGGGTGTGGAGCGATGGTCTCCCTCCATCATCCACAATATCCTGACCAATGAAAAGTACATTGGAGACGCCCTGCTGCAGAAAACCTATGTGACGGACTGCATCAACAAAAAGGTCAAAAAGAACCGTGGTGAACGCACGATGTACTATGTGGAGAACAGCCATCCGGCCATTGTCTCAAGGGACCTGTTCAATCAGGTGCAGCAGGAGATGACGCGCCGGTCCAGCAAACGGAAGGTGCTGCAAAAGAGCGGAAAAACGGAACTTGGGAAATACTCCGGCAAATACGCTCTGACAGAATTGTTGGTGTGCGGCGAGTGCGGCTCCCCCTACAAGCGGGTAACGTGGGCCAGAAACGGGAAAAAGCGCATCGTGTGGCGCTGCGTCTCCCGGCTGGAGTTCGGTACAAAATACTGCCAGCACTCTCCGACACTGGATGAAGGCAAGCTGCACAGCGCCATCCTCGCGGCCATGAACGAGTACGCCGCCATCCGGCAGGAGGTCTGCCCCGATGTGCTGGCCATGGCGGAGGAAGCAAAACAGGCGTTATCTCAGGCTGGTGCACGGCTGCTGCAGCTGAAGAAGCGTATGGATGCGGTGAGCCGGGAGCAAAGCGATGTGCTGGATCGGCTGCTCGTCAACATGGCCGATACCGAGCTGAATGCCAGAATGAAAGCGCTGACGGATGAGAAGGAATCCCTTAAGGCGCAGATCGCAGACGCGCAGCAGGCAGAGGTCGATCTGGAGGAACAGGCTGCCAGACGCCGGCAGATGTGGGACAGTATCATGGAATGCGCCGCGGGCTACACGGAATTTGACAATGAGCTCGTCCGGCAGGTCATCCAAAAGATCACGGTGGAGGATGCGGAAACCATCCACATCCACTTCCGAGACTCGGATGTGGTGCTGGAACAGGAAGTAGAATGAATAGAAAAGGGAGAAAAGAAATGGCCATTTTTATAACCGGTGATACGCACGGTGATTTCAGCAGGCTCCTGCCTGCAGCATTCCATGAGCAACGTGACCTGACCAAAGAGGATTACCTCATCATCTGTGGAGACTTCGGCGGTGTCTGGGATGGCGGCGATGCGGAGCAGCAGTGGCTGGACTGGCTGGAGACCAGGTCCTTTACCACGCTGTTCGTCAGCGGAAACCATGAAAACTATGATCTGCTCCGCAACTATCCAATCAGCCAATGGCACGGCGGCTTGGTACAGGCCATACGCCCCAGCGTTCTGCATCTGATGCGGGGCCAGCTTTATAACATCTGTGGAAAGCGGATATTTACCATGGGCGGCGCCAGCAGCCACGATATCCGGGACGGCATTCTGGAACCGGATAATCCGGACTATGAGCGAAAGCTGCGGCAGCTCAACGCCGCAGGCGCTCTCTACCGAGTCAATCACCGCTCCTGGTGGAAAGAGGAACTGCCCGGCGAGGACGAATACCGGACCGCAAGAGAAGCACTGGACAAAACAGGTTGGGACGTGGACTACATCATCACCCACTGCTGCCCCAGTAGCATTCAGGACACATTCAGCGGCGGGTTGTTCCAACGGGATGCCCTGACAGACTTTCTCGATGAGGTTCGAGAGCGATGCCGATTCCAATACTGGTTTTTCGGACACTACCACGAAAACATGGTGGTAGAGAAAGAGTTCGTAATGCTCTATAATCAGATTATCCGACTGAAATGATGAGTGGAGGCGCACTGGCGATTGGCTAATGTGTCTCCACTTTCTATTTAAGTAAGTTTTTCACAAGCTCAGGCATAAATCTTTGTCCGGGTTCACGAATAGCTTTCCCGACTACGTTATGCCATTGTGTTGACGCAGGCTACGCCCAAGACAAAAAACAGGAGGAAACAAACATGACGATTGATAGCGCAAAGGATCTTCAAATGAAAGGCTCGTAAAATTGGTCTATTGGAATTGACGTTTTATGTATTTTCACGTATACTTAATTTACAGATTCACGCGCACATTTACAAATCATTCATCCGTCATCACAAGATGCTGGGGGTTCGAATTGCAAAACGGAAAATCGAGCCTCAAAAGCCCGCAAACCCTTGCGACACAAGACTTTGCTCCTGCATCTTTTCTGTCAACACCCGACA
>Ga0129315_1001008_pt1 | contig 13892 bp, 16 predicted proteins | sample Cm827metagenome_FD_94432 | JGI IMG/M metagenome (GOLD analysis project Ga0129315, IMG submission 94432) | Eastern black-and-white colobus group fecal microbial communities from Wisconsin, USA - Cm827 metagenome | ecosystem: Host-associated > Mammals > Digestive system > Large intestine > Fecal...
ACGAGTGTATGAAAGAACGCACACTGAGGCGGAGCTTCTGGCAGGTTAAAGTGGGGAGAAATTTCTCATTTTAACTTGTACTAAATCTTGACATAGGACCATTTTCTGCATGGATACTTTTTGGGTGAGTTCAAGTATCTTATGTACATTTTTTTCTGTATAGACACTTGCGTTAAAAAGAGGAGTGTCTGGAGGAGAGTTTTTTTCGTATAGACACCCGCGTTGAAAAGTTGAGTACCCAGAGGAGAGATTTTTGTGCATAGACACCCGCGTTGAAAAGTTGAGTACCCAGAGGAGAGGTTTTTGTGTATAGACACCCGCGTTGAAAAGTTGAGTACCCAGAGGAGAGATTTTTGTGTATAGACACCCACATTGAAAAGAAGAGTGCCTGAGGGAAAGTTTTTTTCGCATAGACACTCGCGTGCAAGTTTGCCCCCCCGGACTTGTCTTGTTATCCACCCCAAGAAGCAAAATATAAATATTGAATGTAAAATATACTTGACATATGTAAAGCGGAATGCTATTATGTACCCATAAGGAGGTGCAAGATGAAGAATTTGAAAATGAAGTTCGCAAGAATGGAAAAGGATATTTCTCAGATTGAACTGGCAAAGCGTGTAGGAGTGACCAGGCAAACCATAGGAATGATTGAAGCAGGAGATTATAATCCCACACTGAAATTGTGCATTGCTATCTGTAAAGAATTAGGTAAGACATTAGACGACATATTTTGGGAGGAAAAAGAAAATGAAGAAGATGGTAAATAAATTAGATGAAATGCAGGAACAGAAATTACTTCATATTGAACGAAATGGTTGTTGGTTTGCATTTTGGGCCTTGATTGCAGTAATGTTTATACAGATGGCAATTTTCGGTATTGACAATTTCAGAAACATTGCAGGTGAGTGGATCGTGTTTATGGTGTTGGCACTATATTTGTGCATTGCCTGTGTGAAGAACGGAATCTGGAGCAAAAGAACGGAACCGAATGTGAAAGCAAATCTTTTCATAAGTCTGGTGAGTGCAGTAGTATTTGGGGCGATTTTTGCGATCGTTAATTATTTTAACTTTAAGAGTGTAGGAGGAGCGCTTGCCACGTTTGTCATTATGGCAGTTATCCTGTTTGTGGGAATTTATTTGGCGCTGATGATCTCGGCGATGATTTACAAGAAAAGAGTACGAGATTTGGAAAATAAATATGAAGAATAAAATAGAACCGGAAAGAGTCCCTGCTGTAAGGAACTAGTTTGAATGGTGAGAAAGTCACGGAACATACAGGAATTTTATTATATATTGTTGCTATGGAAATAAATAATAGAAAAGGAGTATGTATGATGTTAAAAGGTAAAATTGCAGTTATCACAGGTGGAACAAGAGGAATAGGGTACGCAACAGTAAAGAAATTTTTGGAAAACGGCGCAATAGTAGTATTGTTTGGCTCACGTCAGGAAACCGTGGAAAAAACACTGGCGGCTTTGAAGGAGCAGAATCCAGAGTGGGAAGTGTCCGGTGCATGGCCAAATCTTCTGGACGCAGAGGAAATGGCAGACGAGATCAATAAAATAAAAGAACAATATGGAAGAATTGATGTGCTGATCAATAACGCAGGTGTTTCGGACAGCACAAAGCTGGAAAATTATACAGCGGAAAAATTTGCACAGATCATGCAGCTCAATGTCAACGCAATTATGAACGGTGTTATGCCAACAGTCAAAGTGATGAGAGAACAGGGCGGTGGCTGCATTTTAAATACAAGTTCTATGGTAAGTTTTTGCGGACAGCCAAGTGGAATTGCATATCCTACGAGTAAATCTGCTGTAAATGGACTTACATGGTCATTGGCAAGAGAATTGGGACCGAGCAATATCCGTGTCAATGCGGTGGCTCCTGGAATTATCAATACCGACATGGTGGCAGCGCTGCCGGAACAGATGATTCAGCCACTGATCAATTCCATTCCGATTCGTCGTATCGGGGAGGCAGAAGATATCGCAAATGCATTTGTCTTCCTCGCAAGTGACATGGCAAGCTACATTACAGGAGAAATCCTGTCTGTAGACGGAGCGATGAGATCTTAAAGGAGATTAAAAGCAATACCATTGGCACGAGTATCTCACATGTACTTTTTTCTGCATAGGAACTCGCGACCCAATGCTGTACGAGGAGACGCCTGCCGCGAGATGCGGCAGGCGTCTTTGCCTTCTTACATAAAGGTGAAATTACTTTGTCTTAACATAAGTATGCATTGGATTGGTTAAGTAATGGTTGACCGGCATTTTTTCTGTCGTCACATATCCCGGCTGTGCATCGATCAACATAGGGATACGGTTGACAAGTGTGGCGCAGGTCAGTTCTACGGTTGCAGGACGGTCAACGGTGATGGTTGTGTCCGGTTCGCCGTGGAAGGTCCATTCATTTCTATCGAAATCTTCCGGTCCGTATACATAGCCGAGACACTGAGTTTCCAGAGTAATGCCCTCTTCTGTCTCAGTAGTAACGATGGCAGACATACCGGTTGCATCGCCGGCTTTTACGGTCATGCCAAGTGTGCTTGATTTAAGGTCTGTCGGATGAGTGATCGGAACACATTTCTGCGTCTGAGAAGTAATGTGAAGTCCAAGCTGACTGCAGAGCCATCCGTTCTGATTCCACATATAACAAGGAACTACAAGACCTTCATCAATTGCTTTTAATGTTTCTTCATAATTCAAATTATTATATTTTCCGATCTGTTTTTCAAATGTTTCAATATCAAGTCCGGCGCCATGTCCTTCTGCAAGAGCAATTCCGTAATCTTCTACGTTATAACTGCTGCTTCCGCAGATTTTTTTAATGTTATGCATAGAACCTGCAAGAGTTGTGATAAGAGAACCCCAGTACATATCCGGATAACCGCTTCCACATAATGTACAGCCGCCTTCTTTTGCAAGAGCATCCAGTTCTGCTGTGATATCGTGGGAAGAGTTCCATGGATATAAAGCTTCTTCACAGGTAGAGATTGCATTGACACCATTTTGGGCACATACGGAAAATGCTTCCTTTAATTCACCCATCGTAGAGCGGGTTGCGATAACACATACGTCTGGGTTGGTTTCTTTTAAAATAGCATCCGCATCTTTCGCGTCACTGATAGTTACGCCAAGATCTTCCATTCCAAGGTGTGCGCCGATATCTTTGCCGATGAGAGCGGGATTCATATCAAATGCAGCAACAAGTTCGCCGCCTTTTTCCAGTACATAGCGCATTAAATATAAACTCATTTTTCCACATCCATACTGTGCAACTTTAATTTTTCTATCCATAAAGAGACCTCCTTAAAATGAAATAGTTTTCCTGTTATGTTTAGTATACACCTTATACTAAGGATAAAGTCAATCGGGGTTTGTTATAAAAATATCAGCTTTGAGAAAAGGAGTGTTTGTGCAGAAAAATAGAAAATTATAGGGAAATTTCGTAGGGATGCGTTGAAATAATATGAAAAATAAGGTAAGTTAAAGTTGTTATATAGTATAATATTTTATGACGATAAAATGCAAAGAGGGGAGAACCATGGATCGATTATATTTTACAATCGGACAGATGGCAGAATTAAATCATGTGACAGCGCAGACGCTCAGACTTTATGACAGGGAAGGGCTTCTGAAACCGGAATTTCAGGACGAATCGAATGGCTATCGGTACTATCACATGGATCAGTGTGCGCAGTTGGACATGATACAGACGATGAAAACATGCGGGATGACGCTGAGACAGATTAAGCAGCAGCTTGAAAATAGTTCGCTGGAAGAACTGCATGTTTTTTTGCGGGAACAAGACAGAGTGTTGGAAGAAAAAATGCATCAGTTGTCTGACAGTCGTAAATCCATACATCGTTTGTGTACGAACATAGGGCAGCTCAAATCGCTTCCGCCGATAGGAGAAATTTTTCTGGAGTATACAAAAGAGAGAAGAATCGATACATTATATACAGAAATAGACTATTTTAAAGATGGATATTCAGGGTACGAGCGAATGCTTCGTAAGCTGAAAGATCACATGGTGCATGATGATCTGCCGTTATCCTATTTTTTAAATGCGGGTACACTGATAGAAAAGAACGATTTTGTCAGGGAAAATTATGCGGCGCACACGGTTTTCATTTTTGTAGATGAGGAATATCCGGAAGTAAAGACCGTGCGGAAAGTGCCAGAAGGTCTGATGATGGCAATCTGCGCAGATGATCAGGAAAAAGAGCTGGAATATGCCAAAAAATTGTATCAGAAAGTACAGGAAATGGGCTATGAAGCAGATGGGGATTATCTTTGCGAGGTGATTTCACAATTTCCTGTGATGAGAAATAATGGAAAAAGAGAAATGATATATAAAATTCAAATTCCGGTAAGACGAAAAACCGGCAGCGAGATGTGATGCGGAAAGAAAGAGGAGGTACAAGATGAAAAAGGAATTTTATTTTCCATCGAGAGATGGGGAGACACAGATTCATGCAATAGAATGGATTCCGGAGAGAGAAATTTCCGCTGTTCTTCAGATGGTTCATGGGATGGCGGAACATATTGAAAGGTACGATGAATTTGCGTCATATTTGGCAAATAGAGGAATTTATGTAGTGGGACATTCCCATCTGGGACATGGAAAATCCGTAACCGAAGCAAAAAAAATGGGATATTTTCATGCACCGAATGGAAATGAGTGCGTAATTGGAGATATTCATGAACTCAGAAAAAATACGCAGGCGAAATATCCGGACAAGCCATATTTTATGATGGGGCATAGCATGGGATCTTTTCTTTTGCGCCAATATCTCGGAAATTATAGAAAAGGACTTTCCGGTGCGATTATCATGGGAACAGGAGATCAGCCGGATATCGCCTTATGGGGAGGAAAATTAGTTTGTAAAATGATTGCTGCATTTAAAGGTTGGGAGTACAGAAGTAATTTCGTCAATAGCCTTGCTGTGGGTGGTTATGAGAAGAAGCTGGGAAAAGGCTGGTTGTCCCAAAATGAAGAAAATGTGAAGCAATATGACGATGATCCGTTGTGTGGTTTTGTATTCACATTAAATGCGTATTATCATATGTTTGATGGAATGGCGAAAGCAAATGCTCAGGAGAAATCCGGAAATGTGCCAAAAGAAATGCCGGTATTCTTTGTTGCTGGAAGTGAAGATCCGGTGGGAGCAAGCGGAAAAGGTGTCGAAACTGTTTATTACAGATATTTGGAAAAGGGCGCTAAAAACGCAAAAATTAAGTTGTATGAAGGCGATCGCCATGAGATTTTAAATGAGAAAGATAAAGAGAAAGTTTATGAAGACCTTTTTGCGTGGATTATGGATAATTTGAAACGAGATTAAACACGCTTTGCGTGTTTAATCTCGTTTCTAGTGCGCCCGGTGGGCGCACGTTCTAATGGGTGAAAGTCCCTAATCCGCCCGGTAGTGGGAAGGATACAGCCAAGGCCAAGGGTGTCCTTTTTGCAGCATTGACTGCAATTAGCGCGAGAGGAATCTGAAGAAAGGCGGCGGCAAAACTCTGGCCTGACGAACAGGAACTGTGGAGAGGCCATAAACGTGGGTAAGACTGCTAGACAAGTCAAAGCCCGATAACTACACGGAAACGTTTATGGTATACACGGCAGGTATAAGAGGGAAAGAACGTGTGGGTACCCGGGGAGGTCTCGCCAGCGGATGGAAACAGAGTAAGAAATCCGTAGTAACAACGAATGGCGAGAAGTCAGCAGAGGCCATAGTACCCCTGTGGTTGCAAACACAGGGGGAAGGGCTGAACCTTAGGAGATGTGAGTAAATGAATGGAACCAATGACAGATTTAAGGACAGACAACTTCATACCGAGGGCTGTCCGCAGATGGTACCGGCGGAACCGGGAGAGTATGCGGAAGCGTCCGCCTGTCAGAGGATTGCTGAAAACAACCGCATCATCACAGACTTTCAGACGGACAGACTGATGGAGAGGATTTTACAGGCAGACAATCTGAATGCGGCATATAAGAAAGTAAAATCGAACAAAGGTGCAGGCGGTATTGATGGGATGAACGTGGATGAACTTCTGCCGTTCCTCAGAGAGAACCAGAAGCATCTGATTCGTCAGTTAAGGGAGGGGAAATACAAACCCAATCCCGTCCGGAGGGTAGAGATACCCAAAGAAACCGAAGGCGAAACCAGGAAGTTAGGAGTGCCCACAGCAGTTGACCGGGTATTCCAGCAGGCGGTGGCGCAGGTGCTGTCTCCGATCTATGAGAGACAGTTTTCGGAGAACAGTTTTGGCTTCCGGCCAAAAAGAGGTGCACATGATGCACTGAAACAATGCCGGCAGAATGTCAATGATGGATATGTGTATGTGGTGGATATGGATCTGGAGAAATTCTTTGATACCGTCTGCCAGAGTAAACTCATTGAGGTACTCTCACGCACCATCAAAGACGGAAGGGTGATATCGTTAATCCATAAATACCTCAACGCAGGAGTAATCAGCGGAGGAGTATTTGAGAAAACGGAAAAGGGAATGCCGCAGGGCGGCCCATTAAGCCCGCTGCTTGGCAACGTCATGCTGAATGAACTGGATAAAGAGCTGGAACGCAGGGGACACCGTTTTGTCCGCTATGCAGATGACTGTATGATATTCTGCAAAAGCAGGAAAAGCGCAGAAAGAACTTTAGAGAAGATCATTCCGTTTATCGAGGGAAAACTTTATCTTAGAGTAAACCGGGAGAAAACAGGCGTGGAACATATCAGTAAGGTAAAATATCTGGGATATGCGTTCTATCGATACAAAGGGGAGTGCAGATTCCGGGTACATCCAAAGTCAGTAGAAAAGATGAGGAAAAAAAATCAGGGAACTGACGGAGAGGAACAACGGATGGGGAAATGAATACAGAGCCAAGAAGCTGGCAGAGTATGTCAGGGGATGGGTGAATTATTTCTCCCTTGCGGATATGAAAGGACTGCTGGAGAGGACCGACGAATGGATACGGCACAGGATCAGGGCAGTCTATTGGAAACAATGGAAGAAAGTCAAAACCAGGTACCGTATGATAAAGAAATACGGACTGCCAAAATGGAAGGTGCAAGAGATGGCGAATTGCAGAAAAGGGATATGGAGGTCTGCAATCATGCTAAACAGTGTGCTGACCAAAACAGAAATAGCCAGTCTGGGGTACATATCCATGACAGGCTATTATCTGAAAGTATGTGAAAACTAAGGAACCGCCGTATACGGAACCGTACGTACGGTGGTGTGAGAGGTCGGCTAGTCAACTAATGACTAGCCTCCTACTCGATATTTACTAAAAATTCTTCCAGATATTTCCGATCAACACCGAAACTAAGCATTGTATGTGCGTGATAACTGGTAACGGTTCTTGCAAGTTCTTTGGCAGAATATTCTAATCCAGGTTCGGATAAACGATCCAGCATTCCTCGAAAAATCAAAACATTCATATCTGAAATGATTTTCACTTTATCTAAGGGAATATAGCCGGCCTCTGCGGATGCGATCAAACATTTGTAATCGCGTTTGTGTAATTCGCGTTCATGCAACATTGGATAAAAGCGAAGTCCGTCTTTCGGGAGTTGTTCAGGAAAAATATCATAATACAATTCTAAAGAGTCATTATAATGTGTAGAGAACTTTCCAAAGAACAGATTTTTATAAATGGCCGGCTCAAGAAAACCATAATAATTAAAACATTCCCAGGTTTTCATATAAAGAGTCAGCGGATTTTCAATTCCTTCTGCATATTTCGGAAGAGCCAGCGCATAGTTCCGCAAATGACGCAAGGATGCAAAGGCAAGCAAATGGTCTAAATTTTCAAAATAATTATATAAGGTCGCAACATTATATCCGGCCAGATCAGCTACTTTCCTGGCAGTTATTGCCTCTGGGCCTTCTTCGTCTTCAATTTTCCAGGCAGCTTCAACGAAATAACGAATCTTTCGTTCGCTCTGGATTTCTTTTTTTGTTTTTTTCATTGTCATTTGATTATCACCTTCCCATAATGGTCCTAATAATTATAACATGTTTAGGAGATATTTGGAAATATAAAAACAAAAGGAAAAATAGATATAATCTATAAAGAAATCGGAATTGTTTATATTTTACAAAAAGAAATCAGAAAAATTGGTAAAAATTAAACGAGAATCAAAAAACAAACATGTTTACAAAATAAAAGCGTTATGTTAAAATGATAACAACTTATTAAAAGAAGGAACATGTTATGAAAGGAGATTTGCAATGAAACTGACAATAGGCAATTTCTATGTAAAGGACATCGCATTTGGAGATGAATTATCTTTCAAGGATGGAGTATTAACAATTAACAAAGAAGAGGCACTTGCATTTGTAAAAGAGGACGAGAGAATTACAGAAGCAGACCTTTATATCGCAAAACCAGGTGATAAGATTCGTCTCTGCCCTGTAAAAGAAGCAATCGAACCACGTGTACGTCCAGATGGAAAGGGAATTTTCCCTGGATACACAACAGAACTCAGACAGGCAGGAGAGGGAACTGTATATGCACTTAAGAACACAAGTGTTCTTGTAGTAGGAAGACACTGGGGAGGATTCCAGGATGGTCTTATTGATATGTCTGGTCCGGGACAGAAGTTAACATACTATGGAGGACTTCAGAATATCGTTTTAGTAGCAGATACAAATGAAGATTTTGAGAAACGCGAACAGCAGAAGATGAATGATGCTCTTAGAAGAGCGGGACATAAGCTTGCAGAATACATTGCAGCATGTGTAAAAGAACTTCAGCCGGAAGAGGAAGAAGTATTTGAACTTGGCAGTATCAGAAATCGTGGAGAAGAAGTAGAAAAACTCCCATCAGTAGTATATGTAATGCAGCCACAGTCACAGATGGAAGCAATGGGATATAATGATTTACTTTATGGATGGGATTTGAATCATTTCCTTCCAACACTTATGCATCCAAATGAAATTTTTGACGGATGTATCGTATCGGGAAGTTTCATGCCATGTTCATCAAAATGGTCTACATATGATTTCCAGAATACACCGAACATCAAGGCTCTTTACAGAGAACACGGAAAGACAATCAACTTCCTTGGTGTCATTATGTCGAACCTGAATGTAGCGCTTCTTCAGAAAGAACGTGCATCTCAGTTTGTTGCAAACCTTGCTGTTCAGGTAGGAGCTGACGCTGCAATCGTTGCAGAAGAGGGTTATGGTAACCCAGATGCAGACTTTATCGGAACAATCGTAGCATTAGAAGATGCAGGTGTAAAAGTAATCGGTGTTACAAATGAATCTGTTGGACGAGACGGCGCAGGTCAGCCATTCGTAGCATTGGATGAAAAATGTGATGCTATCGTATCATGTGGTAACGTAGGTGAATTGATCGAACTTCCTCCAATGGAAACCGTTCTTGGCGAATTGGAAGCACTTGGAAGAGACGGAAACTCAGGCGGATGGGATTACGATGAGAAACTTGGACCATCAGTCAGAGAAGACGGCTCAATTATCATGGAAAACAATGGTCTCTTCTGTTCTGACCAGGTAGTTGGATGGTCAACAAAACAGATGATGGATTATTAAAACCCAAGGAGGAGTAAGAAGATGAGTAAGAAAGCGATTGTATACATAAATCAGTTTTTTGGTCAGATCGGTGGAGAAGATACCGCAGATTATGAACCAACGATCCATGAAGGCCTTATTGGACCTGCAACAGCAATTGATGCAGGACTTCACGCAGATGTAACACATACGATCATTTGTGGAGATAACTGCATGGGAAGTAGAACAGACTGGGCAGTAGAGCAGATTCTCGGAATGCTGGAAGGAAAAGAATTTGATATTTTCCTGGCAGGACCTGCATTCCAGGCAGGACGTTACACAGTAGCCTGTGGAACAATCTGTAAAGCAGTAAAAGAAAAATTTGGTGTGCCTGTCGTAACATCTATGAATGTAGAAACACCGGGTGTACTGATGTTCAAGAAGGATATGTATATTTTACAGGGTGGAAATATTGCTTCTAAGATGAAACAGGATGTTAAGGCAATGGTAAATCTGGCAAATAAGATTCTTGATGGAGAAGAAATTGGACCTGCAGCAGTAGAAGGATACTTCCCACGTGGAATTCGTAAAGAATACTTCAGACCTGATAAAAAACCGGCTTCAGAACGTATGATTGAAATGCTTCTCAAGAAAGTAAACGGAGAACCATTTGTGACAGAAACACCAATCCCTAAGATCGACAGAGTGCCAATTGCACCGGCAGTGAAAGATATTAAGCATGCAAAAATTGCACTTCTTAATACAGGTGGTATCGTTCCAGTTGACAATCCAGACCGTATTCAGTCTGCATCAGCAACACGCTGGGGACGTTATAACATTGAAGGAGCAGACGGACTTGAAGGCGGTGTATTTAAGACTGTACATGCTGGATTTGACCCTGCAGCAGCAGATGCTGATCCAGATGTAATTACACCGGTAGATGCACTTCGTGCTCTGGAAAAAGAAGGTGTATTTGGAACACTTCATAATTATTTCTATACAACAGTAGGAACAGGAACAACAGAATCAGAAGCTTCTCGTATGGCAAAAGAAATTATTCCATATCTTAAAGAAGATGGAGTGGATGCATGTATTATGGTCAGCACATGAGGTACCTGTACACGTTGCGGCGCAACGATGGTAAAAGAAATTGAACGTGCCGGATTCCCAATCGTTCATATGTGTAATCTGATTCCAGTTTCAAAAACTGTTGGAGCAAACAGAATTGTACCTACAATTTCAATCCCATATCCTCTTGGAGATCCAGGAACAACAAAAGAGGATCAGTGGAAACTTCGTTATCACAGAACAAAAGTTGCAATTGAGGCACTTGCAACAGACATCAAAGAACAGACAGTATTTAAAGTATAAATTTAAGGTTTGAATGAATTTTTATGTGAGAAAGTAAATGAGGCGGTGCCAGAGAGGCACCGCCAGAAAGGAATGGAGGCAACTTTATGGAGAAAAAGAAAATGAGTAAAACCTTTATCATTGCTTTGATTGTATGCGGAATTCTCGTAGTATGGGGGCTTGTATTACCACAGAGTTTTGAAACAGCAGCGAATGCAGCGAATAGTTTTATCACAACTAATTTTAGTTGGTGGTATGCACTTATGATGACAGCGTTTGTTGTATTTTTGTATGGCTTGGATTTTTCAGTAAATGGAAAGATGTGAAACTTGGACCAGATGATGCAAAACCGGAATATAGTACAATTACATGGTTTGCAATGTTATTTTCAGCTGGTATGGGTATCGGACTTGTATTCTGGGGTGTGGCAGAACCACTCAATTTCTTTGTTGCACCAATTGGCGGAATTGAACCAGGATCTGCAGCAGCAGCAACATTTGCCATGCGAAAAGCGTTTCTTCATTGGGGACTTCACCCATGGGCAAACTATTCCGTACTTGCACTTGGATTAGCATATATGATCTTTAGAAAAGGAAAACCAAGTCTTGTAAGCTCTATCTTTATTCCGCTTCTCGGAGAAGAAAAAGTAAAGGGACCTATCGGTATCACAATTGACGTTCTTGCTATTTTTGCTACAGTAGCCGGTGTTGCTACTTCACTTGGTCTTGGTGCATACCAGATTAACTCAGGTTTGAATAAATTGTTTGGAATACCTGAAAATAATACTGTTTTAATTATCATTATTATAGTAGTAACGGCAATGTTTATGGCATCAGCAATCTCTGGTCTGGATAAAGGAATTGCATTCCTTTCTAATACAAACGTAATCTTATGTTGTCTGATCGCATTGGCATGTATGTTTATTGGCCCAACAAAAGATATGTTAAATACATTGATTGAAGGTCTTGGCGTATATATTCAGAATTTTGCAGCAGATACATTTGCAGTAGGAGCACATGCAGATTCAGCATGGTATGGCGGATGGACGATCTTCTACTGGGGTTGGTGGATTGCATGGGCACCATTCTCTGGAATCTTTATTGCACGTATTTCAAAAGGCCGTACGATCAAAGAATTCTGTGCAGGCGTTATGCTTGTTCCGGCACTTGTGTCATTTGTATGGTTCTCTGTATTTGGAACACTTGGTATGAGTACAGGATTAGAAGTGGCTACAGAAGCGATACAGAATACATCAACTGCACTTTTCGTAGTGTTAGAACACTTCCCGTTCGGAGCAGTTATTTCGATGGTAGTTGTTGTACTTCTTTGTACATTCTTTGTTACATCGGCTGACTCTGCAACATTTGTACTTGGTATGTTAAGTACTTACGGTAACTTAAATCCATCTACAAAAATTAAAGTAGTCTGGGGACTTATTCAGTCTCTTACAGCACTTGCACTTATGCTTTTTACAACCAATGGTCTGAATATGTTACAGACAATGTCGATCGTTGGAGCTTTCCCATTCTCAGTAGTAATGTTTGGTATTATGATTGCTACTGTAAAAGGACTGAAAACAGAAACAGGCATCCAGAAAAAAGACAAGTTGGTTATTCCACAAGTGAAAAGTGAATAGCATATCGGTATGACCTTCCCAAAATAATACCATATGCATATATATATACACTTTTAATAAAACCGCAGTTGAGAGCCAGCTGCGGTTTTTATTATACATAATGCAAACTGTTTTTTCATTATATATTTGCAAAAATATGTAAATATTTAAGAAATATTGAATCAACGTAAAATTAAAAATATATGGTGCAAGGAGTGAATACATGGATAATGCAAAAAAAGAAACGATAACTTTATGGACAAGGCAAGTACCACAGGTGTGGGAAGAGCTGGAAACAACAGGTGTATATCGGGTAAAAGAAGAATACATCAGGGCAAAGAATGACACCATTTCTGATTTTTACCTTGGGTTATATCGATGGTATACGAATGAGGCAAGAAAGCATATTGAGATTTCCAAAGAGTTACTTTATCCGATCTGGCTCTGTGTGACGGAAGAAACCATGCTGCAACCAGTTGAGAACAGCGTTATTTTAAAAGTAGAAGTGCCGAAAGAAAAGGTACTTTTGGCGAATATGGAGGCCTGGGGATATGTGGTCAATTACTGGTATGTTCCGCTGAATGATGAGGATGCAAGGAAGCATGCAGAGGAACTGAAATATTATGGTGTGACGGAAGAAGACACTCTGATTTCTACGTCAAAAGGTAATTTTTATCCTATATTGAAGAAAAAAATTTTAAACAGTTGGGGCAGAGTCTTTACCATGTCTCCCGCCAACGATAATGATGCAGTGGCTACCATCTGGGAACTCAGAAAAGAATGGGTGAAGGAGGTGCGGCATTATGGAACAGAAGGATAGAGTCGCTATGTGGGCTGTCCAGACGGAAGTAGTCTGGGAGACGGTTCAGAGGGACGGAGTGTCATATGTAAAGAAAGAATATATTGATAAAAAATATGGAGAAACAGCATGAATTTTCCGGACGGCATATGACTTTTTTATACGAAAATTTCAGGAGAAACTGGCAAAGCCTGATGAGGCAGAGTCACCGGTCTGGCTGTATTTCGACCCTAAATGGACAAGTGCGGGACCGGGGACGGTGTTGATGAAAATGGAAGTGCCGGAAGATGAGATTCTCTTCTTCGATTTGCGAAAATGGACGAAGGTTCTGAATTTATCCTATGCGGGCGACGATAGAGAGGCATTTGAAAAAGAATTGGAGCGACAGGGAATAAAAGATGCATTAGATATATTTGCAAAACCGTTTTATCCATTGCTGAAAAGAAAGATTGTAAACAGTTGGGAACAGATTTTCGAGATAGAAAATATGGATAAACAATATTTACAGGGGGCAGTGTGGTGTATAAAACGAGAATGGATAAAAGAAGTAAAAGTTCTATAGATATGGAGGAGAAAGTATGTCAGTAGGTGCTTTGAG
>Ga0129315_1001012_pt1 | contig 13879 bp, 16 predicted proteins | sample Cm827metagenome_FD_94432 | JGI IMG/M metagenome (GOLD analysis project Ga0129315, IMG submission 94432) | Eastern black-and-white colobus group fecal microbial communities from Wisconsin, USA - Cm827 metagenome | ecosystem: Host-associated > Mammals > Digestive system > Large intestine > Fecal...
ATCAAGGGCGGAGTTGCAAAGACAACAACGGCCGCAACATTAGCCGCAGGACTTCATAAAAGAGGATTTAAGGTACTAATGGTAGATTCTGACCCACAGATGAATTTAACCATGTGCTTTACGCAAGAACCTGACGACGATACACCAAGCCTTTACAATTTATACAACGAAGGAGCTTCCATTGACGATATAAAGGTAAGCGTCAAAGACGGCTTAGATTTAATCGTTGGCGACTTCGAGCTGTGCAGTGCCGACATGGAATTTTTCAAAAAGGCAGGCAGTCTTAAATTGTTATCAAAGGCACTAAAAAACACAAAGGAAGCTTACGACTATGTCATTCTTGACACACCGCCAAACCTCGGATTCTTGTCATTAAACGCCTTTATGATAAGTGACTGCATTGTAACACCAATGGCGGCAGATTCCTTCTCTTTAAGAGCCATAAGGCTTCTTAAAAGGACACTGGAAGAAGTGGCAGACGAAGCAGAAAAAGAAATACCCGTTGCAGGTATTCTATTAACCCGCTATTCAGACCGAACCAACGTAGCCAAAGCATTAGAAGAAAGTGTTAAAACGGCTGCGGAACTGTTAAACACAACAACATTTAAAAGCCGTATTCGTCAGGCTACCGTTGTTCAGGAGAGCCAAATTGTAAAAATGGATATATTTGAATATGCTCCAAAAGCTCCCGTAACAAAGGATTATGACGATTTTATAGACGAATTACTTGAAAGGATGTAATTATGGGCGTAAAGAAAATGCTTATGCAGGGCATAGAGAACGAAAACAAAGAGCTTGCCAAAGCTTCCAAGCGCACAGAACCGATAGCGAAGGAAGATCGTGAAACACCTTCCGAGCAGGTTTCTGAAGCTTCAGGAAGCAAAACAGAGGTTAAAGCAACTTCTGAAGCCCCTATTCAGCCACCTAAAAAGAAGCAGGAAAAGAAGTCTGCTTCCAAGAACCCAGGCGGCAGACCCACGAACAAAGAAAAGGGAATCGCAAGCAGGAAGCAATATACCCTCACACTAAAAGAAGATACTTACCAAACGATTCTTGAAAAAGCAAGGGAAGAGGATATTTCTTTTGCTAAATTCATGGAACGAGCAGCAAAGGAATATATTGAAAATCATACATAACTAATAGTTATTTAATAGTTTTTTACTATTAAATAACTATTAAATAACATTTAATAACTATTATTTTGTACGAAACAAAGTGAGGTAAAAATATTATGATGAGCGAAACAATAAAATTAGTAATGGTAAAAAGAAATATGTCAGGCAAAGACCTAGCCGAAGCTCTCGGCTGTTCAAGTCAAAATATATATGCACTGTTAAAGAAAGATAACTGGAGCGAAGAACAGCTCCGCAAGATAGCAGAAAAATTAGACTGCAGGCTTGATATTGGCTTTGTTCTGAATGATACCCAAGAAAGATTTTAAGTCCGTTTTATGGAACAGCAACTTTGAGATAATAAAAGAAAATTTATAACCGCCTGCGGTTAGGAAAGGAATATTATGATAAGCGGAGAACAGCAGAAAAAAGAGATAGCAACCATAAAGCCAAGAGCACTTGAATTAAAATTATCCGATGCCGACTACAGAAGAATTGCCGAAAAAGCTGCAGAAGCTGAATTAACAGTCGAAGAACTCTTAGAAAGTTTCATAGGCGACCTTGTATGCGGAACATACAGCAACGGCTCCGATGAAAGAGACATTGCTAATCAGTGGTATGAGCGTTGCGGATTTTCATTTTGTAACAATCAATCCTTTTTGCATTATTTAATATCAGAATATGCCTTAGACGATTTTATGGACGCATGGTTGGATTTTGATATATATAAGGACGATGTAGAAAATTGCAAAAAGGAGCTTGATAATCCTACAACGGAATGGAAAAATTACATTACCTCTGACGGAAGCCCTGCTTATCCTACTCTTATGGACTATCTAAAGAGTGTAGAGGAAGATATAGAAGAATTTACCGATAATATGAATGCGGCCGCAGAGGACGTAGAAGAGCACTGGAACGCTTTCCTTAAATGGACGAGTAACAAAGAGCCTGACAGAGAAAAAGAGATTTCAGCCGTTGTAAAATGGCATGAAAAATATGCACATTCTACGGAAGAATAAAAGAGCATTTTATAACTGAATATGATATACTATTACGCAGGGATAAGAACACTCAAAAGGAAATTATGCCCGTATATAATGAATTTGGATATATAACCATTGATGACGCAAGAATAGACGAAACTTGCAATGCTTTCTTTAAGTGGAAAGACTTAAATACTTATATTTCCAACAACAGCCACCGTGGAATCAATATGCCTGACGCAATATCAGAACCGATGGGCTGTTATTGCTTAGGCTATTTATGGAATCGTGGCGATGAAGTTGGAGACGCTACAGACCCAAAAACGGGAAAGAAGATAGAATTTAAAGCGACTTCTCGCTTTGAAGGCGACTTATCTTCTTTCGGTCCAAAGTGTCAGTTTGATGATTTGGTATTTTTGCGTTTCAAACTCGATGACAATTTACTGTATATCTATGATTTACAGATAAATTCAGAAGAGTTTGGAAAATACCCTGCAAATAAAACTGAGACTATCCAAGACCAAAAAAATCAAGGTCGCCGACCTCATGTAAGTCTGCAAACACTGTTTGTAGACGCAAAGAACTTAGAACCCGATGTTATCTTCGACATTAGAAGGTGTAAAGCATACGACAGACTTTCTGAATATTACAAGAAGATAATGAATAATGCGTAAGAAAGGTAGAGTGTTTTTATCTCTGCTTTTTTACAAATATAGATTGCGGCGCGCCGCATTTTTATATATAATATGAGAAGAAAATCAAAGGAGAAATTGCTATGTTAAAATGTGCTTCATTCTTCGCAGGAGTTGGGGGAATCGACCTCGGCTTTGAAAAAACGGGCTATTTCGATGTAGTTTACGCAAACGAAATAGACGAATATCCCGTAAAAACCTACGAAGCAAATTCTAAGATAAAAGTAGACTGCAGAGACATACACGAAGTAAAGGCTTCTGAAATACCTGACTTCGATGTAATGCTCGCAGGATTTCCCTGCCAAGCATTCAGCGTAGCAGGATATAGAAAGGGATTCGATGATGAAAAGGGAAGAGGAACTCTTTTCTTTGAATTAGTCCGAATCTTCAAAGAGAAAAAACCACAGATTGTATTTTTGGAGAATGTAAAAAACCTTGTCGGTCACGACAACGGAAATACCTTCGCCGTCATTCTTGATGAACTAAAGAAAGAGGGCTACCATGTAAAATATGCTGTCCTTAATGCAATGGAATACGGCAATATCCCGCAGAACCGAGAGCGTATTTATATAGCCGCATTCAAAGATAAGGAAGTATATAAAAACTTTGAATTTCCTATGCCGATTCCATTGAAGAAGAAGCTCACGGATATAATCGACTTCAAGAATAAGCTCGATGAAAAATATTACTATACCGAAGGTAAATACAAGGGCGATATTTATGAGCAACTTGTAGCAGCAATGGACGATGAAAAAGCCATTTACCAGTGGCGTAGAAAATATGTCAGAAAGAACAAAAGCGGAGTTGTACCGACACTCACTGCAAATCAGGGAGAGGGCGGTCACAACGTATGCTTAGTAAAAACCCCTCACGGAATCCGTAAAATGACACCGCATGAATGTTTCAATACGCAGGGATTCCCTAAGAGCTTTAAGCTCCCTGCAGATATGAGCGACGGCAGACTTTACAAGCAGGCTGGCAACTCTGTATGTGTGGCTGTAATTGAAAGAATAGCGGAACAGATAGCAGAAGCTCATAGAAGCGTATAGGAAGTGTCATTTTAACATTTCAACAAAAAGTTTATAACAATAGCGTCAATTTAACTTGATTTTAAGTTATTTTGACGCTATACTTATTTATGAAATAAACTATAGTTAAAATGACACTGGAAAGGAGCGGAGCATGGGAAATTATTACAGCTACAAGCGTATTTCTACCGATACGGAGAAGCAAAACTTTAATCGACAGATTAAAGCATTGGAAAGATACGCTTCCGAACATAATATTGAATACCTGATAGACTTCACGGAAGAAAAGTCTGCAAAGAATTTTCAGGACAGACCACAATTTAAAAAACTGGATAAGCTCCTGCAGGCAGGAGATACGGTCGTATTCAAAGATATATCACGCTTCACAAGGGAAGCAGAAAACGGCTACTTAAAATACATGGAATGGCTCGGCAGAGATATTTCCATTGTATTTATTGATAATCCGACCGTATCAAGCGACTATATCCGACAAATGATGATAACTGCAGAAAAGCAAGATATAGTCACAAAAACAGCACTGGAAGGAATTATCAAGTTGCTTATAATCGTGGAGCTCGACAGAGCGGAACAGCAACGCAGATATATTTCAAAAGCAATTACAGACGGCATTGCCGCAAGCAATAAGCGGAGTGGAAGAAAGGAAGGGCAACTGGATAAAATGACAGATTCATTAAAAGCAGATATTGAATTGTACCTGAGTGACAGAGATGTAACACAAGTTGAAATCATGCGTAAGCATGACATCAGCAGAAACACCCTAAAAAAATATATAGCTTACACAAAATCAATGAAAGGAGATAGCATTGGCAAATAAGAAGAAGGAGCGAACGCTCAAAGTATATTCTCAGTCAAGCTATAACAATCCGACCGAACGCCCTGCAATTTTTCTGCAGGGCAAGTGGTTGGAAGAGCTTGGCTTCCTCATCGGCGACCATGTCGCTGTCAAATGTAGTAAAAATCGTATCTTAATAACAAAATCCAATGAAATTTAAGAAAATCCCGTGAAAAAAGGGCTCTGTATGCGATTTTCAGGAATCTAATATGGATAATTCCATGTTAGCAACTGAAAAAAAGCAATCAGAGCCCCACTTTTTTAGCGGGGAGAGGTCAAGGAGAACGGGCACGCCCAAAAGGGCGGGGCGCAGCGTGGGGGTTCTCCTTGTATGCGTGGCGGTCGGAATCACCCAAAAGGACAACCAACAAAGTAACGGTTGCATTTTGGGATGGGGGTCTGGGGGACGGCTCGGCTCGGTTCCCCCAGTCAAAAGGGAAGCTCTGCAGCTCCCTTTTGAAAATTACTGTGTGATAGCTTCGGTCTGACATTCACGGAAGAAAAAAGCATTTGTTAAAAACATTCTTTCTTTTTCTTCCTCTTCGTTATTCTTCGGCTTCTTGGTGGTGTGCTTCCATATCTGAATAGTAGCAACGGATTTTTCGCCTTTCTTGACTTGTCTTTTTAGGGCTTTCCACCCTGCGTATGTGTGTATCTGTTCAGGCTCTTCAAGTTCTATCTTTTCGCCGTCCTCATTTTCTACAGTAACAAAATTTCCCGTTCCTTCAATTATTCCCTCTTCCATAAGTTTTACGGATTCATTAAAAATAATCATTTCGTTTGTCATCGGCTCGCTTCTCCTTTCCGTGTGGGGATTGCTCCCCACACTCTGAAATATATCTATAATAATTACAATGTGATAATGTAGGCTCTGTTTGTCAGTCTTTCGGTCGGGTCAACTTGTGTGTCGTTTACTTCCTCAACCATAGAAGAAAAACTTTCAAGGTCTGTTTCTTCTGTATAAGGTACTAAAAGCATTTCATGGACTGATGACGGAAGAACAACGATTTTATTTGTGTTGTATTTCTTTCCAAACTCTGCAAGGACTTCTTTATTCAGTACGGCTGACGCTCCTTTGACTTTGGACTTGTTAGAAATAACATAAATCGGTGTCATTCCCTCAAGTTCTTCTGTAAAATCCATTCCCATAATATCAGCCATAACTTTAGCCATACTTTCAAGGCTTGTTTCTGCGTTGGTGTTCTGCTCTGCAACTTCCCACGCTTCAACCTCTGAAATCTCGGCACGTTCTAAAATCTGTTCTGATAATTTAATAGAATAACTGTCAGCATTATCAACCTCGCCCCTTATGTATAAATAGCTTTCAATTCCTTCAAATTCACAAGGTCTTTTTATAATATTTTCTGTGCTATCTTTCTGTAATCCGATGTATAAATGACTTAAAACAAAATTCCTGTCAAAAAGTGCTTCTACATCAAATTCAAAAGATTTGTGGCTTTCATAAATTCCTATGATAGCCGATACTACATCATCAAGTGTCTTGTATTCTCTTTCTGCTCTTTCAATAATTTCCTCGGTGTAAATTACTGGTGCAACATTGGAATTTGTTAAAATTCTGATACCCTCTAATTCTACTCCGTTTTTGATAGTGTTCTGTGCTTCTGCTCTGTAACCTTTGTTTTCTAATGCGTTGATAATCATTTCTCTTGTCATAATTTTTAATCTCCTTTTAAATGTAAATTTTTGTGGTTGAATTTTCAGGCTCGCCAAAGCCTTTTTAAAATGTGCTTTCAAGATTTTGAGCTTTTTGGAGGGGAGCGTTTTAATTTTTCGTAGACAATAGGCTTCATAAAATTTTCTCCTTTCGTATTTTATAATGTGCTTTCTGAGTTTCTCGCTCATGTCGGGTTTGCGTAGCACGTCCATTAACGGGCGGAATGAATGAAATCAAGGGGCAAGTGGAGCTATCCTTGTAAGGATCAGCGGAACGATACGCCGTAGGGCAACCCTTGATTGCAGAAGGGAGACTGTTATAGTGCAATCCGCAAACCAATGAGAGAGAAACGGAGCACATTATATGAAAGGGGAAAATGAAGCCTGTGTCGGAGAAAAAAGGGGTTCCCTCGGGGAACCGATTGGCAAAGGGGATTTGAATGCTTCCACTTCCTGAACCAACGGTTCAGGTCGTCTGTGGAGCTCGGGCAGATGAACGGCCGCAGGGCGGTGCTAGGAATGGTACAATCATAAGCATTTTTGCCTTGTAAAAAGAAAAGTAATATTTTATTTTAAAAAATATTATAATTCAGTTGTATTTTAATATTTTTGTGTTATAATATAATTAGAAAGCCAAGAAAGGAAGTGAAAATACTATGGCAAGAAAGAAAATTATTGATTCCGATTCCGTAAAGCTCACGCTTGATTTATCAGGCGATAACAAGAAGGTTTTAGATGAAATCACAACAAACTATATGGCAAAATACGGACCGACAATTAACAAAATTATCGGGGTATTCTGTAATATGCCAAAAGGCATAAAAAAAGTCATAGAAAATGTTTGTGTGGAACAGTACAAAAAACTGGAAACACAGATAGCACAGACAGAAGAAGCCTTCCATAAAAAGCCACTGGAAGAAGAAAGAGATACCTACTTAGAAATTCTCCGACTTCTCAACCACGGTCAATATGAAATCATAACCGAAAATACGGAAGAGGAAGCTATGCAAACAATCGAATTGGAAGATGGATATTTAATCATTCCTGCAGATTGGATTGTAGTTAATCCTGAAAGAGCAAAAGAGTGTCGGTATGCGGCAGTTCTTGAATGTAGAAACTCTGCAAAGTTCGGAGTTCCGCACTTCATCTATCTGAACAATTACAGATACGGTTGCGACTTCACAGATGAAATGGAATCCGATTTCTTGTCGCAATGCCGTAAGGCATGGCCGAAGTTCAAAGAAATCGAAGAACTTTCAAACAAAAATCAGCTTGTACCCGACCCAAATAATAAAGGTCAGTACCTTAATGCAGAAGCACATCTTGCTGCTCCTATCATTGGATTATTCAGCATAGAAGAGCAGGGAGAAAACCCTTTTGACAAGCCACCATACGGGGCAATGATTGTCAGAACCGAGACGGAATTTAAGTAAGAAAAAAGGCTACAAACCGAAGTATTGTAGCCTAGATATTACCAGAAAATCTGATAATATTATGTAGCAATTCTATTATAAACGAAATTTCTGTAATATCAAACACTATTCTTATAAAAAATTCCCGTGATTTATCAAAATTTATAACGGCAATTCTTATCCCAAACAAGGGATAATTGCACCCATTTTTAGGAATAAAAATGGGTTAAAACTCAACCACAAAATCACGATTTATGGGGGCATTTTTTGCCCCTTATAAATCAAAAAAATGTAGAAACACGGAGGAATTTTTATGTCAAAGACAAAAACCATTGCGGAACAAATTGAAGAATTGGAACGTGAAAACGCACGCCTTATTGAACTGGATAAGCTTTTTGAAAAAGCTATTAAATCAGAGTTCAATATGGATAGAAAAACGCTTCATAAAATAGTCGATGAATACAACCGCCGACAGCAGGGATAGTTCATATTTTTCGCAGAAAAATTGAACGTAAGGGGCGCAGCTCCTTATCATTTTAGAACGGCTCGAAGCCGTGAAAAAATGACAGCAAAGGTAGACAGAAAATAACGACCGCAGGAAGTTATTTTTTGTCGTAGGAAGTGCAACTTCCTGCAGCTGATGAAAGACGGAATATAGTAATGAATGAGCTTAATTTTTTGGAAGCCTGCTTTCAAAAAATGATAGCGAATGAATTGCTATATGTAGGAATGAATCAGATGGCGGAAAGGGTTAAAGCTTCGCTTGGGGAAACCTGCAAGGTTGCCCCAATTAGAACAAATTACCCGTAGGGCGCGACAGCGGGGAAACTTGCTTTCCCTAATTTGTATAGGGCAAAGTGGAGCTTGTAGAAGTTGCGGTTGCTTCATTGGGAGCAAAACCTCAAGCGACAGCGAAGAGGATCATGCGACCTTTGAAGCAATTTCATCAAGCTATTGGGAATGTTTATAGGAGCTGTAGCGACTATAAAATGACCTTTAGCGAAGATGAAAAAGAAGCAACTTTTACAAGCGGAAATTTGACCTATGTAACTATAAAAAATCACAACAGATATGAGAGGTAATTGCTATGGAATTAACCAAGTTTCAGGCGAGTGAAATTCTCTATCATATCAAGCACGATTTACGACAATTACCCGAGGGTAAAACCTACGGCAATGAATCAGTAGATACTTCTCTTTCCTATAAGAACGAACGATTGATTGATAGAGGAAACACCGCCGAAGAAGTAAATAAATATCGCAAGGCACTGGAGAAAGAAATTTTCAAATATAACCGTAAAAATTTAGTCCATGCGGTAGAAGTTGTAATCCAATGTCCGAGCGACTGCCCTGCAGAACAGCAGGGGGCTTTTTTCAGGGAATCACTTGAATATATCGCTTCTACTCTTCCAAGAGGAAAAAAAGATATATTCGTAGCCGAGATTCATCGTGATGAAAAGCATTATTCTCCGTCAGGAGAATTGATTTCAAAAGACCATTTACACATTATGTATGTGCCTGCAGTAAAGGACACAAAACACGAAGGATATGAATACAAATTATGTGCTGACGCACTTACAAAAAGAGCTGACCTTAGACGTATGCACCCCGAGTTGCAAGCCCACCTTGATTCCAAAGGGATTCAGGCGACTGTATTCCGAAAAAAAGAGGGCGACGGCAAGGCTGTAGCTTTAAGCGTGAAACAGCTTAAAGAACTGACTGCCAAAACGGGGATTGTATTAGATAAGCCTATAACCGTAGATGAACTTGCTACTATCATTTCATCAAACGTCAGCTATTCTAAACAGCTAAAAACTGCTATTGCCAGTATTCATAGTAAGGACGCTCAACTAACAGAATTAACCCGAACTGTGGAACATCTTGAAACCCAAGTAAGAGAAAAAAATTCTGAACTTCTCCAATCAAAAACAGCTGATAAGGAGAAGCTTGAGCTCCGTGAAAAATTGCAGGAAAAAGAAGCCGAAAATTTACAGCTTCGCAAAGCTGCACAACAGATTATTCAGCAAAAGGATAATCAGATAATTGCTACTCAAGAAACACTATCTTCAACCGAAATTGAACTCCGACAGACTGAACAACAGAATAAACTTCTACAGCAACAGCTCAGAGAAAAAACAGCAGAACTGGAAGAAGCTCAAGACAAAATCAAAGAGCTTGAAGCTAAACCGAAAACGGTGGAAGCTTCCGAACCCGCATGGGGTAGCTCGTCTTGGGGACAGCAGACTGGATGGGGAACTCAATCAGGCTGGGGAACAACAAAAGAAAAAACTGTGGAGGTAGATGTATGATAAAGAAAAAAGGGCTATGGTATGCCGTAAAATACTACTGCATAATTCCTCTTGCAATCTCAGGATTATTCCTTTACTTAGCAAGGGATTATGCTTTCAATTTCTTCTGTCAGCTTACGCAGGTAACTGAAAGAAGCTCATTTTATGATTTATACAAAATTGTCATTCCTATAACGCTTTTTGCCTTATGGCTTTTAATTGCAGTAACCGTCATAAGAGATAAAAGCTACCGTTATAAAACGGGAAGAAATTTCGGAGCAGACCACGGAAAATATAAGCGTACTTATTATGAGCTTGTAGAATATTTTTCGGACGCAGACCCGCATAAATTAGATACAAGCGATTTTCCAATTCAGACATGGCAAAATACCAAAGGGCTTGTCTTCGGAATGGATAAAAACAGACTGATTACCATTCCTTCCAATAGCGAATGTAACATAGCTATCATGGGGCCGCCTGGTTCGGGCAAAACCAGTGGCGTTGCTATCATAAATGCTATGACCTTTAACGGAAGTGTTCTTGCCGTTGATGTCAAAGGCGACTTGTATAACTATGTATCAAAACATTCAAACAGAAAGATTATAAGATTCTGCCCCGACCACCCAAACGCACTGGAAGTAAGTTGCAGATTCGACCCGTTAAACGGATTTGATAAAATGGATATTACAGACCAAAAGCTATACTTGGAAAGTATGGCGACCGTACTCATCGCCGATGAGGGCGGCAATGAATCAAATTACTTTAGCTCAAGAGCCCGTAAGATGTTTCAGGGTATTGTATTTCTTCTTATGGATAAAAACCCTGAAATAGACTTTCCTACTATCATTCATTCCATACTGCAGGGCAATATCTTTGAATGGGTTACAAGAGCAATGGAAGGCAATTGTGCCCCTGCTAAAGAAATGCTTGCAAGTTTCTATGGAAACAGTGAGAAAAACGTAAGCTCTGCCTATGACGCACTTACAACGGCACTGGTTCATTTTTCCAATCCGATATTAGACGACCTGCTTAGTAAAAAAGGCAAAAATGTTTCCATAGAATATCTTGAAAAGGGCTATGATGTGTACTTACAAATCAGTCAGGAGCACTTGGACGCATACGCTCCATTATTCACGCTCCTGATACAGTCCTTTTCTACCGCTTTTACAAAAAGACCCGATTCATCAACGGGCGTAAAAAACAGACCTATTTTAATGCTTCTTGATGAATTTCCACAGCTGACATTCAGCTACAAGTTAGTCAATTCAAATTTAAGTACACTAAGGTCAAAATCAATAATCTGTATGTTGATTCAGCAGAATTTAAGTCAGCTGCAACACAGATATTCCGATACGGGAGCCCGCTCCATTATCGGTAACTGCAACTATCAAATCATTCTCGGAAGTAACGATATTAACAGCTCTAAAGTGTTCTCCGATACTTTCGGAACACGCAAAGTACTGAAAATATCCAACTCCGAAACAAACGCACAAAATAACAGCACTGGAAGAAGTGTTCAGGAAGCAACTGAAAGAATCTTCAACCCTGAACACTTCGGAGACTTAGCTTCTCAAAATAAGATGATCATTTACTTTAAAGGTAAATACATCGAATGTGAGAAGCTGAACTGCTACCACACCAAGAAAGGAAGAAAACGCAGATGAAACCATTACTCTTCTATCGTATAAAGGACATTATCACAAAAACGGGGGCTAGTTGGGATAAACTAGCTCTCAATGAAAATAACGCCAATGAATACGCAGAAAAGCATATTAACAAAGAACCTGAACGCTTCCTGCAGGACAAACCTACTCACTATTCTATGGAATACTGCCTTGCTCATAGCGGAGAATCCATAAATGAGCGATTCAGAAATAACAGTCCTGAAAAAATAGACCTGCAGATTGCAGAAGTCGTAGACACCCACAGAACCGACACCGACCTGATTGTTTACAGAGGAATCTGCGACCATGTTTACGACCTTATGATTGCCAACGCAAAAAGCACTGATAACGCAGATTTCTTTGAAAAAGGATTTACGGCTACATCACTTGTCAAAGGACACGAACTTAACTACAAAAAGAAGCTTAGAATTTTTATTCCTGCAGGCAGTAAATGTGTTTTCATGGGTAATGTAAATTATGAACCGAACTTCTTTGAAGTAACCATTCAGCACGGAGCAGAATATAAAATTATAAGTGCCGATGACGAATATATAAACTGCAGGCTTCTAAAGACTGCATAAAAAAAGAAGGGCTTGTACTGATTTTATAGTACAACCCTTTTTTAATGGTTATTTACAAGTTATTTACTATTAAAAAACTATTAAAATACTTGTAAATAACTACTACTCTTCTATTTTCTTTTATTCAGGAAGCGTGGAAAGCATGGATAACTGATATTCCGTCATTGACAAGCCGATGGACAAGCTGTGTACAGCTCATGGACAGTCGAGCTGCCCACAACCTGCACGACACCTTGACCACACCTTGCCAACAACTTCATAATCTATCAGTTATCCACCCTTACCACACTACGACTATGCTTACAGAAGCCCTTTCCTTCATTCATTTATAAAAATCTTTTAGAAAACGCTTGACTTTGCCGACACCTCAGGTGCAGGCTGGTTGAAGCTCTAGGAAACGGCTTTTGGGCGCACTCTCCCTATCAAATACTGATAGAGAGTCAACGCAAAACAGGTGCAGGCAGTATATCGCCTGAGGTATCCGTATTTTTGAACATCTGACTTAGTTAGCATTGTTATTTTGCTTCCTGCTACTCTAACAAGGTTCCTATACACTTTCTGCAAGCTCCACCGCCTATCGTCCACTTGCGTAAGCCTTTCGGCTAGTCTGTGCACTCCCCACAGCTTCAATACCATAGCTGTCACGGGTTACCATTGTGCTTCCACGGGATAGTTTTAACCAATGTGCCTTGCGAATGAGCAAGGGTTAGGCATAACGGGGTCATTCTTCCGCATTCAACCCCTGACGACCAGAACAGTGATGTTCCGTCCAGTTCTTGCCGAGTACATTCTACTGAATGAGCTGTACTATACTACCATTTTTTATACTGCTTCGTCTTATGCAGATAGCGTGTTCTGTCGAGTAGTATGCCCCACGAGAACCGCCCTCTCTTCTCTCTCAAGAGCCAAGATTGGCGTAAAAAAATTATGTATATGACTAACCAAAAATCAAATACATATCCCGTGTACCCTAAGGGCAAAATCGTCTATTTCGGGCTTCAAACCCTTATAAAACCTACATCTAGTAGTTGACAGACACCTATATTTCGCCTATAATTAAGACACACGGAAAGAGGAACTATAGCTAATCTTCTATAGTTCGCAGAAAGTGCTTTTTAAATGTGATTCGTGGTTGAGTCATTACAGTAGGAACGCCAATTCCTACGGAAAGCAGAAAACAAAATGATTATTACAAAAAGCAGTCTCGCCAAAGGCTGCTTTTTTGTTATCCAACTTTCCCTTATATTCTATTTCATTTCTTTTCAAAAATCAAGCCAAAATACAAATAAATGATTGTTTTTTCAAAAAAAGTATTGCAAAACCAAATTTTTAATTGTATAATACTATTAAATAACATGTTAAAAACTATTAAATTACTATTTAAAAACATGTTATTTAATAGTTTTTTAATAGTAAATAACTATTAAATATCAGAAAGGAGTATTTATGAAAGTAATATCCGTTTCCAACATCAAGGGCGGAGTTGCAAAGACAACAACGGCCGCAACATTAGCCGCAGGACTTCATAAAAGAGGATTTAAGGTACTAATGGTAGATTCTGACCCACAGATGAATTTAACCATGTGCTTTACG
>Ga0129315_1001014_pt1 | contig 13814 bp, 11 predicted proteins | sample Cm827metagenome_FD_94432 | JGI IMG/M metagenome (GOLD analysis project Ga0129315, IMG submission 94432) | Eastern black-and-white colobus group fecal microbial communities from Wisconsin, USA - Cm827 metagenome | ecosystem: Host-associated > Mammals > Digestive system > Large intestine > Fecal...
GTACAGGTCGAAGCACATGCTGCTGAGACCGTACGAATATGATTCAATAGTGCAAAATCCCATCAGCGAAGCTGATTTTAAATGGATTTTGCATCGTAACTGTGAAGGTACTGAACAGTTACGTATAAACTTGTAATTTACGGAAAGACTAGTTGCTAAAGATACATCGCTAGTCATGTGAATTGTTTAAGAAAGTGATACAGGAAAGGAAGGAAAAAGATATGAGGCGGAATAGAAGAAGAGGAGCCTTTTCCAAAGAAAAAATTGTAATGACGGCATCCACCGTGCTGGTGCTTGGCACATTGACCGTAACGGGACTGTGGCTGGGAGCCGGAAATAAAAGCCAGGATGACGGTTATGTGGTCGATTTAAGCACAATTGAGCAGGATATGACAACCGGGCTTTCCGAAAAGGAGGACATCCGGTTTGCCGATCATGTGACGCAGAATGCCACGACGCAGAATGCACCGACAGATGACCTCGATTATGATCCTTATTTTCAGGAAACCAATTCCGGTAATGTGGAAAATCCGGATATATCCGGCAGTGAAAGCATGTCGGATGGAGCAAAGGAAGAGGCAAAGCAGGATGCAGATACAGAAAACCGGGAAGAAAAGAAGGAAAATGCAGCAGAAACCGGAAATGTGGAAGGCGGCGATCAGGAAGCATTGTCTACCGCCATGCAGCCGGCACTGAATTTTACCGATGAGGATACACTGGTATGGCCGATTTCAGGAAACATTCTGGTGAATTTCAGTATGGATCAGACAATTTATTTCCCCACACTGGATCAGTATAAATATAATCCTGCCATTGTGATTGAGGCACATGAAGGCGATCTGATCACGGCGGCAGCAGCCGGTAAGGTTACAAGTGTTTATGAGGATCGGGAGATCGGAAAGGCTGTTACGATGGATCTGGGAAACGGCTATGAGGTAACGTATGGCCAGCTTGATAACATTCTGGTATCCGAGGGCAGCTATGTGGCAAAGGGCGATGTGATTGCACAGGTTGCTTCTCCGACAAAGTATTACAGTGTGGAAGGAACGAACGTTTATTTTATGCTTACAAAGGACGGTGTTCCGGTCAATCCGATGAGCAAATTGAATTAAGTCACATCCCCAAACGTATCTTAAGAGACTTTACCTGAATTGTAAAAAAAGGTATAATCTATGGAAGAAATCCAATCCTATGGAGGAACCGGAATGTTCAGGAAGAAGCTAACCATTATGGTTCTGGTCTCTATTTTATTAACAGGATGTTTAACAGGATGCGGCGCCCAGGTGGCAGAGGCAGAGCAGGAAAGGGAGGAGACACCTCTTCAGACGATGGAAGAGGATCCGGACTTATCTTATGAGGTTCCGGTAAGCGCTCCCCATATTCTGGTGAACCAGCTGGGATACATAACGCAGAGTACGAAGATTGCGGTTTTCTGTGGATCGCAGCTGCCGGATCGGTTTGAGGTGATTGATGCAGATACCGGTAAGACGGTATATACCGGTAAGCCGGAAAAGCGGGAGTCACAGGATTCCTATGGAGATGAAATCGGCTATGGGGATTTTTCGCAGGTGGAGCTCCCGGGAAAGTATTATATTGAAGCGCCGCTTTTAGGCGACTCCTATTCATTTCAGATTGCAGATGATCTGTATGATGATGTTCTGAAGGAAGCGGTGAAGCAGTATTATTATAACCGGTGTGGGATCACGCTTACGGAAGAATTTGCGGGCAGCAGGGCACACAATGCCTGTCACACCGGGCATGCTCTTCTTCGGGAGGACACGTCGGTGAGTATGGATGTGAGCGGTGGCTGGCATCAGGATGAGAATGGCTCAAAGGATGTTGTCCGGGCAGCAGAAAATATCAGTGTAATGCTTCTTGCTTATGAATTGTTTGGAGATGCCTTTTCGGATGATATGGAGCTTCCGGAGAGCCGGAACGGAATTCCGGATCTGCTTGATGAAATCCGCTATGAAACCGACTGGCTTCTGAAAATGCAGAATCAGGAAACCGGAGCCATATACTCCGGAATTACGATATATCCTTCGGTACAGGGAAAAACTGCCACAATTTATGTGGATCCTGCTTCAATTGAAGCGGCGCAAAGCTTTGCCATGTGTCTTGCCAGGTTCAGTTATCTTTATCAGGACTATGACCTTGAATATGCAACAGTCTGTCTGCAGGCTGCCGATCGTGCGTGGAAGTATGCGGTTTTGAATGAGGAGGCCGATGACGGACAGAATACGTGGAAATTTGCTGCATCCGCCGAGCTTTACCGTGCTTCCGGAAAGCAGGAATACCGCTATTATCTGGAAATGTGTCTTGCAAAAGAAGGTGCGCAGAACGATTTGCCATATTTTTTGGGGAGCGTTACCTATCTGATGACCAGACAGCCGGTGAAGCAGGAATACTGTTCGGAGAGAATTACACAGCTTTTGCAGGAGGCGGAGGCGCTCTCTGCGAAAATGAAGAGGGAACCGTTTTATGTATTGGCGAATGAGGAACAGACGAATCAGATGGAGCTTCTGAAGGAAATGATGCTGATGGCAACAGTCAATTATGTAATAACAAATCATGAGTATGAGACCATTATTGAGAACCATCTGCATTATTTTATGGGCAGAAATAAATTATCCATAAGTTACATAGATGATGTTGGCATCCGGAATTATAAGGATTATAATGAAAGTCTGGGGATTATGAATCAGTTTGATGCAGACAGCAGACTCATTTTTATGCTGGGTGAAATTATCAGCAATTACGAATAAACAAGAGCGTATAATGAAAGTACAGCTTTGGAAAGAAGGTAGCGTATGAAGATTGTAGTGTTGGCAGGTGGAATCAGTACGGAAAGAGATGTCTCTTTAAGTTCAGGACGCGACGTTTATAATGCACTGAAGGAAAGAGGACATCAGGTGATTCTGCTCGATGTGTTCTTAGGTTATGAAGGAGATCCGGAGAATATTTTTGAACTGGATCGTGACTGGGTAAAAGATGTGGCACCGGTATCGGAGGTGGCGCCGGACATTGAGAAGGTGAAAGCGTTAAGGAAGAAGCCCTCCAATATTTTATTCGGAGATCATGTGATTGAGATCTGCCAGATGGCAGACATTGTCTTTATGGCGCTGCATGGAGACTGTGGAGAGAATGGCAAGGTGCAGGCGGTTTTTGATCTGTTTGGCATTAAGTATACAGGAACCGATTCTTTTAGCAGTGCGCTTGCCATGGATAAGTCTGTCACCAAGCAGTTATTCCTGCAAAATGGTGTACCGACTCCGAAGAGCCATCTGTTAACCGGCAAAGATGATCCCTATAAGCCGGAATTCCCCTGCGTGGTAAAGGTGAACGGCGGCGGTTCGAGCATTGGCGTTTATATTGTACAGAATGAAAAGGAATATGCCGATGCGGTACAGGAGGCGTTCCGTTATGATGCAAAGGTTCTGGTAGAGCAGTACATCAAGGGACGGGAATTCACCGACTGCGTTATTGAGGGAAAACCTTATCCGGTTGTTGAAATTGCGCCGGTATCCGGATTTTATGATTATAAGAATAAATATCAGGCAGGCAGCACGGTGGAGACCTGTCCTGCGAAGATCAGCGATGAGCTGACGAAGAAAATACAGGATACGGCACTTAAGGCCTATCAGGTGCTTGGCATTAAGACCTATGCCCGTATGGATGTCCTCATGGATGAAAACGGCGATGTCTACTGTCTTGAGGCGAATACGCTTCCCGGCATGACACCGACAAGCCTCATTCCACAGGAGGCAGCCGCACTTGGAATCAGCTACGGTGAGCTGTGTGAAATGATTATAGAGATTTCCCTTAAAAAATGGAGAGGCTGAACATGAAGAATCTGACTCTGAAAAATATGGCACAGGCCTGTAACGGAACTTTGGTATTACCGGAAGGGATGTCAAGCGAAGAACTGGAAGACAAGGAAACCACGAGTGTTGTGATTGACTCCCGGAAGGTAACGAAGGACGGAATGTTTGTGGCAGTAAAAGGAGAACGTCAGGACGGCCATTCCTTTATCCCGGCAGTAGCACAGGCGGGAGTACTTGGAGTGATCTGTGAAAGAGAGCCGGAAGGGTGTGAAATTCCCTATATTCTTGTGGAGGATTCCCTGACGGCATTCCGGAAGATTGCGGCCTTTTACCGTGAGCAGCTTTCCATTCCCGTTGTGGGAATTACCGGAAGCGTTGGCAAAACGAGTACCAAGGAATTCATTGCCTCTGTCCTGTCACAGAAATTTAAGGTATGCAAAACACAGAAGAATTTCAATAACGAAATCGGACTGCCGATGACCGTGCTGTCGATCCAGCCGGAGGATGAAGCAGCCGTTCTGGAAATGGGAATCAGTGATTTCGGTGAGATGACGCGGCTTACGGAGATTGCGAAGCCGGATTACTGTGTCATCACCAATATCGGACAGTGCCACTTGGAAAATCTTGGAAGCCGTGAGGGCATCCTGAAGGCCAAGACGGAGATTTTCAAGTCCATGAATCCGGATGGCTATGTTTTCTTAAACGGTGAGGATGATCTGCTGGCAACCGTGAAGAAGCCATGGAAGAATGAGATTATCCGTTTTGGCATGTCTAAGAAAGATGCGGTATACGCGACAGATGTGGTAAATAAAGGGCTGCCGGGTTCGGAAGCCGTTATTCACGTGGCAGATACACAGTTTCCGGTGAAGGTGCCCCTTCCAGGTGTCCACATGGTACTGAATGCACTGGCCGCTACGGCAGTCGGCTGGCAGCTTGGCCTTACAACAGAACAGATTGCGAAGGGCATTGCACAAGTGCAGGCGGTAGCCGGAAGAAGCCATGTCATCGAGACACCGGATTATATTCTGATCGATGACTGCTACAACGCCAATCCCGTTTCCATGAAGGCGGCGATTGACCTGCTCGGAACGGCTTTGCAGCGTAAGGTGGCAATCCTCGGGGATATGTTTGAGCTTGGTAAGGATGAAGCCATTTTACATGCACAGATCGGAGAATATGCCATGACGCATGGTGTGGATGTGCTGATCTGCATCGGAGAGCTTTCGAAGCATATGTATGACCGGGCGGTGGAGACTTCGTCCGGAAAGGAACATGGCAGCCGGGAAATACACTACTTCCCGACAAGAGAAGAAGCCATGGCACAGATTCCCCACATTCTCCATACAGGAGATGCCGTACTCATTAAGGCCTCCCACAGTATGAAGTTTGAGGAAATGATTGAACTGCTGGAAAATTAAAAGTCGTAACTGTTTAGTACCTTCACAGTTACTAAAAGTCTTTATTTAATTTACACCGGATACTGCTCTCGGATGGAAGCATAGGTAGAAGCGATGATCTCCTGTGTGTAGGCACCGAGGCGCTTCTGATCCTCTTTGGAGAGATCCTTCGCATAGAACGGTGTTCCATAGTGAATTACGATATTTGCCTTTTTGATCTTCGGAAGGTGATCCTCGAAGATGGCAGAGGTGTTGTATAAGGTTACCGGAACGATCGGACAGCCGGTCTTCGTTGCAATTTTAAAGCAGCCCTCATGAAAGGGAAGAAAGGTTCCTTCCACCTTGTTGCGGGTGCCTTCCGGAAAGACGAAAATCGAAATGCCGGATTTGATTTTATCAATAGCGGTCAGGATGGTCTGCAGGCCTTGCTTGATATCTTTGCGGTCAAGGAAGAGACAGTGCAGATATTTCATCCAGATACTTAAAAGAGGAACCTTCAGAAGTTCCTTTTTTGCAATATATCCGGTAGGACGCGGAACGCGCACGTAGGTTGTAATAATGTCGTAAAAGCTTCTGTGGTTTCCGATATAGAGCACAGCCTGGTCTTTAGGAACATTTTCTTCTCCAATCACGGTGATCTTTACACCGGAAATCAACAGAACTACACGGAATGCCCAGTTCACGATCGCGAGGGAACTGCGGTTCTTGATATCCATATTGAATTTCCCGATGATCCATTCAATGAAAAATAACGGAATACTGCAAATTAAAAATAAAGTGACAAACAGTGCTGTGAAAATAAAGCGAAGCATTGTAATTCCTCCATATCAAATCCTGTAACTGTCAAAAGATCTTTGTTTAGTATAGCCCAAACGGGGAACCATGACAAGTAAAGAAATAAAAGAGATGGAGTGCCATACTTCGTAAAAAAGGTTCACATGATATAGAAAAATATGGTATGATGTAAGAAGCACAGCAATGTGAGTCTTAGATATAGAGTAAAGCGAGGTTTCCGAATGGACAAGATAGCTGTTTTAATTCCCTGTTATAACGAAGAAAAAACCATTGAGAAGGTAGTGGCCGATGCAAGACGGGAGCTGCCGGAAGCAGTGATTTATGTATATGATAATAATTCCACAGACAAAACGGCCGAGCTTGCAGCGAAGGCAGGTGCCGTGGTACGCCACGAGTACATGCAGGGCAAGGGAAACGTGATCCGCAGAATGTTCCGTGAAATTGATGCCGAATGCTACATTATGGTAGATGGTGACGATACCTATCCCATGGAGTTTGCAAGAGAGATGGCAGACAAGGTATTAAAGTATAATTCCGATATGGTTGTGGGTGACCGTCTTTCCTCCACTTATTTTGAAGAAAACAAGCGTCCCTTCCACAATATGGGAAATACGCTCGTAAGAGCCAGCATCAACCGGCTGTTCGGCTGTAAGATCAAGGACATCATGACCGGATACCGCGCATTCAGCTACGGCTTTGTGAAGACCTTCCCGATTCTGTCAAAGGGCTTTGAGATCGAAACGGAAATGACCATTCATGCGGTCTATAACCATATGCAGATTGATAACGTGATTGTAGAATACCGTGATCGTCCGGAGGGAAGTGAATCAAAGCTCAACACCTATTCCGACGGCTTTAAGGTACTGTTTACGATCTTCAAGCTTTACCGTGATTATAAGCCGTTCGGATTTTTCAGTATCCTTGCGCTGATTCTTGGAATCCTTGCCGTGATATTCTTTATTCCGGTTCTGGCTGAATATGTGAAGACCGGACTGGTATTGAAGTTCCCGACCCTGATTGTCTGCGGCTTCGTGGGACTGGCGGCCATTCAGTCGTTCTTTGCAGGACTGATTCTGTCGAATATGGCAATGAAGAACCGCAGAGATTTTGAATACCGTTATACGCTCGTCTGTGAAAAGGGACGCCGTATGAGCGGAGAAAATAAATAATAATCTTCCTGAAGCAGGATAAACAGAAAGGATTTTAGAAGATGAAGAAAGTACTTTCCCGTTGGTATCTGTTGGTGATCGGAGGCTTCCTGTTGGCTGCCATGGCAGTGTTTCTCCTGTGCGGAGAGGACAGTGTCATAGCCGTCCATGACAATCTGGATCTGTTTATCCCACAGCTTCAAATGATGAAAAACGACCACTCGTTTTTCAGTCATGATGCTTATGTGGATTTCCTTGGAGGAATCAGCCGTGATACGCTGTTCTCCGAGTTTTACATTTACACGATTCTGTTTATGCTGTTGCCGGCATTTCCGGCGTACATCGCAGCATATTTCCTGAAAATTCTGATTGCCATTGCAGGCTCTGTTCTGCTTGGCAGGGAACTCCTTGGTGAAAAATATAAAAGTCAGCAGGCTCTTGTCTGGTTATGCGGCTTTGCCTACGGAATCCTGAATGTCTTTCCGGCATTTGGTATTCCCTTTGCATCCATTCCCCTGCTTTTGTTCCTGCTTGTTAAAATCATGCAAAAGCCGTCTTTTGGATGGTATGCGGCGTTGTTTTTCTACCCGGTGCTGTCTTATTTTTCCTATTTCGGACTGTTTATTCTGGCGTATATGGCACTTGTCTTTCTGATCTTATGGATCAAGGACCGGAAATTTCCGGGAAGAATGCTGCTTGCCATTGCTGTGCTGTCGGTGGGGTACATCGTGTGCGAATACCGGCTGTTTTACATGATGCTGTTCGATGACGAGGTGACGATCCGTTCAACGATTGTGGCAGGAAATTATACAATCTCTGAGGTACTTGCGACCATCGGGGACTCCCTTGTAAAGGGGATGTTCCACGCAGAAAGCGTCCATATGTATGTGGTGCTTCCGGTATGTGTCATTTACTTTTTTTATCTGAATATTTCTTATCTGGTGAAGAAAAATGCAAGAGGTATTTTCCATGACTGGTATAATCTTCTCATGGTTATTCTTGTTTTTAACAGCCTGATCTATGGCATTTATTACCTGGAGCCGGTGCGGAATGTGGTTGAGTTCCTGTGCCCGCCGCTTACCGGATGGCAGTTTAACCGGACGATTTTCTTCAATCCTTTTGTGTGGTATGCTGCATTTTTCCTGGTTCTGAAGCGGCTGTATGAGAAGGAAAAAAAGGGCCTTCGTGTGGCCGCAAACCTTCTGGCGTTTGCGGCAGTGCTTGTGATTCTGGGAAGCAATACCCGTTATAATGACCTTTATCATACCTGTTTCAGCAAGGTGTATGAAATGGTGAAGGGACAGAAGGCAAATGACCTGACCTATCGTGAATTTTATTCTACAGACCTTTTTGACAAGGCGAAGGAGGATATCGGATACTGTGGACAGTGGTCCGTAGCATACGGCTTTTATCCGGCTATTCTGGAATACAATGATATTGCCACTCTCGATGGTTATCTTGGCTTTTATTCCCGGAATTATAAGGAAGAATTCCGGAAAATGATTGCACCGGCACTTGACCGTGTGGAGGAGAGCCGGCTGTATTTTGATGAATGGGGAGCACGTGCCTATCTTTATTCCGGTACGGATCCTTCCATTATTAACAGCTCCCGTATCTATGAGGTGACCGACCATAACCTGTATCTGGATGTGGACCAGTTTAAGCGTCTGGGAGGACGGTACATCTTTTCCCGTATCGACCTCGGCAATGCCGAGGAGATCGGGCTTACCCTGATCGGAACCTATACGGATGAGACTTCACCGTACACGCTTTATGTCTATCAGACAACCTCCCGCTACCGGGATGTGGACCATGCCAATCTGACACTGGAAGAGATGAAGCAGACAACCTGCGATATGGACCTGCTGGATGCACAGCTGACAGAAATGAAGGAACTGGCAGCAGAAGCGGAAGAGTCTGGGGCAGCTGAGAAACCGGAGCGGGTGAAGGAATTATTCGGGGACACACAGGATGAAATAGAAAAGCTGTCAACCTGTTATTCTCTTTCACAGATTACCTACTATCAGAATATTTTTGATGAAGAGAATCAGGAAATCCAGGCAGAACTTCTCGATGACGTGATGGATTACGGAGACCGGTTGAATGTAGCGATCCGGGAGCTTTGTAAATCACCGTATCAGGATACGATGATTGAGCTGATGAATGCGGAGCAGGTGGAGGCTTACCTTGAGTATGAAGAGATGACGGACGCAGAGAAGGAGCTTACAGCGAAGGAAAACAGTCTGGAGCAGGAGTACGAGCAGCTTTCCTCCGAAGAATTTTATTATGAATATGACGGGGAAGAGTGGGATTTGAACCGTCTGAATATGGAAGCGGATGAGATGGATCATGATGCTGTTGTTGAGATCTATCAGGGAATCTGCAAGCAGAGGAATGATGCGGTCGGAGAGGTTTTTGTGGAGCTTGTGGACGTGCGGAATGAGATCGCAAAGCTGAACGGCTATGACAATTATGCAGAATATGCTTATGATGCAGTTTATGTGAGAGACTATACCCTCGATGAAACCAGGGATCTTTTAAAGGAGATCCGTAAGCACGTGGTACCGGTCATGGCGGATATGAAGGATGTGCTTTATGATACGGATTATATGAGATTGTATTCCGAAGGACAGGGGATCGAAAGTACATCGATCATTGAACAGATCGGACCGTATCTGGAAGAGATTGATCCGGAGCTTAAAGATACACAGGAGCATTTTCTTAAGTACCGGCTGTATGATATGGATACCTCACAGAACAAGGCGAATACGGCTTTTACCATGCGGTTATCTTACTTTAAGGATGGCTTTATATACGGACAGATGTATGACAATTATATGGACTACTACAATGTAATCCATGAATTCGGACATTACAACAATGTCTACCGCAGTGCCGATACCTTTTTTGAATCCAGTAACAACATTGATGTCAGTGAGATTCATTCCCAGGGCATGCAGATGCTGTTTTATGACTATTACGATGAGCTGTTAGGAGAGGATATCGGAGATATTTACGCATTTTATGATGTGTACAGCATGGCGGATAATGCGATTTCCACAGCACTGGTTTCAGAGTTCGAGATTGCTGCTTATGAGAATCCGGACATGACGCTTGAGGAGCTGAATAAGCTGTATCTGCAGCTTTCACGCAGGTATGGCATGCAGTATGATTCCCAGATCAAGGAGCTTTATACCTGGTCTGAGGTTCCGCACATTTTCACCTCACCGTGCTATTATTTCTCCTATCTGACTTCAGCATTCTCGAGCCTCGATATTCTGACGATGGCAGAGAAAGACCGTCATGAGGCTGTTGAAACGTATATGACGCTGACAACCATTCCGGGATATGTGCCGTACTGTTCAGCCGTGGAGTATGCGGGGCTGCGCGATATTTTTGATGATGGTGTGGCGCAGGATATTATAGAAGAGACCGCATCTATTCTTGGAGTAAAGGGATATTAGAAAACCGTTCCGTTCGGTTAATCGATGGGATTCTGGTTTTCACGTAAAAAGGGATAGGTAATCTTACCGGAAAGTAATGGCTCATAGGCCTTTACTTTCCGGTAGGTGTTCCCGAGCATTTCACTTTCACGATACTTTCGGATCGCGCTCAGATCAAAGTCGGCATAGAATAATCCTTCGCTCATATCATCTGCCATAAGAAGTGTATTATCTACACAGATTCCATTTTCGTCCCAGCAGATTGGACTGAATGCGCAGGAATTTCCTGCATTTTCTCCGTTGGGATTTGCCATTGCAACTCCGACCATATTCTCATAGGCTCTTGTTGATAAAGCACACAGCCGGGGCTTCATGGAACCACAGTCATTCGGAACCAGAATAATTTCTGCGCCCTGCAGCATTAAGACACGGGCACTTTCCGGATATTCGCGGTCATAACAGATCATAATGCCAATCTTAATCCCGTCAAAGTCACATACCAAAAAGGAACTGCCACTTTCCAAACATGCTTCGTCTGCAAAATTGCAGGTATGAACCTTGGAATATTTCATAAGAAGCTCCCCGTTCTTACCAATAACATAAGCGGAATTCTGTGGCCTTTCGGTTCCTTTTGTAAAGGCAGTCACAACTACACCAAGCTGTAGTTCTTTAGCTGTATCACAGAGCTGCTTAAGATAAGGATTATCGTCAGAAAGAGCCTCTTCGTTGCTGATGGGTAATTCATATCCCGTAAGATATGCTTCCGGCAGAAGCAGAAGATCTGCTGCATTCCCAGCCGCTTCTTTCATTTTTTGAAGAATAACATCGGTATTCTCCTGATATTTTCTTGTAAGAGATTTCTTCTGTAAAATTGCCACTCTGAAATTCATAGAGACTCCTTTTGCTCATGAGAGTATTTCGTCATATAAGATCCGTCAAATAGGAAGCATCAAATTAAAAAAAAGTTTCAATCTATTTTCAATCTTCTTTGATTAGAATAAGCATATCACAAAGGAAAAGAAATAAAAACAACAATAAATAAAAAGCAACTCTGCTTCCCATGGCTGGGGAACTGCAGGTGCAAACGGCGCGCAGGTGGTATTTACCGCAGACCGGCAGGAACTTAACGGTGACATTGTCGTAGATACGATTTCCACCCTTACCATGACTCTGAAAGGAAACAGTACTTTTCCCGGCCCCATCAACATTGTAGACAATGCACAAAACGGAATCGCCGTTTCCGATAATGCAGTCCTTACAATTGAAGCCGGAAGTACCTGGAACCTGACTGGTGACTGTACCATCAGCAGCCTTACCACCAACGGAACCATTAATTTCAATGGATATACCATCACACTTGCTGATGGAACCGTACTTAGCTAAGCAGTAATTACCGGTATTGCTGTTTATATAAAGTTAATTGAACTGTTTTCAATAAGAATAAAAATAGAGATTCAACCCGTTCTATTAGAATTAGGAAAGGGTTGGATCTTTTTACATATGAAATAGCAAAATAAAATGCAAAAAGTGTATTGCTTAGAATAGTATTTGGGCTGTAAAGTAAAAATGGAAAGTAGAGTTTATATAGATATTAAATAGAAGGAGATGATTGTAAATGAAAAATAGAAATATTAGTCGTTTAGTAGAAGAATGGAGGGAAAAAACATTATAATATTCCAGATAATAAAGGAGGAGCAATGATAATTAATAAACTTAATTCGATTGAATTTAGGCTTAAAGAGTTACATGATTTTACTTGGTTAAAGAAATATGGTACGGCTTTTTGGGTGGTGGATGAAACTGGCTCAGGATGTATTTGTATTGGAATGGAGGATGCGGAAAGAAAATATTTTTGTAAAATTGCAGGAGTAAATACATTGGAAGCAGAAGTTTCACCAAAAGAGTCTGTGGTGATATTGAAAGAAGCAGTTCATTTGTATTATGATTTAGCACATCCTAATTTGATTAAAATTATTGAAGAATACGATTACAACCAATTTTATGTAGTGGTTTTTGAATGGGCAGATGGAGAATGCTTATTTGATCATTGGAACTTTGAAACATACCAAAGAAATATCACAATGAAAAGTCCTCGGGAAAAGTTTAGAGAATTACCTGTCAGTAAAAAACTGAAAGCAATAGAGGTTTTATTTTCTTTTTTACAGAATGTAAACCGAAAGGGATATGTTGCTGTGGATTTTTATGATGGAAGTATCATGTACGACTTTTTAACAGATGCAATAACTATTTGTGATATTGATTTTTTTCAAAAAGCACCGGTTATTAATGATAAAGGTATCGAATGGTTTGGGACAAAGAGGCTGAAAGCACCAGAGGAATATATAGAAGGTAGTGTGATTGACGAGCAGACGAATATATTTACTTTAGGGGCATTAATATTTGAATTTTTCGGTAGTTTTTCTGATGAGGAGATTTATCAGAGATATTGTAATAATCAATTTGTTCCTTGTACATTTCAAAATTGGCAATTAGACAAAAGAAGTTATCAAGTTGCGTGTAAAGCTGTTAGTTGGAATAGGACCAATCGATATAGAACATTTGAAGAATTTTTTCATGAATGGAAAAGTGCAACTGAAATCAGTTGATGCTACGAGTATTAGCTTGCCAAGAACATGAATGTTCTTTGGCAGGTGGGTGTGCGCGTTTTCGAAACGAAACTATTGTCATGAGCTGTTATTAATAGAAAAACGGAAAGTTCCACAGGATTCCTAGGATGATCTTCTGAATTTATCAGTAGTAGAACATCCATTATGGTGGTATAATATACATAAAAGGTGATGGGATATTTGTAGAAAGCAAGGTGATGTGCATGATTAAAAAGAATAGTAAAGAAGCTTTTTTTGATGTGCGAAATGTTGCATCAACAATGGCTATTGAAGACATGTACGTATCGAAAGATTTTATCAATAAGATGATACTTGTTGCAAGTGGAGAATTATCATCTGAACAAGTACGTCAGGAGGTAATAAGTCGATATGCCAGACAGTAAGTACTGCTATGCAAATTCAGACGTGCTCATTAATAAATTGGGAATTACAGATGGCAGTGAGTTGTTTCAGGCAGGGTCAAATGCCAAAGTAAATTCCACTTTGCCAAAGTAAATGTCTGGTTGATCCCTGCCCGCTTGTCGGACAGGGATTTTTCTGTGCGAAAACTGCTTAAAAACAGATGATTTTTCCAAAAACA
>Ga0129315_1001015_pt1 | contig 13793 bp, 23 predicted proteins | sample Cm827metagenome_FD_94432 | JGI IMG/M metagenome (GOLD analysis project Ga0129315, IMG submission 94432) | Eastern black-and-white colobus group fecal microbial communities from Wisconsin, USA - Cm827 metagenome | ecosystem: Host-associated > Mammals > Digestive system > Large intestine > Fecal...
TAGTCCCCGGTAGCGGATGATGCTCCATAGTCCCCGGTAGCGGATGATGCTCCATAGTCCCCGGTAGCGGATGATGCTCCATAGTCCCCGGTAGCGGATGATGCTCCCTTGTACCCGGTAGCGGATGATGCTCCGTAGTTTTTATCAGCCCCAGCTTCTTTTTTAACCCTCTTTGTTGTATACTCAATAGCTGCCTTTACAAGCCCTGCAATATTAATGGATGCTCCAATCTTGATCTTTGTGGATGTTACTTTACTGTCGTCACTTTCTCTTGATAATTTCCCACTTTGTTCCACTTCGTGATATACGCTTTCTGCCGGACTGTAATAACCCAAACAGTCAAGCGGATATTCACAGGCATGAAAGCCGCACTCGCAGGCTTCGGCCTTATCCGTTTCATATTTCTGACCTTCCTCATACTGGAACCCTCTACAGGTCATATCTTTGTTAAATCCTTTGTATGACCTAACAACATCTGCTTCTTCCAGTTCTTTACTCATTTACTAATCCTCGCTTTCCGTTTCGATATTTTCTTTCTAACTCATTTACTAATTGCATGGCCAAGGCTCGTGCAAAATCAGTATTATATTTTTTATAAAAATCATCTGTATCTCTTACAACATTTTCCCAATAACTATCATTTCTTTCTGGCTCCCAATATTTCTGACACAATGCCCAGTAATCCATAAACATCTGCCATTCCTCGGAACCTTTTGCAAATTTTACCTCTGCCATACCTGCCACCTCACTTAAAAGGACAATCATCATCTGTAGCCTTTGCCCATTCCTGCGCTTCTTTGACCGACTCTCCTGTTTCCTCGAACTTCATCAAATCTCCGTTGAAATTCAAAACAACACTTCCGGTCTGACCCTGACGCTGCTTTTCCACTTTACAGCCTTTTTTCGATTTATCATCCTGCGATAAATTCCACATAAGGATAATTACACTTGCGTCCTGTTCAATATCTCCAGCCTCTCGCAGTTCTGCCATTGTAGGCTCCTTCGTGTCTCTCGTCTCCGAAACCCTGTTGAGTTGGGATAATGCTATGATTGGAATATTTAACTCCATTGCTAATGCCTTGATTGCTTTTGAAATTGCTCCAACCTCCGCATATCTGTTGCCACGATATTCTTTATCCGATTTGAGGAGTTGCAGATAATCAATAATGATAATGTCGTATCCCATATGCCGGCTTTCTGACCTGATTTCACTCACCGCCTTACTGCCAGTGGTAATCACAATGTTGTCTTTTTTCTCCAGTACCTCATTAGTCTTGTCAAACCGTTCTTTCTCGTCTCCAAGAAACTTCTTAGCTCGCCGCAGCCTTGTTAGTCCGATACCGCTATGCGATACCACAAAACGTTCATAGACCTGTTTTTCTTTCATCTCCAAATTGTAAAATCCAACTTTTTTGTCTTGATTAGCAAGGTTTGATGTAATCTGTGTCACAAGTGCAGATTTACCAACCCCCGGTCTCGCACCAATAACAATCATGTCTCCACCCTCAAGACCGCCCAGCAAATCATCCAGTTTGGAAAGTCCTATGTATGTTTTTTCCGCTTCATTGTCGACAAAATACTTATCCTTATTTTCCCGGACAATCTCCGGCAAAGTCTTTGATGTTGTACTTTTTCCGTCCTGAAGCGCTTCCAAGTCAGCAATAAGCTGTCCAATCTGATTATCAATACCATTTGACGATACTTTGATTGAGCCAAGAAGGTTATCAAACCGCCTTGCCTTGTGTTCGTTTATTATGACCTCGGCATAGTTCTTGACGGTTGTACTTGTTAAAGTATTTACTGTACAATTCTTAATTTCCTCAATGATAAGATACTCTGGAAACTGGTCACCACTAAGATTCTGCACAATGATTACAGGATTAACATCATACCGGTTATCATATCCCCTTTGAAATTCGAGGTATATTCGCCCAAGTAATTCCGAGGTAAACATATCTGCCGACAACACGTTGTAGATTTCATCCATACAATTCTTATCAATAAGCAAAGAACCGATTACATTTTGTTCTGCCATATAGCTCATGTTCTGTCCTCCCATTCCACATAGTCAAGGAGCTGCCTGCCCATAAGGGTGTCAAAGTTCTTCCAGTACTGCAAATCATCCTGTCCGGCGTCCTCTTGTTGTCGGATATATTTCTTAACTGCAAGATATATCTGTCTATTGGTTAAGCGATACTTTTTACCGCCAACGTCCTTCCCTTTACCAACCCATAATTTGTAGTTTGCAAAGGCAGCCGTCCTCCCCCTCTTTTTAGGATACAGCCCATAGATTATTTTAAAATCTTTTGCAAGCTGCGCTTCTTTGTCGGAATTGCTTTCGTGCGGCTCCGGCGCACAAGTATTATCTTTTTCTTTACTATTCTTTACTTTACTTTTCTTTTGTCCTAGTGAATTAGTATTTTCTCCGAGTGAATTATCATTTACTGCTAGTGAATTGGTATTTTCTCCAAATAATTGACTATTTTTGCGTATAAAAACTACATCTTGATAATCTTCACCATTTGATTTATCAAGAAGCCAATACTCTTCGATTATCTCTGTGCCCTTACGATTTTTTGATTTTAAGACCAGAAGATAACTTCTTTGGATACCTCTACTGGTAAGCACTCCCCACCTGTCAAACAGCCCTTTATCAAAAAGACCAATCTGCAAGCAGTAGTCCACGGTTTCCTTAACCGTACCGGCACCAACGCCCCCGCCCATCTTCCTTGCGGTAGTTGCACACAAGTCGTAGCACCATTCGTAGAAGTATCCTTCACTGCCAAATGCCATCTGACAGAGATAAAAATAAACACCAAAACCTATCCATCCCTGCGCATCCAGTAATTTGTCAATCTTTATATCAGTGGAGAAAATATCAACAGACCATCCAGCGTAATCAATCCGCTTTTTTGGTTTTCCTGCCAACTTTTTATTCCTCCTGTTTCACATTTAATAAGGAAAGAATCCGTTCGCCTGCTTCTTCTGGCGTACAGAATTGGAATTCCACTCCATACTTTTTTGCCATCGTTATACAACATTTTTCCAACACTGCGCCTTTAGTCGCCATAGGATATTTCTGCTTTCCACCTTTCCAAATGAACAGCCTGGGATTTACCCATGAGAACAGATCATCAACACTGCGAACCACATTGTTATAAATGGTCTGCTTGCGGTCAACATACCCTGCTTCATTTTCTACCAAGACAATCAGCTTAACATTGGCTTCCTGCGCCCGGATGCACTCATTCCGAAAACGATCATGTGACGGTCCGCAAATATCTCCGATAAGTTCCTGAATGTCCTTCTTAGTATCAATACAGACACTTTGATCAGCCGGTAATGTATAATCGCCAACATAAAGTTTTGTCCGGCGCACTTCAATTCCGTGATCCGCAAAATATTTATTCTTCATGTCATGTTTTCCCGGTTGATTACGGGTGTCTTCCAACAATATCATCCTTCATCACCTGCCCTTCTGACATATTCTCTATCATTTTCAAGATACGCTTCCCGATCTTTCCGCTCTTTCAGCAATCGTCTTAGCTGCCCTATGAATGGCTTATTAGCTTTATCAGTAAAGAAAGCTGCTGGCTTTTCCAGTTCTAAGGCTCTATCCTTGGCAATTCTTCTTTGGACTTGATTGTTATGTATCTTAGTAGCAATGCGGTTACGCTCGCCTTTATCTTTTGCAAATTCCATATCATGGAGGTAATCTATATTCCTCTTGTTACAGCTTTCAACCGTCTGCCCACATTCAATATGCTCCCGATTAGCACTTTCGAGGAAAGATATAAATTCTTCGATTACCTCCGAAGGTTTTCGTTGCTTCAAACCAATCCCTCCTTAGTTAAAGGGCAATTCTTCGTCAATGCCATCAGGGATATTCATAAAACCGTCACTGCTTGACTGCTGACCTCCATAACCGCCGCCATTATTGCCACCAGAAGAACTTTTGCTTTCAGCAAATTCCTGCTCTTCTACAACAACATCTGTTGTGTAGACTTTCTGTCCATCCTTGTTGGTATAGCTGCCGGTCTGAATGCGTCCAACAATGGCAATCTTCGTTCCTTTGTGGAGGTACTTCTCTGCAAACTCGCCACTTTTGCCGAATGCAACACAGTTGATAAAATCTGCATTAGGCTCATTATCACGCTTAAATCTGCGGTCAACTGCCAGCGTATACCTTGCAATCGCTGTTGCGCTCTCACCTTGCGAATATCTTACCTCGGGGTCTCTAGTCAAGCGCCCCATTAATATAACTTCGTTCATAAATATGCCTACTTTCTTATGGTTTCGGGTCTCTTAATATCTGTTCTGATAACATCAGCAACACGATATACCGAGATTTTGCCACCGTCCGCAAGTTTCATTTCCATTTTAGGAACTTCCGGATTATCAACCAGTGTTCTGTATGCCTTGCTTATCCAATCCAAATAATCTCTTTCCATAAAATCTCCTTTCAGAACGGACAAAGGTTCAAATCGACCTCTAATCCCTTTTCCACTATGTGGCAATCTGCGCCATATTTCACTGTATCTTTTGTCTTTTGTAGGAATAAATCTGCATCAGAATTTGATGCGCTTAAGTGAATTAGAACGACATTTCTCAATGCCGGATTATCATTAGTCTGAATGAAGTCTAAGGCTGTCTGTAAGCTCATATGTCCTCGTAAAACGTGTGAATAGTTACTTGCTTCTCGGTCAACCAAATCGTCGCTGTAATTGGCTTCTACAAGGATATGATTTAACTTCTGCTTCTTGAAATTCCATTTAACCAACTCCGTATCACTGATATAGACCATGCTGCCAATATCTTTGTGCGCTATGTAGAAACCGTAACACGGACACTCTGAACCATCTGGGTTGGTATGCTTGAAAGTTCCATTTTTGTCAGTCAAAGCGAAGTCCTTAATTCTGAAATTCCCCATGTAATTACACTCTGCCGAAACATGGTTAGAACACTCATACGGTAAAAATGTTTTGATGCCAGCTCTCTCATACTCCGCAATATACTTAGAATGGTCTTTGTGTTCGTGGCTCGCCACCACTCCAACAATCTTCCGTACATCGAACCCAAGGGCAACCTTGACCTCTTTTAATGGAACTCCGGCTTCGATTACTAAAGCTTCGGCATCGGATTCCAAGATATAGCAGTTGCCGGAACTTCCTGAACTAAGCACCTTAAGTTTCATACTGCACCCCTTTGATTCCAACAAATAAACTCGGCGGAATCGGAAGTGTACCGGAATACTGCTCAATCGGTTTCCAGATATGTAGACAGTACGGAATGTTATTCACATACTCGCTTTTGGGCGGATGATACTGTATGCAGCATTCATCCTCAGCGAAAAACATATCTTTAAGCTGACACATTTCGTCCCATGTAGGCATCCGGCTCTTTCCATCAATGGAAACGTGTTCCCATCCGCCAGCATAGCTCCAGATAACAGACATGCCTTTACAGCTTCCTTTTGTGAAATAACCCATTCCACCATCGAAACTTTTGCTGATGACCTGAAAGCCTTTCCGACTTTCCAATTCCTCATATAACTGTTTAAGATTCTTCATAGGCTATTCCTCAAAAGGTGCCTTGTCCGCATCTGCCTTGGGTTCCTCTGTAACCTCTATTACCGGAGCGTCCACAGCAAAATCTTCGCTGTTGGCATTCTCGGCGATTTCTTCCTGCACCTGCTGATAGGTTTCGTCCATCTGCATAAGGGACTGTGAAGCAATGGCATTGAAGTCCTTGGGGTATTTCTTAATGGCGTTATTGCGCATCTTGCGAACAATCATAGCTTCCGATGTATCAAGCCATGCGGCACTGATATAAGGCTTTGCAATCTCGCAAGAAAGCATATCTTCCAACGTCTCACAAGCACGCAAGGCAGAGTAGATTTCCTCTTTCTTTGCTTCAATCTGCTTCTTTTCTTCATCTGTCGCATCATGGCGTGTTCTTGCGACTTCTTTTCCATACTGTTTTTTCGTCCCCTTGACAATGCCGAATGTTTCATTCATCAGATTGTTGCGGACATGGGCGAAAAGGTTTGTTTTAACGCTCTCACGCTCTGAAATCAGATATTCCACGTGACCATCTGTCATTTCCACCGGATAGACAACTCTGACAACTCTCTGCGTTTCACCCTTTTCCTCCCATTCCGGCGGCGTCATTTCCACGCCCTTATGCTTGGGGTAAACAAAAATATCTCCCTCCTTCACAAGCCATACCGGATGCACTTTCTTTACGCCAACACCAAACTGCCGGAGAATTGCATCATTACCGTCACCCTCAATACCAAGTTCAACTTCTTTATGCCAGGAACCATCTGCGTCCTGCTTGCTTCTAAGCTGGAAATAACACTCTCTCGGAACTGCATTAGCATTCAGCTTAAGGCTCGCCACCTGCCCGATAACCTGCCGGAGATTAGAACCCTGCAAATTCTCCATTGCTTCCTTGCTTGATGTTACCAAGCCGTAAATCGCACTCATAGAAGCCATAACGCACTGCTTTGAATAATCATCAAACTGTAAGCCGTGTTCCGCAAAATCACGCTCCATAAGGCTTGTGTACTCGTTTGCATAAACAGACAACTTTGTGTTCATTTCCTGTTTTGCTACTTCATTCTTATCCGCCATAATGAACCCTCCTTAAAACAATCTCGGTCTTGAAGCCTGTTCTACTGAACACTTAACCAACTGAAATGCCTGTTCTTCCGTGAAACCTGCTCTTACAAACGATTCTTTTACAGCAAAAACTTCATCTGCCATTTCATCGTATTTCTGATACTTTTCCAATCTTTTGACCTGCGCCTTTAAATCATCAATAACCGCAAGATTGGTTTTGATCTCTTCCTGTAATTGCTCCTTGGTTTTAACTTCTAACATATCTATTCCTCACTTTCTACCTTTTCCGGCTCCACATATTTCTTAACCACACCGACCTTATCCGCACCGTAGGCTTCCACCCACGCCATATCTACCGGCTCGTCCACAACCGTCAGCTTACTGCCTTTGGCATCTGTGACAATATCGCCGGGCTTCAAATCGTCCTTGGTGCGATATGTATAGGCTTTGCCGACTGGTTTATCCTGCTTCATGAATTTTGCTTTGATGTACTGCATGGCTACCTCCTAAAATAATTTATTTATTAACTGCATTGCATAGGTTGTATCAACCTTTGAATCGCCGGTTTCCTCCATGTGCTTCTGCAATTCTTCAACCATCATCTGAAAATATGTGGTGTCTACACCAGTCAACTGTTCTTCCAAAACCTTTACGTCCTTTAAATCCAGTTCATTCAGCTGCATACACATTTTCACATACTGACCGGCATTGATATGATAACCACGTTCAATATACTTCCTTGTACGGATAATGGAACACAGCGGATATTTTGAACCCACATAGTACAATTCCTTATTGATAATACATTCCAACGCTTTAGGCGGTAGAAATACTTCGTTATTCCATGAACTCCACGCACAAGTACAATGAACAAAATCATAATTCTTATGAATTTCCTCAACCTCCCCGTAAAACCTTGTGACAATCTGAATCTTATTGGAAAGGCTGATTGCATTACTTGTGATAAAGCGTGGTCTGTATTTCTCTTTGGAATCTTCCTTTGTTTCCTCCGGTTCACGCTCCATTCCCATTGCTTCATCTTCCTCGGCAGTAGATTCAAAATTGTAGGAAAGTTCGTCACCACCACTTTCATCTTCATCAGCAATGCCCTTAGAACGCACATAGCACTTTACTGCTCCATTATCGCTACCAGTTGCTTTTTCTAATTCTTCACCCCACATCAGCGTGACCGGCTTGTCACTATGCGTAGCGTTCCACTTGTCAACATAGTATTTTGCCACCGCAATACACGCTTCCTTGGTTCTGAAATACACATCATAGTCATGCACCGACTCCCCAGTTAAAAGGGAAACCAATGCACCACCGGTAATAATGGTATTTTCTTTGATGATAGCCTTTATACTTTCATCTTCGATGCTGTTAATCCAATCACGAAGTTTATTGCCCAAATGTCTTTTGATATTTTTGCTGTTCATCTACTCCACCTCAACTTTCAGTTCCTTATCATCAGATACCGATAAAAGAATCATCTGCACCGCCATATCCGGCACATTGAACTCATTCAGCGATTCGGCATTGTCTATGAAAATCGGCGCTGTCGCACCGTATAACTCACTAAGCGACTGAATAATATCCAATCCGGCTACAATGCGGTGACCTGAATTGAGTGTTGAATACGGAACACCATTTACAGTACATTCACAGCACTCTTTCATGCCGCCATTTAACTGCATTTCAAAGAGTTTGAAGTTGACAGTTTTGAAATGCTGATTGATAGAATCGGAAATCTTAAGCATCTTGGCTCTGATAAAGGACTCCAACAGGTAAAGCATTTTCTCCTGGTCTGCAACTTTCTGACCGACCTCTTTCTGTTCTGCTTCCAGTTCGCCGATACGCTCCTCAATCTCAACATTCTTGGAAGCCTTGGCAATTTCCGCCTTGACGGAATCCAATTCTGCCTGCAATTCCTTTTTTTCATCCTCAAACTGTGCAATAAGTTCATCATGTCCAAGAGAATCAGCCTTGATAATTTCTGTCCATACTTCATCATGCCTTGCTTTCAGCTTCACATATTCCGCATTCTGCGAATAGTCAGCTTCTGCCGGAAGTTCCTCTAACTGCTTTGCCAATTCATTCTGCTTAGCAAGTGCTTCCTGTTCCTGCTCTTTCAAGGCTTCGATTTCTGCCTGATGAACTTCATTTTTAGCGGTCAAATCTTCGATAATATGCTTCTGCTCGAAACCACGAGCCTTGATTTCTTCCAAATCGGAATTATGCTGTACAACAAATCTGTCCTTGGCATCTGCAAGCCGCTTTTCTGCATCAGCCTTGGCTTTTGCCTTTCTCGCCTCAAAATCAGCCTTAATCTGCTCGATTTTATCAGCAGGGAGAGTTTGTCCGCATGACTTACAAATTGTGCTGTTTTCGTCAAATTGCCACTCTTCCTCGTGGAACAGATACGGTGTTTCATCAAAGACCTTTGCCTTTTCAGTGTTGTATTCTACTCCAAGTTCGGAACGTCTCTTTTCGGCGGCTTCGATAGCCAATTTATTGTTTGCAATCTGCCTTTCGTTGGCAACGATATGATTTTGTACATCGTTACATTCAAAACGGCAGTCTCCTAACTGATTTTCCAATTCCTTACGCTTTCCAGCCAGTTCACGATTCATATTCTGCATAATACCGGACATATCAAACTGCAACCGCATTTCCTCTGACTTCAAATCAGATACCGCACTTCCAGCATCTGCAATCTTGGCATCAATTTCCGCAATCCTACGCTCCAAGTCCGTCCTTGCCAACTCCATCTCTGCAACATCAATCTGCACCAGAGATTTTGATAATTCATCAATACGAACCGGTATCTCCGCCTGCTTCTTATTCCATTCGGATAATGCCTTGGAAAATTTCTTCTGAATATCATCCGTAGACGGTGCTTTCTCTAATTCCGGAAGCAAATCAGTAAACTCCGGATTGCCCTGTGCCAACTCCACATCAGATATGCCAGAAACAAACTTCATCATAATATCACGCTGTTCTTTCCACTTCATACCAGAGAAATACTGTGGATTGGTCAACATCTTGAATAAGTCCTCCGCAACCAAACCGGATATGTATGCCTTATAATCTGCTTCTGACTTAGGGTAGCCATCAATCTCATAGAGATTTTCATTGCCCTGCAACACCGCCGTGTCTGTCCCGCGCTTTTTCACCCAATTCTGTTTCTGAACCTTTGATAGTTCCACTTCCTTACCGTCCACGTCCAGAACTGCCACAACCTTGATCTCCACGTTGTCAATGCGGTTTCCGTCTGCATCCAGCGGGCGCACGTTGAACTTTTCCTCGCCCGCGCTGTTCTTGTTAAAAAGCAGCCATGTGAACGCATCGAAAATTGTGGTCTTTCCTGCTGCGTTCTGCCCTTTGATTTTGGTCTTGGCACCAAAAGCTACATCTAATGACTTGATGCCCTTGAAATTCTCAATATGTAATGACTTTAAAATGATCTGCATTGCTTACGGTTCCTCCACTAACTCAATTTTGCTGATAGATACCTCATATGTTGTTCTGGTTTCAAACTCTGTTTCAGATATCTTCTTCCGGTATTCTCTGCTCTGGATTCTTCCCTCTACTTTTATGTGAGTACCTATCTCAAGCCCGGATGCAAATATCGCATTTCTTCCCCAGCATATACAGGGTATGCAATCACTCTTTCCATACGCTCTGCGCACTGCAAGCAGAAAATCGGCGATCTCTCTTCCGAGTGGCGTCTTTCTGTAAATAGGTTCTTTACAGATATAACCATCAAGAAAGATTTCATTTTCATCATTTGGCCTGCGCTCTCCATCATCCGTCCAGGTTTCAAATTCAGTTGCAAATACCGAAAGCGCAAGTCTGTTCTTGTTTTCCTCATGCTTGCTGTATGAACGGAACTGCCCATTAATCCTAACAACCTGTCCTTTCCAATCCTCGTTCACGGCTACGAGCCTGTTCGATACCATAATTGGAATAATGTCACTCCGCTCACTTATCCTCACGGTTGATAATTCTGCCGTATAAAATCCCTCTCCGAAAATCTCATGGCTGAACTCAAATCCGCTGATAATTTCGCCACTGATTGTAACCTGATTATTTTCTACTTTGTTCATTGAATACTCTCTTTCTCCGTGGTATAATCACGGTATGGTAATTTTGATTAGTCCTGTTTGCTTTGGTCGGCGGCAGGGCTATTCTTCTTTTACTGCTGTTTTTACAGCTTTGATCATCTCATTCTGCGTCATATACCTGCGACGCAATTCATCCCACAAAACATCATCCGGCAGAAGCCTTGCGGTGATCGTCTGCTCTTCCCTGGTCATGCCCTTGGTTCTGCAGCATAATTCTTCCTTTTCTAAGTCGCTCATTCTGCACTCCTTTCTGCACTTACTATTCTTCCGTCATTGATCTGAAACTCAATGCCAGTTCTTTCACTAATAATCAACAACTCTTCCACTAACATCAAATTGTAATCAGTAACTATCACTCTTTATCACCCCCTGTTCTAAAATAGGTGTAAAAATCCCAACTATCTGTATTTGGTTTTCAATGTGCTTCTAATCTTTACACTCCCACCAGTTGCTTACTACTATCCTCTGCCTCTTTATCCATGTTCTGTCTGGCCGCCAGAAGCTTTGCGCCGCTGTCAATTAACAGCAAACTCTTTTCATCTAACTGCATTAAAATCTGAACTGTCTTTTCAATATTGTCTCCTCTTTCCTTTGCCATGGTTTTCCCTTCCTTTCTATGTTATAATCTCCATATCAATCTTGGAGGTGATGCTATGCTGAGGTATCTTATCTACTGCGACTTCTCAACACTAAAGTGTGATTTCAAACAATTTGCTGAATTTTTAAAGGGATATACAGAAGATTTCACAAACCTTAACAATGATATATGGCTTGTAAATATTGAAATCCCTGAACACCCTTTCTACAACGAGTTGTCAAATATCGCCAAAGACCTTGAATCTGCAGGCTATGCAGATAAAGATAGTGTTGTGTTTGTTGCAGAATATTCATCCCTGAATTATCGGTTTGCTGGGGTCGATAAATCTTTCCATGTTGATTGAATTTTTGAGTTTATCAGAATAAGCTCTCAAATCTTTTCTCTGGAAGAAACTTCTTATTTCCGCAAGTTCATTCAGGATTTCAACGTTCGCACCGTTGGAATCCGGCAGGCTTGCGACTTTTCCCATTGCAACAGCAATTCTTTTCTGTGTTATCTCACGGAAATTTTCATCAATTAAGTAGCACTTATTTGCCTGTTCCTGCTCTAACATTGCCTGTTCAATTTTGTTCATTTTGCACCTCGTTTTGTTGATTACAGTTACATTATAGTTACGTTAGGTAATATTGTCAATACTTTTTTGTTGACTTAAGTAACTTTTTTTGCTATAGTGATTTTAGAAAGGAAGTGATAACAAGATGAACGAACGAATTCGAGCAATTAGAAAAAATACACATCTTAACATGGAGCAATTTGGGAAAAGGATAGGAATAACAAAAGCTTCTGTTAGCAGAATAGAGAGTGGAGAAAATAATCCATCTGATCAAACAATTATTCTGATTTGCAAGGAATTTAATATAAATGAAACTTGGCTCCGCACTGGCGAAGGTGAAATGTACGATATACCCGAAGATGAAACCGCTGCCATTGTTTCTGATCTATTAGAAGAAGATAATCCATTTTATGATATTATTAAGGGAATAATGAAAACTTATCAACAATTAGATGATAAATCGCAGAATGTTTTATTAGAATTTAGTAAAGAATTATTGGAGAATTTAAAAGAAGGAGGGAATTAACCCTCCTTTTTCATATGCCTGCGCATTATCGTATATATTTGCCATAAAAATTTATCATCAGTTCTTCCTATCTTATGCACCATTTCAATTATCAACTCCCCATAATCCGGGGAACCAACCCGATACTCCTCATTTGTCATTTCCAATATATTATCTTCTCTTTCGTTCATCGCTACCACCCCTTTGTATATCCAAACATGTGTTCGTATTTGTATGGTACTCTCTTTGTTGTCACTTGTCAAGAATAACCAGAACATTTGTTTGTCGCAATTTCGTTTTTGTTTATTCACGTACAAATAAAATATACGAAATGCCTCTGATATTTCAATAAACATGTAAAAAATTGAAGCTAAATGTAAAAATTTATCACTTAAACAGCACAAAAGGACGGCTGCTAACCGTCCCATTAAAACGCTTCTATATATATCATTCTCCAATCTTGGAATAATAACTCTTGAAGAAATCTGCCCTGTATTTTGAAGTTATGGACAATATCTTATTGTCAACTACGATCTGCTTTTTGCTGTTAACCTTAACATAATTTATATTTACTATGTAACTTTTACTGATGCGAACGAAATTTTCATCTATTTCCTGCAATTCTTCCGCAAGCTGATCCATTTTGTAATAAAAATTAGGCGGAACGCTGCCGATATCCCCGCATATATGTATAGTCCGTCCAATGGAACAAAAATATTTGACTTTGTGAAGCTCAATCGTATAGCTTATTTTCTTAAATATAAAAGTATATTCATCTTTACTATTTAACCTGTTTATTGCATCTGCCAGCGTTGTTACTAACTCTTTTTCCAACTTTGGAATATCAGTAGCATCTTTTTTAATAAATCTAAATGGCTCTGCATTCACCATATCCCTGTAATAATCATCATACGCTGATATGTATATCATCAAGGATTTTGGATTTATCCCCTTTAAGATTTTTGCTATATCCAGCCCGTTTTCTTCTCCAAGTTCTATATCCAGAATAAGAATATCAAATTTGTTTTCACGGCAATAATCCAATAACTGCCTACCATCATAAAACTTAACAATTTCTACCTCATATTTCTTCTCATATTTTTTTACCAGCACTTCTACCAAATTGCAAAAATCAACATTATTATCACATATAACAACTTTATACATTTAGCATCCCCCTTACCATTATTATAAAGGGAATTTTTGTTCTTTCCACTGGAATTTTCTGGTAAAATTAGGAATATCCTTTACTGCATTAAAATTAGATAATAAAAAAGTGTCTTCGACACTTCAACTCCCCTGCCCCTCAATCTTGAGGGGATTAGGGATTTCTTTTTTTGCTCTTTTCCTTCATAATAGTCTTATGAATGTTTTACAAAAGATTTTTAAA
>Ga0129315_1001016_pt1 | contig 13763 bp, 10 predicted proteins | sample Cm827metagenome_FD_94432 | JGI IMG/M metagenome (GOLD analysis project Ga0129315, IMG submission 94432) | Eastern black-and-white colobus group fecal microbial communities from Wisconsin, USA - Cm827 metagenome | ecosystem: Host-associated > Mammals > Digestive system > Large intestine > Fecal...
CGCATGCCGGTAATCGTGCTGTTGTTCGTGAACGTAATATTATCGCCGTTGATGGTCGTCGTGCCGTTCGTGATGTTCGTCACGCTGTTCTGCAACGCTGTCACCGTCGATTGGTCGGCTTTGCCGTTCACCGTCTGTTGCAAGGTTTGCAAGTCGCTTTGGTTCGCTTTGCCGTTCACCGTGTTTTGCAACGCCGTCACCGTCGATTGGTTCGCTTTGTTGTTCACCGTGTTTTGCAGAGTGTTCAGCGCCGATTGGTTCGCCTTGCCGTTCACCGTCTGCTGCAGGGCATGCAGCTGCCCGCCGGTCACGGCGTCCTTGCTGTCAGCACCAATGGTGCCGTTTTGCAGGTTCGTCAACTTGACGGCGGCATGACCCGCGCCGCCCAGCGTCACCTGATTCTTTTGTGTATTGTCGTACCAGATTGTCCGATCGCCCAAGGCTTTGAGCTGGGCGACGTTCACCGCATCGGTATCCTGTATCCCCGCCGCCAGACCGATCAGCTGACGGGTATGTCTCGACGGAGAACCGTCCAGCCGCCCGATAGATACGGCGGCGTTGACATTCTTCGCTCCCGACTCTCCGACCGAAGCGACCCCCGCACCTTGGATAAAGGTGTTGCGTACGGACTCCGTATCGCCCATGTAGGCGGACTTTTTATCATTCTCCGCCGTAATCGCATCCCGATCGGCGATTGTCTGCGTACCCAGTGCGACACCGCCCGCAAATTTTGCGAAGCTGTCCCGCCCCAAGATGATGGCGTATTGTTTCGTTTCGATCGCGCCCGCGCCCGGTCCGATACTGATTCCGCCGAAATCCGCATGCGCATTGTAGCCGATAGCGACCCCGCCGCGGTTTGTCTCCGCGCTGTAGCCCAGCGAGACCGAGCCGTCGCCCCGTGCCACCGCCTCATGCCCGATGGCGACTTGCCGTGAATTGGTACGGTCATCGACCCCGCCGGTCGCCGCGCCCATATAGCGCGGATCGGTCATGGCCTCCGTCTTGGCCTTGTAGCCGATAGCAATCGAGTCGGCGCCCGTCGCGCCGTCATTCAGATAGTTCGTCCCCTCTTCCTGTCCCGAGGCAGGCGGGGCAATCTTGAGCGAGAGATAGTGCCGGTCCGCATACTTGGCGACCGCTTTGAGCTGGGCGACATTGACCGCGTCAGTGTCTTTCGTCCCCGCCGCAAGCCCCGTCAACTGGCGGGTAAAGCGGTCCGCCTCATTATCCCAGTCGAGGCCGCCGATGGATACGGCCGCATTGATATCCGTCGCGTCGGCTTCGCCCCGATTGGCGATATTCGCCCCTTGGACAAAGGTATTGCGGACACTTTCTTCCGCGCCGAGATAGGCGGCACGCTTCTGCGCATCCGTCTTGACCGCACCGCGGCGCGCGACCGACCACGCCCCCAGCGCGACCCCGCCGTTGTGATCACCCGCCCACGAGCCGCGACCGATGGCCACCGCCCCGAACCTCTCATTCGTCGTGGCTTCCCTGCCGAGCGCAATCCCGCTACGCCCCGAATGGGAATGCCATCCGATGGAAATGGCATTTTCCTGCATCGCGGCGCTGCCGCTGCCGATGGCAATCCCGTAGCCGCCGGTCTGCGAGTCTAGACCGATGGATACGGATTGTTCATGGGCGGCCTTGCTGGCGCGGCCGATAGCGACCGCACCATAGCCGTAGGAATTGGAATCCTGCCCGATGGACACCTGTCCTTCACCCGAGCCCGCGCCGCCGTTATTCTTGGCACCGGGCCCCAGCGCCACGCCGGCATTGAGGGTCGTCGCATGAAAGCCGATGGAGATACCGGCACGCTCCGTCACCGTGGCTCCCGTCCCGATAGCGACGGAATCCACCGTACCGGCTATCGCCTCTTTACCGATGGCGACGGCATTCAGCGGCGCGCCCACTTTTTTGGCTTTGCCCGTCTTGGCTCCATAGCCCAACGCGATGGAGTAGCGCCCCTGTGTCTCGGCCTTGTCCCCGATGGCAATATCATAGTACAGGGCATCGTCGGGCACACTGGCGCCCTCAATAAAGCGACTTGAATTAGGATTAGCTCCCCAAAGACCTATCCTCGGATGAGGCGGCAAGGTATCCCCCGCGACCGCATTACGCCCGATGGCGATACTGCCCTCTCTGGCCGTGGCCGTGTCGCCGATCCCGACCGATCCGCCGCCGATGGCGGCGCTGTGCACCCCGATGGCGACCTTGCCGTACTTGCGTTCCTTCTTATAATAGCCGAAGCCTCTGTCTGTATAAATTTCGCCATTTATTATGTTGTGTATGTCAACATCCTGATCGCTCAAGGCACCTTCTTCTATCAGCGCATCGTCGCCGATGGCGATACTGTTTGATGCCTCGATAAGCGACTTGCCGATGGCAATCGAGTGTGAATACTTCAGTTCCTTAGAGTTGGGTGCGGCCTGCGGTCTGAACGGATCATCATCATCTGCCCAATAACCACGCCCACTACGCACCTTCCCCGGCCTCCACTGCCAGTCGTAAAACTCTCCTTGCCCCCTACCACCGGGTGAATACTCCTTTTGTAATGTATACCCCTGCCAATTGTAGTATGGGAAATCATCTCCATCAAGATAAGAGGCGGCTCTTCCCGCACTGCGCAATGCGTAGAGGGACGCATTTTGCGCAAGCGAAAAGGGCGGCTGTGCGTACGCACTCCGCATCGTGATTCCGTCCTGTTTGGCGAGCCGGGCCATGACAGCGTCATACACCGCCTGCTGCTCCGCCGTCAGCCGCTGCTCGGGCGGCTGTGTCACCTCCTGCTCTGTTGCGGCTAAGGCATTACCCCCCCCCCGCTATGCATAAAGCACATAGCGAGAGCAGGACGCCTGCCCGTAACTGTTCTTGTTTCATCTCTGCACCTCCGTAATCCGATTCTTTTTCAGCTAACACCTCATTAATCAAACACTTTCTTATCTGTATCATACGTGATTGGCAATTCATTTGTAAACATCGGGAGAAACTTTTAATTTTTCAATGTATTTTTATATTTCACCAGGTATTATCTCCTTTTCTGTCAAAATATTATCATTTGTTATATTCATATTTGTACACCGAGGACACATTGTTTTATTTACTTCATTATATCCATTCATCATTTGTTTATGTGTATCCAACTTTTATTGTCAATACTCTCGTTTGTTTAATTATTGTAAAGAAGTCGTCAGCGTTCTCATTATCCTGTAAAAGCGGAAAAGGGGGCGGCAATTCGGTACGGCGGCAGGGCACTTTTTTCATTTATTTTTTATTTTATACAAATCAAATCCGTTAGCGAGCGGACGGCATGCAGACGACGACATGGTACGCATCTGCGCACGCAAAAAACGCGGCATGGCCGCGTTTTTGTGAAATATAATTCGTTTTTCCTGCTGTTTAGTTATCCCCCCAGCCATTGTTGACCGGCAGGACGGAGCGGGGCACGGTAATATGAACCAACCCCATCACGGGTGACCCCAGTGCTCCCTGGCTGAAGATGAGGATGACCTCACCGTTGCGACTGAGCGTATAGTTCAGGTCGCGGTGCGACGCGAAGTAATCATCGAGCATGTGCGGATAGACGGCTCTTGCCGAACCGCGATTTTCAAGGTAGTTCATCACGAAGGCTTTCATCTCCCGATTGAGCGTCGCCCGATCGCGACCCGTGATTTCGGACAAAGTCACCGGACGTCCCGTCTTCTTGGAAAAGACGTAGCCCGTCTCCGTCTGCAGGCGATGTACCCAATAGCGTTCCACCAGTCCCAAATACTTCGGACCGTTTTCCGTCACACGCATATCGGCAAAGAAGTAGTCCAGCTCACCGTTTTTGTTATACGGACTGTCGGCAAAGCGCTCCAGATTCTTCGCCATGGCCGGACCGCGTTGCCGAAAAATGTTCGTCAGCGTATCATTAATCCTCTTCTCAGCCTCTGTGTTACTCATCCCGACATGCACGTATACGGATTCAAACCGCGCCGCATCCGCCTGCGTCGCGCCGCCCAACAGCAACGCAAGCCCGAGTGCGACTCCCCATTTTTTCATCGTACCGCCTCCTCAGATAATATTTTGATTAGGTTTACTATAACATATTCGGATGGCAATTGCACTCTCGCAAGAAATGGAAAACGCGGCCGAAGCCGCGTCCGCTGATGTCGTATGAAATCAGCATCTGTCAGCGAAGCCGTCGTTCCACAGCGGGACAGGCGTCTCCAGTACATCCGCAATCGCCGCGGGGGTGACGGGGTCGAAGTAGGTGTGGAGCAGGCAGAGCCCCGCGGCGGGGGCGGTCATGCCGAGCAGGCGGCGGTCTTTCGCCTCGCGGATGCGCACCAGGTCAGCCGCCGTCTTGCGGCCGCGTCCGACGTCGACGAGCGCGCCGGCGATGTTGCGCACCATGTGGTACAAAAAGCCGTCGCCCGTCACATAGATGCGGAGCAGGCGGCCGCAGGTGGCGATGCGCACGTCGTAGAGGGTACGCACGGGGTCGGCGGGGACGGAGTTGCTGCCGCGGTAGGAGGTGAAGTCATGTGTCCCCACCAGTACATCGCAGGCGCGCCGCATGGCGGCCACGTCGAGCGCCGCGTAGACTTGCCAACTCGTGCGGTATAAAAACGGCTGGTCGGCTTCGCCGCGCAGGATTTGGTAGACATAGGTCTTGCCGGTATTCGTGCGGCGCACGCTGTAGTCTTCCGGCCGCTCGACGGCGCGGCGTACGCGCACGGTCGGGGGCAGAAGGGCATTGAGGGCGGATTTGTACTTGGCGGCGGGTATCGTCCCGTCGGTGTAAAAGGTACATTCCTGCGCCCAGGCATGCACGCCCGCATCGGTGCGAGCGACGAAGTAGAGTGTCGTCTTTACGCCGTGAATCCGCTCGAGTGCCTGCTCGACGACTTCCTGTACGGCGAGGCCGTTGGCCTGGCGCTGAAAGCCGGCGTAGGCATATCCGTCATACGCCAGCGTAATCTGAATGTTGCGCAGCATCAAAGCCACCGCAGTGCCGCCAGCAGGGCAAAGACGGCCGCCGTCCCCGCAAAGGCGATGAGGTCGAGCCGGCCGTAGACGAGCTCGTGCATGCGGGTGCGACCGTCGCCGCCGTGGTAGCAACGCGCTTCCATCGCGACGGCGAGTTCATCGGCGCGGCGAAAGGCACTCACAAAGAGCGGCACCAAGAGCGGTACCATCGCTTTGGCGCGGCGGATGAGGTTGCCCGAGCCGAAGTCCGCACCGCGCGCGGTCTGCGCTTTCATGATCCGCTCCGTCTCTTGCAGCAGTGTCGGGATGAAGCGCAGGGCAATGGTCATCATCATGGCCAGCTCATGCGCGGGCACGCCGATACGGCGGAAGGGGTTGAGCAATTGCTCGATGCCGTCGGTCAGGACGATCGGGCTGGTCGTATAGGTGACGAGCGAGGAGAACATAATCAGAAATACGAGCCTGGCGGTCATCATGCCGCCCATCCGCAGGCCTTCCTTGCTCACGACGAGCCAGCCCCATTGCCACAGGACTTCGCCCGGTGTGGTAAAGACGTGGATGGTGAGCGTAAAGACGATGATAATCCAGAGCGGTTTGACCGCGCGCCACATCAGTCCTGCCGGCAGGCGCGACAGCGCAAAGCAAAAGACGGTAAACGCCGTCACGATCCCGTAGGCGAGCCAGCTGTCGGCAAAGAAAATGGACACGACAAAGGCCAATGTACAGAGAATCTTTGTGCGCGGATCCAACCGATGCAGGAAGGATTCCGCCGGATAATATTGTCCGAGTGTAATATTACCGAGCATGGCGTGTCTCCTTTGGCGGGCGGCCGACGGACGTGTCGGCGGGCAGGTGTGTCAGCCGCGCCTTGATATGAGCGGCGGCTTCTTCCGGCTCGACGGCCGATTCGTCTATCTGCCAGCCACGTTCATTGAGTGCGCTGAGCAGGCGCGACACGGGCGGCGGCTCCAGTCCCGCCGCGGCGAGTTCGTCGCGATGCTGCGTGAAAATCGTGAGCGGCGCGCCGTCGAGCATGACGGTGCCGTGATTCATCACGATGACCCGCGACGCCAGCCGCGAGATGTCTTCCATATTGTGCGAGACCAATATGACCGTGGTGTGCTGTTCTTCGTGCAGGCGGGTAATCTGCGCATAAATCTCGCGCCGCCCGACGGGATCGAGCCCCGCGGACGGTTCATCCAGTACGAGGTAGTCCGGTTTCATGGCAATCACGCCCGCAATCGCGACCCGCCGCATCTGACCGCCCGACAGACGAAACGGCGAGCGCGAGGCAAATTGCCGATAAGGCAGGCCGACGAAACGCATCGCGGCGCGGACGCGCTCTTGGACGGTCTCCTCGTCCCAGCCCAGGTTGCGCGGCCCGAACGCGATATCTTCCGCAATCGTTTCTTCAAAGAGCTGGTGCTCCGGATACTGAAAGACCATCCCGACCCGCCGGCGGGCGGCCTTGGCCTTTGCACCCGTCCCCGCCAGCGAGACGCCGTCAACCGTCACCGTCCCCGTCGTCGGGGTGAGCAGACCGTTCAAATGCTGGACGAGGGTCGATTTGCCCGATCCGGTATGGCCGATGATGCCGACAAATTCGTGGCGATGCAGTTCCAAATCGACGCCCGTAAGGGCGACTTTTTCATACGGCGAGCCTTTGCCGTAGATATGCGATACCCGTGTCAGACATATGGACATAATGCATCCCCCAACTCCGTCGCCGTGAGGACATCGGCCGCGACCGGTACGCCCTGTGCGCGCAAATGGGCCGCGACCTCGGTTGCAACGGGTACCTCCAGTCCCAATTCCAGCAAGGTGTCCACTTGCGAAAATACCTCCCGCGGCGTCCCCGTCATGACAGGGCTGCCGTTTTTCATCACGATGACACGGTCGGCGGTGAGCGCTTCTTCCATGAAGTGCGTAATGTAGACGACCGTCATCCCGAGCGTGCGGTGCAACTCGTGCACCGTCGCCAAGACCTCCCGCCGCCCGCGCGGATCGAGCATGGCGGTCGGCTCATCGAGGATAATCGCCTGCGGCTGCATCGCCAGTACCCCCGCAATCGCTATCCGCTGTTTTTGTCCGCCCGAGAGCAGATGCGGCGCATGCGTGCGATACTCCTGCATGCGCACGGCGGTCAGCGCCGCATCGACACGCCGCCGAAGTTCCGCGCGCGGGACGCCGAGATTTTCCGGGCCAAAGGCGACATCTTCTTCCACGACGGCGGCGACAATCTGGTTGTCCGGATTTTGAAAGACCATCCCGACGCGCCGCCGGATATCCCACAGGCGGCTGTCATCCGACACGGAAATCCCGTCTACCAAAATATCGCCCTGCGTCGGCTTGAGCAAGACATTCAGATGCTTGGCAAGTGTCGATTTGCCGCTGCCGTTTGTCCCGATAATCGCGACAAATTCGCCGTGCGCAATCGTCGCCGACACGTCGTTGAGCGCCAGCGCCTCCGTGCCTTCTTCATCGATGTACGCATGACTGACATGATCGATGACAAACATCGCTTTCGATTCAATCATCGCATTGTAATCCTTTCCGTTGGTTATCTTTTCCTATTGTACCATATCCGCCATAATGTCTACACATCAGGCGGGAAAAATTGACAAACAAAAACGGGCGCGTCGCACCCGTTTTTGTTTATTCATCCGCCGGCTCGTCCGTCGTCGGGAATACCAACGTAAACGTCGTCCCCTCTCCCGGCACGGACTCGACGCGGATATCCGCGCCGTGCAGGTCGGCGATATCCTTGGCAATCGCCAGCCCCAGTCCGTTGCCGCCCGTGTATTTCGTCCGCGAGGAGTCCACGCGATAAAAACGTGTGAAGATGTGCGGCAAGTCGTCCGCGGCAATCCCGATGCCTTCATCACGGATGGAGACTTCGAGCGCGCCGTCCACCGGCCGCGAGGCGAGATAGATGTGTCCGCCCTCCGGCGTATACTTCGCGGCATTTTCGACAAAGATGCGAATCAGCTGCTTAATCAGTACTTCATCGCCCGCCACCACCTGCGGCGCATTTTCTTCAATCACCCACTGATGGGCGCCGCGATCCATCACATTCGCCCCTTGCCGGACGGAGTTGATGACCTTGTCCATCGCTACGGCGCGACGTTCCAACCGGATTTCGCCCGATGACGCCCGCGCCAAAAACAGCAGCCGCTCAATCAGGCTCTGCATGTACGCCGTCTCACCGCGAATCGCTTCCAAGCCTTCGCGCAGGGTGTCGGGGTCTTGCGCGCCCCAGCGCGCCAGCATGTCCGCATAGCCGCCGATGACGGTAATCGGGGTGCGCAATTCGTGTGAGGCGTCGCTGACGAATTGTTTCTGCTGGCGAATCCCCGCCTCAATACGATCGAGCGCGCGGTTAATCGCGACCGCCAGCTCACGCTGTTCGTCCTGCGCTTGCGGCACGGGCACGCGATGCCCCATCTCGTTGGCCTCGATCTTGCGCAAGGGGGCGAGCATGGCCCGCATCGGCGCAAGCACCTTGCCCGACAGGAAGAGCGCCGCGAGCACCGTCAGTGCCAGACTCGAAAGCAGCGAGATGACAATCTGGCGCATCATCAAATCGATGAAGGTTTTTTCCCGTACCGCCTCCCGCCAAAACTCCAAGTAATAGACCGTGCCGTTCGCCAACTCGCAGCGTTGCCAAAAGCCATAGGACAGCTCCCGCGTGATTTCCACGCTTTCTCCGTCCACCGTACGGTTAATCGCCTCCATCCGCCACAGCGGCAAGGGGTCGGTCACCGTAAAGCGGGCATAGTTGTCCAGTATCGGCTGGCCGTGCTTGTCGTAGACGACGACCGCTACATTCGGTACGACATTGCGCGCATCCAGCGCGCGCCCGTCCGCATGCCCGTGCAGCCGGATGTAGGCGGTCACCCGTTGGGCGCTGTCCCGTACATCTGTCTGCAACTGGCGCATCAAGAGATAGTACGCACTCCCGATGGCCAGCACAGTTGCAAAAACGAGGATCATGAGCATGATCCCCGTATACATTGCCGTCAGTTTCGTCGACAGCGGCCACGCGATAGTTCCGATTCGTTTGCGGCAGGCCTTAATCGCGCGCCACATACCCGATGCCCCGCACCGTGTGGATATATTTCTTGCCGACGACTTCGTCGACCTTGCTGCGCAAGTAGCGGATATAGACATCGACGATATTCGTATCGCCGACATAGTCATAGCCCCAGACATCTTCCAAAATCTGCTCGCGCTTGAGTACCGTATTCTTGTGCTGTGCCAAGTACGTCAGCAGCTCAAATTCCTTCTTCGTCAGGTTGATGATTGTCGTGCCGACCTGCACCTCATGCCGATCGGGGAAGATATACAAATCCTTGACATGGTACGACGATTCGTTGAGCTTGTCGCCGCCGACCCGTTTGCGCAAGAGCGCGCGAATACGAGCGAGCAGCTCCTTGCTGGAAAACGGCTTCGTCAGGTAGTCGTCCGCCCCGTGGTCGAGCCCGGCGGCCTTGGAGTCGACGTCGTCTTTGGCGGACAGTATCAAAATCGGGATATTGCTGATTTCGCGCACCCGTTTACAGATGCTCAGTCCGTCCTCACCGGGCAACATCACGTCGAGCAGAATCAAATCAAAATGCCCCTGTCCGATATGATCGATGACGCTTGCGCCCGTAAAGTCGATGACGCAGCTGTATCCGGCATGTTCCAATTCCAATTGTAAAAACCGTGCAATCTTCTTTTCGTCTTCGACGACCAAAATTCTTTCGTTCGCCATAATGTCCTCCCTTGTTCCTTCTTGTTTACATGGGTGAATCTCATCGTTCCTTCATCCATTGGCCTATTATTACTATACTCCTTATGCACTCATTTTTCAATCTTTTTTGCTAACACTGACACCCGTAGCGTTTTTTTATTAAAATCAGCAGAGAGGTGTCGCCCCGCTTCACCTTCGTCATGACTTCATCAACACCCCGCAGGGCGGGCGATATCGACGAATTTTCCCCATTCGGGACGAGTGTACCTCCGCGTCAAAAACGGGAGATCGCCGTGCTCAGCCAAAACTCTTTTATTTTTTATATTCGGCGGACGGCGGTACGGACGGGGCCGACTTCACGGCCGATGATGCGGAAAAATGGTATAATACAGCAAAGGAGTGAGTGTGTGAACGGGGTCGAACTCAAAGAAGTCTTACAACAATATTTCGGATTTACGTCGTTTCGGCCGGCGCAGGAGCCGATCATCCGCAGTCTGCTGGCGGGGCGCGATACGCTCGCGGTCTTACCCACGGGCGGCGGCAAGTCGCTCTGCTACCAGTTGCCGGCGTTGTGCCGGCGAGGGCTCACCGTCGTCATCTCGCCGCTGATTGCCCTGATGAAGGACCAGGTCGATACACTCACAGAGCAAAATATCCCCGCGACGATGCTCAATTCCGCCGTCACGGACGAGGACTTTCGGGCGCGCATGGGGGCACTTAGGCAAGGACGGTATCGCCTGCTCTACTTGGCACCGGAGCGACTCGAGTCGGAGTCGTTTTTGCGTTTTCTGGCGGCGTTGCCGATTGCGATGCTCGTCGTGGACGAGGCGCATTGTATCAGCGAATGGGGGCATGAATTTCGCCCGAGTTATCGCACGATTTGGCGGGCGGTCGAAGCGTTGCCGCGGCGGCCGGTCATCGGCGCATTTACCGCGACGGCGACGCCACATGTCCGCGACGATATTCAGCGGGAACTGCACCTGCACGACCCGGCGGTCTTTGTCGAAGGATTTGACCGACCGAATCTGTATTTTGACGTCGCAGAAGGCGTCGCTGACGCATACATCGAAGACTACGTCCGCACGCATGACGGCGACAGCGGCATCATCTATTGCGCGACGCGCAAACGCGTGGACGAGCTCTATCTCACGCTGGCGGCGGCGGGCATCTCCGTCGCCAAGTATCACGCGGGCATGGGCGAGGACGCCCGCAATCGGGCGCAGGATGATTTCGTCTACGACCGCTGCCCGGTGATTGTCGCGACAAACGCGTTCGGTATGGGCATCGACAAGTCCAATGTCCGCTATGTCCTGCATGCGCAGCTCCCCGCCAGCATGGAGGCGTACTATCAGGAAGCGGGACGCGCGGGGCGCGACGGCGAGCCGAGTGAATGTATCCTCTGCTACCACGGCCGCGACGTCCGTACCCGCAAGTATATCATCGACCACAACCCGAGCGATCCCGAAGCGTTGCGGCGGCTGTATGAGGTCGTCGACTACTGCAAGAGCGACGGTTGCCTGCGCGCCCGCCTGCTCGGTCATTTCGGCGCGACCGTGCCCGCCCGCTGTGAGCACTGCGGCAATTGTGAGCGACCGCACGCCGTGCAGGACGTGACCGCCGACGCGCTCGATGTCCTGCGCGCCGTCCGCGGCACGCGCGAGCGCTACGGGATGGCGGGCATCAGCCGCCTCTTGCGCGGGCGACTCACCGAGCGCGACTTGCGCGCCGGGCTGGACCATGTCGCCGGCTACGGTACGCGCAGCGGCATGACGGAACAGACCGTCCGCGCGGAAATCGACCGCTACATCGAGGCGGGGGTGCTCTATCGCCACGGCGACAAGTACCCGCTGCTCGGTCTCACCGCCCACGGCGATGCCGTGCTGTCAGACCGCCGCCGGGTCACGATCACCGTCCGCGCGCCAAGGCGGAGTGCCCCGCCGCCTGCGCGATTGCCCGCCGGCCCCGCCCGCGCGCCGCTCTTTGCCGCCCTGCGGGCGAAACGCAAAGTCCTTGCCGCCGAGAAGCACGTCCCGCCGTATGTGATTTTTTCCGATGCGACACTGGCGGAGATGGCGGCGGTGAAGCCGCGGACGTTGGAAGCATTCGGCCGTATCAAGGGCGTCGGCGACTTTAAGAAAACCGCTTACGGCCCCGCATTTATACAAGTGATTCAAGAGATGGAGGACGCATGAGCTACGCAGATACCCAATACCTCGACTGTGTCGAACGCATTCTCGCGCACGGCACGCACGGCAACAACCGCACCGGCATGCCCGCGCGCAAGTTGCCACACCAAGTCATGCAATTTGATTTGGCAAAAGAATTTCCGATTTTGACGACGAAATTCGTCGCTTTCAAGACCGCGGTAAAAGAATTACTCTGGATTTGGCAGATGCAATCCAACGACGTGCGCCGCCTGCAGGCGATGAATTGCCATATTTGGGATGAATGGATGCTCCCCGACGGCACTATCGGCAAAGCGTACGGCTACCAGCTCGCCAAGTATCATCAGGTCGATACCCTGCTCGACACCTTGCGCCGCGACCCGGAGAGCCGCCGCATGGTCGTATCGCTGTGGAATACGGCGGATTTGCCCGAGATGAGCCTGTACCCGTGCGCCTTTCTCACAATGTGGGACGTGGCCGACGGGCGACTCAACTGCATGCTCGTCCAACGCTCCGGCGATATGGGGCTGGGGGTGCCGTTTAACATGACGCAATACGCCGTCCTCGTGCATCTCATCGCGCGTGCCACGGGGCTGACGCCGGGGCTGTTCACCCATGTCATCAACAACGCACATATCTACGACAACCACGTCGAGGCACTGCGTACCCAGCTCGCGCGCCGTGAGGAGGCGTTGCCCGCGCCGCGACTCGTCCTCCAGGAGGGCGTCACCGACTTCTACGCCTTCACGCCCGAGGACATCACGCTCGACGGCTACGCGCATCTCGGTAAACTCGCCATGGAGGTGTCCGTCTGATGCTCAATCTCATCGTCGCCGTCGGCAAAAACGGCGCCATCGGCAAGGACAATCGCCTGCTCTGGCACCTGCCGGGCGATTTGCCCCGCTTCAAAGAACTCACCATGGGACATCCGATCATCATGGGGCGCAAGACCTTTGAGAGCCTGCCCGGTATGCTGCCCGGTCGTCCTCACATCGTCCTCACCCGCGACCGCGCATGGGCGGCAGCGCATCCCGCTCTCTGCTGTTACCCGTCCGTGACGGAGCTGCTCGATGCCCTCGACCCGCACACGGAGTATTTCATCATCGGCGGCGGGGAAGTCTACCGCGCCCTCTTGCCCTATACCGACCGTCTCTACCTGACAGAGGTCGATGACACGCCGGCAGCGGATACCTTTTTCATGCAGCCCGACGCCCGCGACTGGATCTGCCGCGAGCGCCGCAGTATCACCGCGGGTGACACGCATCCCGCCTACGACTTTGCGACGTACGTCCGCCGCGCGGACAATTAAAAAACAGCGAATCGCTCGATTCGCTGTTTTTTTCGTGCGCTGATTACTATTCTTATTCGTACACTGCCGGCTATGCTTACCAATCGCGCAGCTGCGCCAAGGCGTCCTCGGTAAAGTCCGCGAAATAATGCCGGTCGTCGTCCATACTGAATACCGTCAGCAGGCGGATACGGTCATCGCTGTACCGCCCGTACACCCGCATCGCCAGCGGCACGACCGCACCGCCGTCCGTATGCAGCAAGAACCGCGCCCCCGTCGTCACGACATCGTCCGCGCCGGCCCGCAGGCTGTACACATCCTCACGCTCGGTGAGGCTTACCGCGGCACCCGTCGCCCGCTCCAGCCATTCCTCGTTGAGCACGGTGCGATGCATGAGATCCGTCCACTCCCGCTCGCCGAAATGCCATTTGAAATCATAGGCATCCATCTTGCCCGGTTTCGGTGCGGTCATCGTCAGCCACAACGCCGTCGAAAGTGCATCGCCGTGCGGACTGACGACTTGGTAGCCGGTGTACTTCGCCGCGCGCCGCTTGACCACCGTCTCATGCGCATCCGTATCCGCCGCCACCTCCGTAATCCG
>Ga0129315_1001024_pt1 | contig 13668 bp, 9 predicted proteins | sample Cm827metagenome_FD_94432 | JGI IMG/M metagenome (GOLD analysis project Ga0129315, IMG submission 94432) | Eastern black-and-white colobus group fecal microbial communities from Wisconsin, USA - Cm827 metagenome | ecosystem: Host-associated > Mammals > Digestive system > Large intestine > Fecal...
CCGCCCGGTCGTGCTCGTCACCGGCGACGGCTCCTTCCGCATGAACCTGACCGAGCTGTCCACCATCGCCTACTACAACATCCCGGTGATCGTCGTGATCTTCAACAACGGCACGCTGGGCATGGTGCGCCAGTGGCAGACGCTCTTCTTCGGCCACCGCTACAGCCAGACGACCCTCGACCGCGGCCCCGACTTCATGAAGCTCGCCGATGCGTACGGCCTGCCCGGCGCGCGCGTGGACAATATGGAAGCGTTCACCGCGGCCTACCGCGAGGCCGTCGAGCGCGGCGGTCCCTGCCTCATCGAGTGCATGCTGGACATCGACGAGATGGTCGCCCCGATGGTCGCGCCCGGCTCGCCGATTGACTCCTTCTGCCTGAACTGACGGAGGTGCGACATGTATATCCATCCTGACAACCTGCGCCGCTACACCGTCGGCGTGCTGGTGGACAACGAGCCCGGCGTGCTCTCGCGCGTCTCCGGCCTGTTCTCCCGCCGGGGCTTCAACATCGAGAGCCTGGCCGTCGGCCCCACGCAGGACAGCGAGGTCTCCCGCATCACCATCGTCGTCAAGGGCGACGACGCGCACATCGAGCAGCTTGTCCAGCAGCTCTACAAACTCATCTGCGTCCAGAAGGTGCAGGTGATGCAGAGCCGCAACGCCGTGGAGCGCCAGCTGCTGCTTGTCAAGGTCAAGGCCGGCCCGGCGGACCGCGAGGGCCTCATGCGGCTGGTAGACATCTTCAAGGCGAAGGTGCTCGACGTGACGAAGTCCTCGATGATTCTGCAGATCACCGGTGAGAACGACAAGATCTCGTCGATGCTCAGCCTGCTGGAGGACTACGGCATTCTGGAGCTGGTGCGCACCGGCATGGTCGCGCTCGAGCGCGGCGACGGCGTGATGACCTCCGACATCTTCGACTGACCTGAAACCTGCGGAGATAAGCGCGAAGCGAAGAAGGGTCAAGGGGCTGAGCCCCTTGCGGGGTTCAGGGGCGGCGCCCCTGACGGGGTTTGGGGCAGCGCCCCAAAACAACCCAAAGGAAACGCAGTCTCAGAGCAGGCCGCGCAGCGGCCTACGATTGAGACGGGTGCGTTTCGCCAAGCTCTTATTCAGGCTCCCGGGCTTGCCCGGTTTTTGATACATCACCATTCCCGTGCGATACGCACTGAGAAAACAGCACACACAAAACAGGAGGAAAACGAAAATGGCACAGATGTTCTACGAGCAGGACTGCAACCTCGAGTACCTGATGGGCAAGAAAATTGCCATCGTCGGCTACGGCTCCCAGGGTCACGCGCATGCGCTGAACCTGCGCGACTCCGGCTGCGACGTCGTTGTCGCGCTCTATGAGGGCAGCAAGAGCTGGGCGAAGGCTGAGGCCGCGGGCCTGACCGTCATGACCACCGCCGAGGCCGCCAAGGTCGCCGACCTGATCATGATCCTCATCAACGATGAGAAGCAGGCCGCCATGTACCACAAGGACATCGAGCCCTACCTGCGCCCCGGCATGATCCTCGCCTTCGCGCACGGCTTCAACATCCACTTCGGCTGCATCAAGCCCCCGAAGGACGTCGACGTCGTCATGATCGCTCCGAAGGGCCCCGGCCATACCGTCCGCAGCCAGTACCTCGAGGGCAAGGGCGTGCCGGACCTCATCGCCGTCTATCAGGATGCCTCCGGCAAGGCGCAGGACTACGCGCTGGCCTACGCCGCGGGCATCGGCGGCGCGCGTGCCGGCATCCTCAAGACCACCTTCCGCGAGGAGACCGAGACCGACCTCTTCGGCGAGCAGTGCGTCCTCTGCGGCGGCGTGACCGCCCTGATGAAGGCCGGCTTTGACACGCTCGTCGAGGCGGGCTATCAGCCGGAGAACGCCTACTTCGAGTGCATCCACGAGATGAAGCTGATCGTCGACCTGATCTTCGCGCACGGCTTCGCAGGCATGCGCTACTCCATCTCCAACACCGCCGAGTACGGCGACTACGAGATCGGCAAGCGCCTGATCACCGACGAGACCAAGAAGGAAATGAAGAAGGTCCTCGGCGAGATCCAGGACGGCACCTTTGCGCGCAACTGGCTGCTGGAGAACCAGGCTGGCTGCCCGCACTTCCTCGCCAAGCGCCGCATCGAGGCGGGCAGCCAGCTGGAGGAAGTCGGCAAGGACCTGCGCAGCAAGATGAGCTGGGGCACGAAGGTGGAGGAGCTGTAAAATGGCAGTATCGGATCGCGTCAAGACCGGGCCGGAGAAGGCCCCGCATCGCTCCCTCTGGAAGGCGCTGGGCCTGACCGACGAGGAGCTCACCCGTCCGCTGATCGGCGTCGTCTGCGCGCAGAGCGAGTGCGTCCCCGGTCACAATCACCTCAAGAACATCGCGCAGGCCGTCAAGGACGGCGTGCGTCTGGCCGGCGGCGTGCCGGTCGAGTTCCCGGCCATCGGCGTATGCGACGGCATCGCCATGGGCCACATCGGCATGAAGTATTCCCTCGCCTCCCGCGAGCTGATCGCGGACAGCTGCGAGTCCATGGCGCTGGCGCACGGCTTCGACGGCATGGTCTTCATCCCCAACTGCGACAAGATCGTCCCCGGCATGCTCATGGCGGCCCGCCGCCTGAACCTCCCGGCGATGGTGATCTCTGGCGGCCCGATGCTCCCCGGCAAGATGCCCGGCGAGACGCGCGACCTCGACCTCAACTCCGTGTTCGAGGCCGTCGGCGCGTACAAGGCTGGCAAGATCGACGACGAGGGCCTGACCGCGGTCGAGTCCTCCGCCTGCCCGGGCTGCGGCTCCTGTTCCGGCATGTTCACCGCCAACTCCATGAACTGCATCACCGAGGTCATCGGCATGGCGCTGCCGGGCAACGGCACGATCGCCGCCGTCGATGCGGCGCGCATCCGCCTGGCGAAGAAGACCGGCATGCGCGTGGTGAAGATGGTCGAGGAGGGCCTCACCCCCGACAAGATCATGACCGAGGCGGCCTTCCGCAACGCGCTGTGCCTCGACATGGCGCTGGGCTGCTCCACCAACACCGTGCTCCACCTCCCGGCCATCGCGCACGAGGCGGGCATCGACTTCAACCTCGACTGGGTCAACGAGACGAGCGCGAAGGTGCCGAACCTGTGCCACCTCGCCCCGGCGGGCCATCACCACGTCATCGAACTGAACCTGGCGGGCGGCGTGATGGGCGTGCTCTCGGAGCTTGCGGGCCGCGGCCTGCTCGACGAAAGCGCCATGACCGCCTCCGGCCTCACGCTGGGCGAGGAGATCGCCAGGGCGAAGAACTATAACCACGACGTCATCCGCCCGTTCGACGATCCGTATTCCCCGACCGGCGGCCTGATGATCTTGCGTGGCAACCTCGCGCCGGACGGCGGCGTGGTCAAGCGCAGCGCCGTCGCGGCGGAGATGCTGGTGCATGAGGGCCCGGCCCGCGTGTTCAACAGCGAGGAGGAGGCCATCGAGGCCATCTACGCGAGCAAGATCAAGCCGGGCGACGTGGTGGTCATCCGCTACGAGGGCCCGAAGGGCGGCCCGGGCATGCGCGAGATGCTCAGCCCGACCAGCGCGATCTGCGGCATGGGCCTCGATAAGGAGGTCGCCCTGATCACGGACGGCCGCTTCTCCGGCGCGACCCGCGGCGCGGCGATCGGCCACGTCTCGCCCGAGGCGGCCTCCGGCGGCCTGATCGGTCTGGTGGAGGAGGGCGACATCATCTCCATCAACATCCCCGAGGGCAAGCTCGAGCTCAAGGTGGACGACGCCACGCTGCAAAAGCGTCGCGAGGCGTGGGTCTGCCCGCCGCCGAATGTCACGAAGGGCTACCTCGCGCGCTACGCGAAGCTGGTTTCCAGCGCGAACAAGGGCGCGATTGTCGAGTAATTGCAGAAGAAAGGCAGGCTCCGAGGGGGCCTGCCTTTTCTGTGCGCGGGTTGTACACGCTTTGCGTGTGTACACGAATTGCAGCAGATATATTGACGCGGACCGCCGGTTGGAATAAAATGACAGTATCTATCAAAGCATCTGGGAGGTAAGAAGGATGTTCAAAAAGGTACTGGCTTTGACCCTGGCGGCAGTCATGCTGCTCATGCCGATGACCGCAAGCGCGGTGACGTGGAACACGATCGTGTCGCAGCTCAATACTGTTGGAAGCTATACGGAAGAAGGCGGGACGCTGACTGCAAAGACAGAAGATGGTGTGACAACGGTACAGGATGGTAATATTGACTTTAACGAGGACATACTTGCTGCGGGTACATATGTTTTTGTTAATATAACCTCTGATGGAATGCTGTATGCTATTGCATCGAAAGACGAGACCATCAACGTTAGATTGACGGGTGAAACAAACATCAACCAGGTATGGGGTCATGCTCAGGGGTCAGGTGCCACCGTATCGATTACGAATGAGGCGGAAGTGGGTGAACTTTTTGTCGTAACCCGAGAAGGCGGCGTGGCAACTGCGATCAATGAGGGCGAGGCTGGTTCTATGACTGGCAGAGCTTATGATAAACCCAGCACAACGACAGTAATAAATAAAAAAGATGGCGTTGTAACGGACGGAATGCAGGTTTTGGCAGATGGTAACGGATATGCTAAACTCGAGAACGCAGGAAGTGCCGGAAGTGTATTTGTCCATGCTCAGAATGATGGCTTGGCAACTGGAACGAATGACGGCACTGTTACAGGTGATATGACAGGCAGTGCTTACGATGGCAGCCTGATTTCAGTAAAAAACAATGGCGATGTGGGCGGCGAGCTATGGGCAAGCGCGCATGATGCCAGCGAAGTTAAAATAGGAAATAATGGCAGCGCTGATAATGTGGGCATGTATCTTTCCAAGAATAGCGATGGTAGTCTTACGCTTACGGAAAATTCTTCTGTGAATGGAACAGATGCTTGGAATTACATTTATTCAACCAGCGATTCTGGTGCCGTGATTGCGAATTATTCGGATCTGAATAATCTGATGCTGACTGCATTCAATGGTGGTTATGCGGAATTCGATAACACCAACGGAACAATTGGTGAGGTCGTCTTGAGGGTTGACGAAAGCTCTGCTATTGAATTCAATGGCACCGATCGTGTCGAAAGTGGCGAAGTTTATGTTACTACGAGCAATGATCTTTCCACTGAACAGTTGAAGGGCATTGCTGAAACCTATGGTGCGCTGGGTGGAATTATTCTGTTCCAGATGGATGAGAATGGTGAATGCCTTGGCGTGTACGAGGTAACGGAAGACGGCGAACTCATTCTTCTCGATTGGGAAATTGAAGAAGACGAGGAAGACGAAGAGCCCGAACCCGAACCCGACCCGATCGAGCTGCAGCGTCAGGCGGAGGGCATCGGCGGCGTGACCACCAGCCCGGTCTGGAACTGGCAGGGCTACCTGGGCCACAGCAGCAAGCCGATGTGGATCTACGTCAACGGCGAGAAGGTGCTTATGCGCCAGCGCCTGTTCTGGCTGGGCGACTCCACCAAGAACCACACCTGCCGCATCAACGTCGCGGAGCCGGACCCGGCCAGCATCGAGCTGCGCGTCGGTCTGGACATGCTGCGCACGGCGCAGCGCGCGGAGATCTCCGTCATCAGCATCCTCGACAAGGACAGCAATCCCATCGCGCAGTTCGCGGTGAGCGATCTGCTGGGCGCGTTCGAGCAGTATGGCCTGGTGGAGGGCGAGTTGCTCTGCGTGAGCGCCGATCCGGACGCCGAGGTCATGAAGGTCACGCTCGACGGCGAGTACCTGCCGCTGGAGGAAGCGGAAGAGGAGAACGCCGCTGCTTAATCGCACAAGTCCTACGGGAGGACGCGGAATGCCGCGCCCTCCTTTTTTGTGTACATAAAAAGCCGCCGGTTGCGGTCCGGCGGCGGGATGGCAGATATGGGTTGGCGTTTTCAAGGGGCTTGCAGGGGATTCCCCGTCAGGTGACGCTTCGCTCCCTGACTGCTTTTTTCTTTGATCGCTTCGCGATAGGGGAACGTTGGGGGTCTTACCCCCAAACCCCCTGCCTGAGGGACATTGTCCCTCAGACTCCCTTCCTCGCTTCGCGCTTATGGCTCGCTGCTTTGTGGGGAGCGGTGGTTCTCTCGGTAGAAGGCGACGAGAAACTGCGTCAGCGCCGACAGGGCCGGCTTATCGTTATCCCCGCGCCAGGCCAGCACGGTTTCCACCTGCGGGCCGTCGCTGAACGGGATGCGCACCAGATCGTCCGAGATGAACAGCAGCGGATAGAGCGAGAACATCGCGCAGGGCTGCGAGCGCAGGTTGGTGATCATCTCGCGCATGGTGTGCCCGCCGTGCAGCAGGCCGTCCTCACGCGTCCCGAGCAGCGCCCGCTCGTGCCAGGGCAGCACCTCGCCCGGCGCGCAGGCATGCAGCATGCACGGCGTGTCCCCCAACTGGTCGAGCGTGATGCTGGGCAGCGCCGCGAGCGGATGGGAGCGCGAGACGATGCAGTATTCCGGCCCGGAGAACAGCGGCTCGCAGGTCAGCTCCTCCGTGCGGGGGAGCGCCTCGCGCGGGAGGATGGCGGCGTCCAGCTTGCGCTGGAGCAGGTGCTCGCTGAGCGTGCCGGAGGCCGGCAGGCGGATGTCGGTGCTCGTGTCGGCGTATTCGCGGTTGAAGGCCTGCATCGCCTGGTAAAACAGGTTGTCCCCCTCGGGCGAATAGTGGCTGACGGTCAGAAAGTTGCTGTGATAGCGCATCAGCGAGCGGCATTCCTGCACGGTGGTTTCGATCTGGCCGTGGATGACCTTCATGGCCTCATAGAAGTGCCTGCCCGCCGGCGTGAGGGTGATGCTGCGGTAGCCGCGTGTGAAAAGCGCAAAGCCCACCTCATTCTCCAGCGAGATGATCTGGTGGGTCACCGTCGGCTGTGTCAGAAAGAGGTTTTGAGCGGCCCTGGAAAAGCTGAGACATTCGGCCACTTCGAAGAACGTTGTGATTTGCTTGTCGTTCATCGCGATGCGCACCTTCCGGTCAATAACGGGAATTATCGCAAAATACACTTAAATTATACCACGGAATTGGCGGCGCTGTACAGCTTATTTCCAAAATACTGGGATAGAAAAAGCTTATGATCATGAAAAAATAATCGATTTGACTTTTATTTGACGAAAGCCTATGATGTAAACAAAAGGTTGGCGCTGCGTGCGCGCGGCAGCGCGGCCGGCTGCGAAGGAAAAGGGTGGAAGAAAGGAAGGTATCGACATGAAGCTGCTGAAAAGGTTGGGTCTGCTCACGCTTTGTCTGATGCTGGGTATCTGCGGCGCCGCTGCGGAGGAGGCCGCGCCCGAGAAGCTCTCCGGTATCGACATGATCCTCATCAGTGCGAGCGATCTGGAGGACAGCCTCAATTTCTTTGTCAATCACATGGAGCTGAACGTCGTCGCCCGCGGTACGCTGGATGCGCAGGCCTGCAAGGCGATTTACGGCATGGAGGGCGAGGCGCAGTACGCCGTCGTCATGAACAACGTCAACTGCACGAAGCTGGTGTTCATCGAGTTCGCGCAGAAGCCGACGAAGACGACCCGTGACGGCTATCACGCCTGGGATTACGGCTACTTCGACGTGGCCTGGCGCTGCAACGACATCGACGCGATCTACGAGGAGCTGACCGCCGACGGCTACAGCTTCGAGTGCGAGCCGTTCAGCTACACGACCTCCTGGAGCGGCAATGCCGTCGCCGAGTGCGTGGCCTATGGCCCGGACGGCGTGCCGACCACGATGATCCTCAAGACCAACCAGGAGTTCGACACCAAGTTCTACAACATGGTGGACGCCGTGCTCGTCGTGGACAGCATGGAATCCGCCGTGGACTTCTACACCGGCGTGATGGGCATGGACCTCATCTATGACGAGCCGGTCGAGAAGGGCCTCGTGGACCGCGTGCTGGGCATCGAGGGCACCGACATCACCGTGCGCATGGGCTACTTCCAGGGCACCGGTGAGAACGGCAAGAGCACCCTCATCGAGATCCTCGATTACTCCGAGGACGGCGTCTCCATGACCGAGACGGGCGGCTCCGTGCCGTCCAACGGCGGCATGTTCGCCCACGCGTTTGAGACGAAGGACCTCGACGCGCTCCTCGCCCGCTGCGCCGAGAAGGGCTATGAGACCTACGGCGAGCGCGCCACCATGACGCTGGAGACGGTCGGCACGATCGACACCGTCATCGTCAAGGGCGTCAACGGCACGCTGTATCAGTTCTATCAGGTGAAGTGATCCCAACCGCCGTGAGGCGGTTCCGATAGACGCAACCCTCGCAAACGTGAACAAGGAGGAAACAATCATGGGCAAGAATCTTTCCCGCCGCGATTTTCTGAAGGGCGCGGCGCTGAGTGCGGCCGGCATCGGCGTGCTGGGCGCGGCCGGCATGGGCAATGCCGCCGTGGCCGAGAGCGCAACCGGCGCGGACAAGTATACCTGGGACCGCGAGGTCGATATGCTGGTCGTCGGCTATGGCCTGGCCGGCGCCGTGGCCTGCGTGCAGGCGCATGACATCGACCCGAACGCCCGCATCCTGATGCTCGAGAAGATGCCCGACGGCCTGGCCGGCGGCAACTCCCGTGCGTCCGGCCAGACGATCGTCGTGCCGCAGTACGAGGACCGCGCGACCTTCAAGGAGTACCTCAAGGCCTGCAACGAGCCGAACCCGATCCCCGAGGAGTACATGGACTGGTGGGTGGACCGCTTCGCGACCCAGACCGACTGGATCAAGCAGGAAGCGGCCGAGGTCGGCTATGAGTACGGCTACGTCGGCGGCGGCGAGCTCAAGTGGGGCTCGCTGGTCACCGAGTTCGCCGGCTTCCCGGGCTCCAACTTCGTGGGCTGCTCCGGCCACCTGCGCAGCAAGGACGCCGGCGCCTTCGAGTACGGCGGCTGCTGGAACGCGTTTGCCAAGCTGGTCGAGAAGCGCGGCATCGAGGTGCTCTACGGCACGCCGGTGACCGATCTGGTGCAGGACGGCGAGACCGGCGAGGTCTACGGCGTCGTGGCCAAGGATGCCTCCGGCAAGGAGATCCGCATCCGTGCGGTCAAGGGCGTTCTGCTCGCCTGCGGCGGCTTCGAGAACAACATGGAGATGCAGCGCAACTACCACGGCGAGGATACCGTCTACACCGGCGGCACCCCGGGCAACACGGGCGACGGCATCGTCTGGCTGATGAAGGCCGGCGCGCAGATGTGGCATATGCGCAACCAGACCAAGTCCGGCGGCTTCTGGCTGGGCATCAAGACCCCGGATTACGATTCCACCTTCTTCCGCACCTTCACGCTGAAGGCCGGCAGCTGGATTGAGGTCGATTCCGACAACAACCGCTTCTACAACGAGTCCTACGGCTATCACCGTCAGCACATGAAGTACATCGAGTACGGCCGTTACGCGGACCTGCCGCATCATCGCGCCTCCCCGGTGCACCTCATCTTCGACGACAACACCCGCGCTGCGCAGGCGATCGCCTCCCAGTGGCTGAGCTGGCCGATCACCTCCGAGGGTGCGAGCTGGTCCTCCGACAACCTCGCGGAGATCGAGAAGGGCTACATCATCAAGGCCGACACCATCGAGGAGCTGGCTGAGAAGATCGGCCGCGATCCGGCGCAGCTGAAGGCGACCGTCGACCGCTACAACGCGTTTGCCGAGGCGGGCGTCGATGAGGACTTCAACCGCACGCCTGAGACGATGGCGCCGATCAACACCCCGCCTTACTACGCGGTGCAGCTGACCGCCTCCCTGGTGGCAACCACCGGCGGCGCGAAGCGCAACACCAAGGGCGAGGTGCTCGACTGGAACGATCAGCCGATCAAGGGCCTGTACGAGGCCGGCGAGCTGGGCAGCTACGTCTCCAACCTCTATCAGAACGGCGTGTTCCTGGCGGAGTGCGTGGCTTCCGGCCGTTCCGCGGCGTGCACCATGTTCGGCACCACCGTCGAGGCCATCGACGCGACCGTCGTGGTCGCCGACGAGGGCGCGGCGCTGGACATCGCGTCCATTCCGGATGGCGAGTATGCCGGCGCGGGCACGAACCTGCACGGCGAGGTTGTCGTGAACGTGACGGTCAAGGACGGCAGGATCACCGCGCTGAGCGTCAGCGACGACACCAAGCAGAACCTGTTCAGCGCGCAGGAGGATGTCGAGGCGTTCCTGCAGAGCATCATCGACAACCAGTCCCTGGATGTGGATGTCATCTCCGGCGCGACCACCGAGAGCCAGGCGCTCGTCGGTGCGATCACCAACGCGCTCAAGCAGTAAGGCTTTATTCCGGGCCGCAGAGCTGGGTTTCCAGCCCTGCGGCTTTTCTGTTGTCCTGCGGGGCTTGCATTTGCGCGCGACATGCACTACAATGGGAGCAGTATCGGATCAGAGAGCTATCGACGCGAAGAAGGGACGGCTTTTCCAAACCTTCCCCAAACGCCGAGCCAGGAGGAGACACACATGATGGGCTGCAGACTGATCATCCCGGACGCCTCGATGTCATCGGAGATTATCGCATACCGGCAGGCGATGCTGGACGCGGACAGCTCGATGGACGGCTGCGGCTCACTGCGCAGGCACGCCGATCCTGCGGACTGGCTGGCGTTCAACGAGGCGCTGTCAAGGCGCGAGACGGCCCCGGCGACATGGGTGCCGTCCACGCAGTACGTCTATGTCCGCGAGGCGGACGGACGCATCGTCGGTATGATTCAGGTGCGCTGGGAGATGAACGACTTCCTGCGCCGCTATGGCGGGCACATCGGCTACTCCGTCCGTCCGGACGAGCGCCGCAAGGGTTATGCCGGCGCGATGCTCGCCGATGTGCTGGAGGCCGTCCGGGCGCGGGGCCTTGACCGGGTGATGATCACCTGCCTTGAGGAAAACGAGGGCAGCCGCCGCACGATTCTCAAAAACGGCGGCGTGTACGAATCAACCGTGTATGAACCAAAGGAGAGGGTGCATTTGGAGCGGTACTGGGTGGATCTGAACGGAAGGACACAGGCGCCAGCGTACAGCGTGCCGCGCATGGAGCAGCCGGACTGGGCGATTGTCCCCGTGGCGAAGCTGGCGCACCAGCCGTGGCTTGCGCCCTGCGGCGTGGAGGCGCAGGCACAGCTTTGCCATGACGGCGAGCGGCTCTATGTGCGCATGATGGCGAAGGAGCAGGTGGTGCGCGCGACGCTTACCGGCGAGACGGACATGGTCTGCGAGGACAGCTGCCTGGAGTTCTTCTTTGCGCCCGACCCGGCGGACAAGCGCTACTTCAACTTCGAGTGGAACCCGCTGGGCACGCTGTATCTGGGCTTCGGCGCGGAGCGGGGCTCGCGCGTGCGCCAGCTCGTGCGCGACAGGAACGCCCTGTTTGCCCCGCGGCCCTTCCGCACGGCGGACGGCTGGGGCATCGAGTTTGCGGTCCCGGCGTCGTTCATCGCGCTGTACTTCCCGGGCTTTGCGCTGCGCGGCGAGGCGGCGGGCAACTTCTACAAGTGCGGCGATCGGACCGAAACGCCGCATTACCTCGCCTGGGCGAAGCTCTCCTGCGACCATCCGGACTATCACCGGCGGCAGGACTTCGGCACGCTGCGGTTTGAGGAATGAAAAATCAACCGCTCCCCGTTGACAGGGAGCGGCAGATCGCGTACAATATAAGCAGGCAGGGGAAAACCGTGGGTTCGGCTCTCCTGCAACCGCAAGCTATGGGCTACAAAGAACCGCCAGGTATGTCCAGATGCCTGGCGGTTCGCTTTATCTGTCGCTTCTGTGCTGCGCTGTAATAACCAGCATGAGAATCGTCAGAAAGATCATGATCATCTCATAATCCGTCATGCGATCATCTCCCGTCTTCTGTACGCGGTCTGACAGGAGATCCGCCGGCAGCCCTGCCTGCTTACAGAATGATTCTAGCACAACAGGCGCATGAAGGTCAATCGCTTACCGGCGCTCGCGCGTCCGGCAGCCGCCGGCGCAATGGGCGCAGTCGCCGCCGCAGGTATGCAGCAGCTTCCTGCGCCGGATGACGCGCACGGCGAGCAGCGCCAGCACGATGACGATCAGCAGGACGATCAGCGTGGACAGGTTCATTCACGCCACCCCCAGCGCGAGGCCGATCAGCCGCACGACGAGTGCGGCGGCGTAGGCGATGGCGCACTGGCCGACGACAACGGTCAGCGCCCAGCGGCCGCCCAGCTCCCGCCGGATGGAGGAGATGGCGGCGACGCACGGCGTATACAGTAGGCTGAACACGAGCAGGCTGGCCGCGGCCAGCGGCGTGAGTGCGGCGAGCAGCGCCTCGTTCGAGCCGAAGAGGATGATCAGCGTGGAGACGACGCTCTCCTTGGCCATGAAGCCGGTGATCAGCGCGGTGGAGAAGCGCCAGTCGCCGAAGCCCAGCGGCTTGAACACCGGCGCGATCACGCCTGCAAGCATCGCCAGCAGGCTGCTCTGCTGGTCGCTCACCACGCGCAGGTGCGCGTCAAACGTCTGCAGGAACCAGACGACGATCGTCGCCACAAAGATGACCGTGAACGCGCGCTGCAGGAAGTCCTTGGCCTTCTCCCAGAGCAGCTGACTGACGTTGCGCGCGCCGGGCAGGCGGTAATTGGGCAGCTCCATGACGAACGGCACCGGCTCGCCCGTAAAGAGCGTGCGCCGCAGCACCAGCGCCGCGAGGATGCCCATGACCACGCCCAGCGCATACAGCGCGATCATCACCCACGCGAAGTGCTGCGGGAAGAAGACCGCGGCGAAGAACGCATAGATCGGCAGCTTGGCGGAGCAGCTCATGAACGGCGTGAGCAGGATGGTCATCTTGCGGTCGCGCTCGGAGGGCAGCGTGCGCGTGGCCATCACGCCCGGCACCGTGCAGCCGAAGCCCACCAGCATCGGCACGATGCTGCGGCCGGAGAGGCCGATCTTGCGCAGCAGCTTGTCCATGACGAACGCCACGCGCGCCATGTAGCCGCTGTCCTCGAGCATGGAGAGGAAGAAGAACAGCGTCACGATGAACGGCAGGAAGCTCAGCACGCTGCCCACGCCGCCAAAGATGCCGTCCACGATCAGCGAGCGCAGCGTGGGGCTGACGCTTGCGGCGGTCAGCAGGCCATCGACGGCCTCGGTCAGCAGGCCGATGCCGGCCTCCAGCAGATCGGACAGGAACGCGCCCACGACGTTGAAGGTCAGGTAGAACACCAGGCCCATGATGGCGATGAACGCGGGGATGGCCGTGTACTTGCCGGTGAGGAAGCGGTCGATCTTCTGGCTGCGCTCGTGCTCGCGGGATTCGCGCGGCTTGACGACCGTGGCGTCGCACACGCTGTGAATGAAGTTGAAGCGCATGTCCGCGATGGCGGCGGCGCGGTCGAGCCCGCGCTCCTCCTCCATCTGCACGATGATGTGCTCGACCATTTCCTTCTCATTCTGCGTCAGGTTCAGCTGCTCCAGGATGAGGCTGTCGCCCTCGGCGAGCTTGCTGGCGGCAAAGCGCACCGGGATGCCCGCGTCTCGCGCGTGATCCTCGATCAGGTGCATGATGCCGTGCAGGCAGCGGTGCACCGCGCCGTCGCGCTCGGCGTCGCAGAAGTCCATGCGGCCCGGGCGCTCCTGATACTGCGCGACGTGCAGCGCGTGGTCGACCAGCTCGTCGATGCCCTCGTCCTTGGCGGCGGAGATCGGGATGACCGGGATGCCCAGCATC
>Ga0129315_1001025_pt1 | contig 13652 bp, 9 predicted proteins | sample Cm827metagenome_FD_94432 | JGI IMG/M metagenome (GOLD analysis project Ga0129315, IMG submission 94432) | Eastern black-and-white colobus group fecal microbial communities from Wisconsin, USA - Cm827 metagenome | ecosystem: Host-associated > Mammals > Digestive system > Large intestine > Fecal...
ACTATAGACAAGTTTATAGGCTATTTTGAAGATTCTTTTATGTTAAAAAGAGTTTATCGATATGATGTAAAGGGGAGAAAATACATAGGAACTCCTTATAAAATATACTTTGAAGATGTAGGGCTTAGAAATGCAAGATTAAATTTCAGGCAAATAGAACCAACACATATAATGGAAAATATTATTTATAACGAATTAAGGTATCGTGGGTATATGGTAGATGTTGGAATGGTTATTAAAAGGAAAATTGATAATAACATAGATATAAAGAAACAGTTAGAAGTTGATTTTATAGCTAATCTTGGTAGTAAAAGGTACTATATACAATCTGCTTATAGTCTTCCGTCACCGGATAAAATAAATAAAGAAAAAGCATCCTTATTAAATATTGATGATTCCTTTAAAAAAGTCATAATAGTAAAAGATAGAGTAAAGCCATTCTTAGATGAACATGGAATACTTACGATTAATTTATTTGATTTTTTGTTAAACAGAGATAGTTTAGATTTATATTAAACCCATTACAAATTATAAATATGTTCCCAAGAACGGAGCTTTTTAAAAATCAGCAAATTTATCCATACTGACCATTCGAGCCATGTGGAGACGGTAGTATTGATGTCAAAGAAACATTTTTAATTAAAAAATATAGGAGGAGTATGAAGTATATTGCATTGCTTAGAGGAGTAACTCCAACTGGAAAAAATAAAATACCAAAAATGTCATATTTGGTGGAAGTACTAGAAGAAGTTGGTTTTAAAAATGTTAGCACGTATATTCAAAGTGGAAATATTTTACTAGATACAGATTTAAAAAGAGATGACACAGAAAATCTTATCCATAATACAATATTAGATAAAATAGGAGCTGACTTAAGTGTAATAATAAAAGAGAAAGATCAATTACAAAAATCAGTAATTGAAAATCCTTTTGATAATACTTATGATTTTTCAAGGATACATCTTGTATTTACTAATGAAAATATTGATAAAGAAAAGCTAGAAATTATTAAAAGCAAAAATTTTGGTCTAGAGAAATTTGCAGTAGGATCAGAATGCCTATATTTATATCTACCTAGAGATGCAAAACCTAAAAGATTAAATACAAATTATATTGAAAAACAACTTTCTTTAACCATGACAATGAGAAAATTGAATGCAATTAATCATTTAGTAGAACTGTGTAATTAATAGCATCTATTATAAAATTAAATGTAACTTAGTTTTTGGAAAATTAGTAAGAATAAACATACCAATATTTTCTTACGTGATTAAATTTAATATAATTATTGTTCATGAATAAAAATATTAGTACTAATGACATATTTTCATCTACGAACAAATTGAAAGAATTATTAAATTATCTATACTAACCACTCAAGTCATGTGGAAGCTATAACACTGCTTACTAGAGCCTAAAAGACTCGTAAAGATTTAGACCATTAGTCAATTCTTATACATAACCTCTTTTTTGGGTTTTAAAGTATAAAAACGAGAAAACTTTAAAAATGTTTGTGGTATATGGAACTGGTCGACTAAAAATTAGTGATAATTTACTAGGATTTAATAAGATTTTATAGGCATTGGTATTAACCTTGGTATCATATTTAATAGTTTATTGCTATGAGAATTATAAATTAAAAATGTTGTGTTTATCGAAGATAAGTTATCTCATTATAACGAAAAAAATTTAATTATATTTTAAGCTTGTTTTAAATATTTGCATTATAGTCTAGGTCTACTTGGAATTTTATTTTTTCAAGAGCTGTAATTTTATTGTATCAATGATTAAAGCTATGTTATAGGGGTATTATTTAAATGTTAATACTATTTTAGAAAGGGGTTAACTTTAATGAAAATTAAAGCATTAAGAGCCTTAAGAGGACCTAACTATTTTCATAGATTGCCAGTAATATTTATGAAATTAGATATAGAAGAACTCGAAGATAGACCAACTGATATGGTAGAAAATTTTAAAGAAAATATGGAAAAAATGATTCCATCTCTATATTATCATACATGCACTCCTGGTATTGAGGGAGGATTTTTTTTAAGACTTCAAAGAGGAACTTGGGCAGGTCATGTTGTAGAACATATAGCCATAGAACTTCAAAACTTAATTGGTCATAAGGTTAGTTATGGAAAAACTATAACTTTAAAAGAAAGAGGAAATTATAATGTAGTATTTAGATATGAAGATGAAGCTGTTGCTTTAAAAGCAGCCAAGTTTGCTGTAGAAATTGCAGAAATTGCCTTTGAAGGACAAACTGTGGACATATCTAAGTATATAGAAGTTTTAGAAGAAATAGCAGAAGAATCAAAGTTGGGACCTTCTACACAATCTATTGTAGATGAAGCTAAAAAAAGAGGCATACCCTATATTCGCTTAAATAAAAATTCTTACGTTCAGCTTGGTTACGGTAAATTCCAAAGAAGGATAGAATCGACTTTAACTGATAATTCATCAGCCTTGGGAGTTGAGATTGCAGCTGATAAGGAAAGAACAAAAGATTTGTTAGAAGAAGCAGGCATACCAGTTCCAGAAGGTAAGGCAGTCAAAAAATATGAAGAAGCTAAAGATTTTGCTGAAAAAATTGGATATACTCTTGTAGTCAAACCTTTAGATGGAAACCATGGCAGAGGAGTTACAACTAATATACAGTATGAAGATAAGCTTAAAGATTCTTTTGAAAATGCAAAAAATATATCTAAATATGTTGTTGTAGAAAAATATTTGCAAGGATTTGATTTTAGATTATTAGTAATAAATGGAAAATTAGAAGCTGCAGCCTTAAGAGAGCCTCCCTATGTAATTGGAGATGGGAAGCATTCTATTAAAGAATTAATAGAGATAATAAACAAAGATCCTAACCGTGGGGAAGGTCATAGCAAAATACTTACAAAAATAACAATAGATAAGGATACAAAAAATGTTTTAGATCTATTAAACTACAATACAGATGATGTATTAGAGGAAGGAAAAAAAGTTTATCTTAAATCAACAGCAAACCTTAGCTCAGGAGGAACTGCAGTAGATGTTACTGATAATGTTCATCCAGTTAATAAACTAATTGCAGAAAGAATTGCAAAAATTGTTGGCCTTGATATTATTGGAATAGATTTATTGACTGATAATATTGAAAAACCATTGGAATCAGGAAAATCTGGTGTAGTAGAAGTAAATGCGGGCCCAGGTTTTAGGATGCACCTTGCCCCCTCACAAGGACAAGCAAGAAATGTTGCAAAAGCCGTGGTCGACATGCTATTCCCAGATTCAGCTCAATATGATATTCCTATTTGTGCAATAACTGGAACCAATGGTAAAACTACAACAACTAGACTTATATCCCATATATTAAATATAAGTGGAAAAGTTGTGGGAATGACATCTACAGATGCAGTTGTAGTTGATAATTTTCCAATTTTGAAAGGGGATTATAGCGGTCCAGCTGGAGCTCAAGCTGTATTAAAAGACAATTCTGTAGAATGTGCAGTATTAGAAGTTGCAAGAGGAGGCATACTTAGAAGAGGACTTGGCTTTAATAAGTGCGATGTTGGAGTTTTGTTAAACGTATCTTCAGACCATCTTGGCCTAGGTGGAATTGACACTGTTGAAGAACTAGCAAGAGTAAAATCAACTGTTACAGAAGCTGTAAAAAAAGATGGATATGCAATCTTTAATGCAGATGATAAACTTGCTGTATCTAGGGTAGACAAAACAGATGGTCATGTAGTCTTTTTCTCAAAAGACAAGAACAATCCACTTTTACAAGAAAATCTTAAAAAAGATAATTTTAACGTAAGCATAGACAAGCAAAAAATTATAATTCAAAAAGCTTCGGGAAACTTTGAAATTGCAAATATAATTAATATTCCAATAACCTTTGAAGGAAGAGCAGTATTTAATATAGAAAATGTTTTAGCAGCAGTAGCAGCTAGCTATGCACTTGGAGTAACACAAGAACAAATAAATACAGGACTAGTCAGCTTTAATACATCAATAGGTCAATCTCCAGGTAGGATGAATATAATTGATATAGGAGACTTTAAAGTAGTTGTGGACTATGGCCATAACGTAGGAGCAGTTGAAGCTACAGGAGATTTTTTAAGAAATTTAATGCCAGGTAGATGCTTGAGAATGACTTCTGGAGTTGGGGATAGAAGATATGAAGATATTTTAAAATTTGGAAAAACCATAGCCAAATACTTTGATTATGTGGTAATAACAGATCCATCATCAAGAACAAGAAAACTTGGAGAAACACCTGAAATAGTAAAAAAAGGTCTTATAGAAGGAGGCCTAAAAGAAGAAAATATAGATATAGTTTTAAAAGAAAAAGAAGCAGTAAACCACATACTAAAACTAGCCAAAGCAGGAGACCTTGTAGTTTTGCAAGTCGAAAACATAAAAGGAGTAATAGAAGATGTCCTATCATTTAGAAAAAAATATCTAAAGGAAAAAGGATTAAATTTAGACTAACATATTTTATTTGTCTTACTAAAATAAATATTAATCAAACTATATAAGTTATAGTTTGATTTTTATATTATAATTGAATTATATTAAATAATGACTCAATATTTATTGGGTCATTTTTTGTACTTTAATTCATAAAATAAAATGACAATTTTTCTTTAAAGTTGTACAATACTATTGAAAAATAGACTAAATTTAGAAGAATAAAAAAATGCAATTGTATAAAATGAAATTTGCTGTTATTTTTTGGAAACAATTTAAAAAATCTAAAAATTAGAAAATATATTCAAAAAGAACTTTTTAATAAACATCAAGATAAAATAAAAAATTAGCATAAATAAATTTTTCTATATTAGTCACTAAGTCCACGTGAAATCTTTTAATTTAATTTTTAAAGATAGTTAAGCAGTATAATAGATGAATCTTTTACGAGGAAGTGAAAATATGGAATATAATATTTTAATAATTGAAGATGATTTAGGATTAGCAAGAGCTATTTTAGATATACTAAATAAATATAATTTTAACTCGAAAATTTTGGAAGATTTTAAAAATATTGAGAGCGTTGTAAAAGAAAAAGAATATGATCTTATTATTCTGGATATTAATTTGCCTTATTATGATGGATTTTATTGGTGTCGTAAAATTCGAAAGATTACTTTGATTCCTATTATTATAATTTCTTCTAGAGATACTAATATGGACCAAATTATGGCTCTTGAATATGGTGCAGATGATTATATTATTAAGCCTTTTGACAGTGAAATTTTAATTGCTAAGATAAAAAGTTTTCTTAGACGCAGCTATGGAGAATTATCAGTAGGCATGGAAAATAAATTGTTAAAAATTGGTTTTGTTAATTTAGATAGTCATAGACAGCAGATATTATTTAAGGATAAAAAAATTTATTTATCTTTTACAGAAAATAAAATTTTGAAAAAATTGTTCGAGGAATATCCCAACTCTGTCTCGAGATCTGAATTAATTTTTGAGGCATGGGATGAAAATAGTTTTGTAGAAGAAAATACTTTAAATGTAAATATTAGAAGAATTAGAAATAAAATTCAAGAAAATAAATTACCAATAGCTGTACGTACAATACGAAGTTTTGGTTATCAGTTGATTTTAAAGGAAGAAAACCAATGAAGTTGTTTATAAAAGATCATTTGGATATTGTCTTATTAAATATACTTAATTTTTTAATTATCTTAACAATTTTTTATTTAAGTGATGGCAATCTTACTTTTAAATTGTCAATTTATATGTTGTTATTATTAATAATTACAATTTTTATTTTCCTTTCTATTAGGTATTATAGAAAATCTGTTGTGTATAAAACATTAAGTGAAAATAATTCAAATTTAAAAAATATTAAAAAAAAGTTAGAGGGTAAAGATTTATTTTCTGATTCTTTTATAAAACATGATAATCAAAATTACTATCAATTTTTACAAGAAATTGAAAATTATAAAACAAAAAATAGTGAGTGGAAAACTTATATCATTCAATGGGTTCATCAGATGAAATCTTCTGTTAGTTCTATTCGATTATATTTTGGGAACAATAAAGTAAATAAAGAAAATATGTTATCAATTCTTGAATTAGATGAAATAGATAAGCAGCTTAATAACATTTTGAATTTAGCAAGATTAGAAGCGGTTGAAAAGGATTTAAAAATAGAACCTATAAATTTATTTGAAAGTGTAAATAAAATAATAAATCAGAACAAGAGAATGTTTATTTTTCATGAAGTATTTCCTAAAATTAATTGTGAGAAAAATAATATAACAATTTTAAGTGATAAGAAATGGATTGAATTTGTAATAGATCAATTAATTCATAATTCAATAAAATTTTCAGCTCCAAATAGCAAGGTAATAGTTAATATAGCTAAAAAAAATGAAAAATATTTTTTAGAAATTAAAGATGAAGGAATGGGTATTTCTGAGGAAGATATTCCCAGAATTTTTGATCTATACTTTACTGGCAAAAATGGTCGAAGTAAAAATAGCTCTTCAGGTATTGGGTTATACTTAGTTAGACAAATTTTAAGTCAACTAGGGCATGAGGTCGAAGTTAATTCAAAACAAAATGAAGGAAGTAAATTTACTATATTTTTTAGGTAATAGATAAGGTGACAAATTTGTCATCTTTTTTTATTTTTTTAGATATTGTGTAAGTAGTAATTATGTTATCTTCTAATTGAGGAGGAATTATAATGAATGTATTAGAAATTAACAATATGAGCTATGTTTATGGAGATGTTTTAAATACAAAAGGTTTAGACAATATTTCTCTAACTACATTAGAAAAGGAATTTGTCGCAATAATGGGTCCTTCAGGAAGTGGTAAATCCACTTTACTTAATGTAATTTCAGGAATATTACCACCTACTTCTGGAATAGTTAATATAGCAGGAGAAAATATTTCTAACCTTGGCGATTATAATAAAGCATTATTTAGAAGAAATAAATTAGGATTTGTCTTTCAAGATTTTAACTTAGTAGAAACACTTAATGTGAGAGAAAATATAATGCTCCCACTAATGTTAAAGAAAGATAAAGTTAAAGATATGATAAAAAAATCAGAAGAGGTAGCTAAAGCTCTAGATATATCCAATATATTAGATAAAAGGATTCAAGAGATATCAGGAGGACAGAAACAAAGGACTGCAATAGCACGAGCCATAATACACGAACCAGAGTTGTTGTTAGCGGACGAGCCTACTGGAAATTTAGATTCAAGAAATTCTGAGGAAGTAATGAAGATTTTCCAGATGCTTAATATTAATAGGGGCATGTCAATTTTTCTAGTTACACATGATGCAAAAATAGCCTCTTATAGTCAGAGAGTAATATTTATAAAAGATGGAAAGATTTATAATGAAATTCGAAAAGGTAATAATTTTATTGAATATCAAGAAAATATAATACATGTATTAAATGTTATTGGAGGAGCACAAAGATGAGACTCCAAGATTTTGCAAAAAACAATGTTTTAAGAGATAAAGAAACTTATATAGGATATTGGTTTAGTTGCATGTTTACAGTATTTGTGTTTTTTATTTTTTCTGTCAATCAGTTTCACCCAGAACTCAATAAAGGACCTGGTGCTGTAGCAACAATTATGGGATCTGCTCAAGTGATAGTAATTTTATTTTCTATATTTTTCTTAGGATTATCTATAAAGTCTTTTTCATCAAAAAGAGAGTCAATGTTTGGTATATTGCTTATGCTAGGAATGACCAAAAAACAATTAAAGAAGTTGCTTTTGTTAGAAAATATTCTAATAGGTTTAACATCGATATTTGTTGGAATTTTTTTAGGTATTGCTTTTGGCCATCTTTTAGTACTTGTAATGGCAAAAATAATAAATTTAAGTTCAATATCTTTTTATTTTCCAATAAAATCAATAATTATTACACTTATCGTTTTTAGTATTGTATTTTTACTAGTAACGATTGTAAACTCAAAATCCGTATTAAAAAAACCTATATATTATTTAATAAATAATAACCATAATGAATATAAAAAAATAACATATTCTAATCTTTTATCCATTATGTCTATAGTATTTATATTTATAGGTTATGTTCTAGCAAATATTCCTTTGATCAATAGATTAATAAACAATAAATCTGATTTTCTTAATATTATTCAAAATTCTGATAAATTGCATTATTTCATCGGTTTAACAGTTGTAATTGGAATGTATTTATTTTTCTCAAACTATTCTAAATATTTTTTAGATAAGTTAAAAAGTAAACAAAATTATTTTAAAGGTACAAATGTCTTGTGGATTTCAGAATTAAAATATCGATTATCTAGTAATTCAAAAACTATGTTTATATCAGCTTTATTATTGACAGTGGCATTTGTAACTATTATAGGTACAATCACTCTAAATTCTACTGCCGATGACGAAGTCTCCAAAACCACTCCCTTTGATCTAGCTTATTTTTCCATTCTACCTAATGAAGAAGAAGAGAGCGATATTAATTTTATTAATAATAATCTTAGTAAATCGAATATAAATTATAATGTAAGTACAATTAATATTTTAAGAAATAATGAAAAAGAAAGAGAAATAATTATTTCTCAAGAAGACTATAATAATGTTTCTAATGATAAGATACATTTAAGTAATAATGATGCAATTAAATTAGCAGAAGAAAATTTTAAAGGTTTAATTTCTCTTGACGATAAAATAGAAATTAATATCATTGATAATAGACCTAATGTTTTTGATTCTTATCGATATAGAGCCGTTTATGTAGTTAGCGATGAGTTATTTAACAATCTATCAAAAATATTTAAACATTCTCAAAGAGCATTTTTATACCACTTTTTAGAAAATACTACTAATGATCAAGCTAGAAAAGTTGCCAGTATAAACAGGAGTACTTTAGTTTCTGGTTATTCAGAAGGAAATAATTTCCTTTTAATACAAAAAATTGAAAGAATAGATTTAGAAAAATATACTTATCAAGTTTTGACTTATATTGGTATTATGTTAAGTATTATTTTTATTTTAGCAGCAGGAAGTTTAACTTATTTTCGATTGTTAAGTAACATTAGAGGATCTGATAAAACTTATATAAATATCTACAAAATTGGTTTATCAATTAGAGAAATTCAGAGTATACAAAGTAAACAATTTAAAATTCTATTTTTTGCTCCTGTAATATTTTCCCTAATTAATACTATTTTTGCAATTAATATTCTATCTTATGTTTTAAAAACATCGATTTGGAAACAAACGATAATTATAGCTTTATTGTTGCTAATAATTCAAATAATTTATTTTAATATTATAAATAGTCACTTTAAATTAAAAATCGAGTTGATAATAACTCAAAATTAGTAAAAATATGTAATATAAAATTAATAATTATAGTTAATTTCATTAATATTAGATTTATAAATTTAAATATTATTTAATAAGGAAGTTTTTTAGATAAAATTGTTCAAATATTTTTAAATATAACCATTTAAATTTAATTTTACTTATTATTTACAAAAAGTTAACAACCCAAAGATAGACAAAATTATTACATTTTTATAAACTTTAAATGTAACAATTCCTATTTGAAGGTGGTTTTTTATGGATATAATTAAGTATTTTTTCCGCACAAATGAAGATCCAGTTCGTTTTGAAGCTTATAGTTTAGAGCATTTAATTCTTTTACTTCTAATGCTTGGAGTGAGTTTGTTATTCTTTTTAAAAAAAGATTTAATTCGAAAAAATAATTCTCTTGATAAATTTATTCGTCATCTTTTAATGATTTTAATCATATTTCAACAAGGAACATTTCTTTATTTTAATTTTGTTTTAAGGGAAAATGGAGTAGCATTGGGTTTACCATTATATACTTGTAGGATAGCTCTTTATACTGGATTTTTTGCTCTTGCTACTTCTTGGAAGATGCCAAAAGCTGTTACAGTTTATTGGGGTTTTGTTGGTGGAATTATTCCAATGATTGTTCCAGATCTTGAATACTACATTTGGCCTCATATAAGTGTTTTAAATTATTTTTTAACTCATTTTTTAGTTTTTTGGGCAGCTTCATATTTATTATTTGTAGATAATTTTAAATTTACGAAAAAGACTTTGCAACTGAACTTAATTTTTACAAATATATTTCTAACTATATCCTTAATAGTGAATTTATTATTTGGTGGAAATTACGCATATCTAAGTACCAGTCCAATATTAAAAGATATGTTAATGGAGATTCCAAAACCTATTTATGTTCTTATAGTCTATTTAGTTTATAATCTTTTTGCTTTTATCGTTCATATTATTGGAGTAAATGGTCTGAAATTAAAGGCAAATAATAAGGTTAGTTTAGAAAGTTTTTTGAGAAAAGTAAATTATAATAATTTAAAGTTTTAGAATTTGGAATTTTCAAAAGTTAATTAATAAAATATAAAATTTAAAAATGATTCATAGTTTTATTTATTTTGATAAGAACTCTATAACAAAACTATGAGTCATTTTTCTATATTTAATAATTAAGTTCTCTAATTTTTAATTTTAAGATTAAACAGTTCTATATTTTTATATTAAATTCATATCAATTATAAGTAATAATTAATAAAATTAAAAAAATACATAGACTATGACTAATTCATTTCAATAAATTCAATAGTTTTTTCATCCAAATTATATTCTTTTTGTTTAATTTATCGTGAAATCATCATATTATTTCCTTCCCATAGTACTAAGGTTTTACTTAAAGGAAGAGAATTGACATTATTTAAGGGTTAAAGCCTTAAATAGAGTATTATTCATATATTGTATTTAATTTTTTAAATAGTATAATATATATACAATCATATTTTTTAATGAAGGAAGGTTTTATTTTTGGAGCAAAGAAAAAGATTTGATTGGCCAGATTTTATTTTAATGGCCAGCGTGACTTTTATGGCGATTTTATCTGAGCTTGTTCCATCTGGAATTTTGCCTGAACTTATGGAAGGATTAAATATCACAGAAGCTCAAGGTGGTACATTAGTTGGATTTTATGCCATAGCCAGTGCAATTTTTGCAATTCCGCTTATCTCTGCCACTGTAGAAATGAGCAGAAAGAAATTATTACTTATATTATTGATAGGATTTGCAATTAGTAATACCTTGGTAGGAATTTCAACAAGTTATAATATGGCTATTGTTGGAAGAGTGCTTGGAGGAATTTGTGCCGGAGTTTTATGGCCAATGGTTGCTGCTTATGGTATGAAGCTTGCCGATGATGAACACAAGGGATTTGCCGTTGCAGTAATTATGAGTGGTACTACTTTTGGTATGAGTATTGGACTTCCAATTGTAACAGCGATAGGAACTAATATTGGATGGAGACAAGAATTTTTCTTTATATCAGCTGTTATTCTTGTTATTACAGTTTTAAGTTTTTTAAAATTACCTAATGTTCCAGGAGAAAAGAGACAATCTTCTAACTCTCCGCTAACTCTTATTAAGAACAAGGGAGTTCTAATTATAATTTTATTGACTTTTATAGCAGTAGTTGCAAACTATGGAGTTTACACTTATATAACTTATTTAGTTGAATCAATTAAATACAGTGGAGGAATTGGACTTGCTCAAATTTTATTTGGAATTGGTTCAATTTTATCTGTTGTAATTGCGGGTAAAATTATTGACAGACATATTAAGAATTTAACTCTTTTAATGCTTGGAAGTTCTTGTATCGCATTTATAATATTTTGGTTATTATCAGGCGTTACAATATTTTGCCACATTGCATTTATTATATGGGGAATTGGATTTGGAGCTTTAGTTACACTTTTCCAAACTGCAGTTGCAAGACAAGTTCCAGAAAATGCTTCAGCTGTTGCTACATCACTTCAATCGGCATCATTTAACTTTTCAATAATGGTTGCAAGTTCTCTTGGAGGAGCACTTCTATCTTCGGGTTCAATGAATGCTATGCTTATAATAATGGCAATACTTCTTGCAGGTGGAATTGTTGTAGCATTTTTGTCAAAGAAAACATTAGCTTAAATATATAATTTTAGGAGGAATTAAAATGAAAAAGAAATTTATTAATGCAAAAATTTATGGTCACGACGATGCTTCAGAAATTTTAGTTGAAGATGGGAAATTTGTAGAATTTGGAAATAATTTACAAGGAGCAGATGAAGAAATTGATCTTGATGGTAATCTTGTAATTCCACCATATGTTGACTCACATCTACACTTAGATTACTATTTTGTAGGTCAAACTGATGAAGCTAAAAATGAATCTGGCACACTTTTTGAAGCGATTGATATCTGGAATGATTTTAAAAAGGGATCAACTAAAGAAGAGATGAAGGATAGAATCAGAAAAGCTGCTTTAGATTGTGTAAGCTATGGAACACAATACATTAGAGCTCAAACTGACTGTACTGATCCAAATCTAACTGGAATCAAGGCAGCTCTTGAAGTTAGAGACGAACTTAAAGATATTGTTACTATTCAAGTTGTTGCATTCCCTCAAAATGGAATGTATTCATATAAAGAAGATGGAAAGACTGGTAAAGACTTAGTAGAAGAAGCTCTTAAATTAGGATGTGAAGTTGTTGGTGGAATTCCTCACAACGAATGGAGTCGTGAACTAGGGGAAAAATCAATTAAAGATATAGTTGAGCTTGCAGTTAAATACGATAAATTAATAGATGTTCATTGTGATGAAACTGATGATGTTATGGCAAGATTTATCGAAGTTTTAAATGCTGAAGCTATGGAAAAGGGAATAGGCGAAAAGACTACAGCAAGTCATACTTGTTCTTTTGGATCAGCTGATGATTCTTATGCGTTTAGAATGATGGGTCTGTTTAGAAAATCAAAAATTAATTTCGTTTCACTTCCAACAGAAAATTCATTTTTACAAGGACGTCAAGACACTTATCCAAAACGTCGCGGACTTACAAGAGTTCTTGAATTTGTAGACAATGATGTCAATGTGTGCTTCGCTCAAGACTCAATTGTTGACCTTTGGTATCCAGCTGGAAATGGAAATCTAATGAATATTCTAGATAATGGTATTCACATGGCTCAACTTATGAGAGAAGAGGACTTTAAAAGAGACTTTGACCTTGTAACTTATAATGGAGCTAAGGCAATGTATCTACAAGATGAATATGGATTAGAAGCTGGAAAGCCTGCAAACTTTATTGTTCTTGATGCACCTAATGAGTTCGAAGCAATTAGAAATAGAGTTGAATGTCTATCTTCAGTAAGAAATGGAGAATTTTTATTCAAAAAAGCCAAAAGAGAATTTGAAATAGAACTTAAAATAGAGTAATAATTTATATTTGTCCCTTAATCTAATGAGATTAGGGGATTTTTTTGATAAAAGTTAAGTTATTATAAAAATTTTGAATTTTTTAGAAAAAAATAATTTAAACACATAGTAAAATTTTTAATAAGAAATATCAAGAATCTCTATTTTTACGAATTATAAAATAGATAAACTAAGTAGACATCAAGGTTTAGTTATTGACACAATAATTTTTTCGATAATATAATATTTTTTGCTGACAATTAAATACAAGACTAACTATATGAATACAAGGGCGAAAATCAAAAAATTCGCAAAAAAAGTGAAAAGATAACAAAAAAGACAATTAAATAAAAATGAGCATGGCAAACAAGCCTAATTAAAGGCTAAAAAA
>Ga0129315_1001026_pt1 | contig 13625 bp, 3 predicted proteins | sample Cm827metagenome_FD_94432 | JGI IMG/M metagenome (GOLD analysis project Ga0129315, IMG submission 94432) | Eastern black-and-white colobus group fecal microbial communities from Wisconsin, USA - Cm827 metagenome | ecosystem: Host-associated > Mammals > Digestive system > Large intestine > Fecal...
GCTTGGTTGCATTATTGTCAATTTTTTTATCTTCAATTTTCATCCCAATAGTTCTTACGATTGCAACTCTACCTTTTTGTATTTTGTCATTATATGTAAAATATAAATCAAATTCATATTCTTTATTCATATCCTTAATTTTCAAATCTATTGGTTCCCTATTATATGTATCTAAATATAATGTTGTAAATTCAGTGCTCAACTTACTTATATCTTGATCATAATATTCTTCATCACTTACATATCTCTTGATATTTTCACTATCAATATTTTTTCCATTAACATTTACAATTAATTTTTTTTGTAATATAGCAACAAAAAAACTATTACAAACACTTTTAATTATTTCCTTTTCATTATTAAACTGTTCTCTTAAAAAAGGAATAATTATTTTTAACCCTCTAGTATCCTTTGAAAATACTTTCCCAAAATTATTTTCAAATGGATAGAACTTTGTTATTTTATCAGTAACATTTTTTACATCTGTAAAATAACCAGTAGAACGATAATACTTATCTTTATATTTATGTTCTATAAGTTGTATAGTTCCGCCGAGATGTTTATTTCCATATTCATCACAATTAGCAAAAAGCATAATGTGTAAATCGGATGCTGCATTATTAGCTATTTTCCCAAGCCCATGGGATCCTCCCCTTGATTCTTCTATATTTTTGTCATCATCTTCTGAGTGAACACCTTTTTTATAAGCATAAATTCCATAAGTATCTTTATTAGAATCACTTTGTCCATTTTTTGCTCCACTTAAACCTTTAGTATTATAATCCTCAAATGAGATATATGCTATTTCATTTTGATACATTTTATTTTTCATATGTTCAATAGTTTCTTTAGTATAACTATTATGACCTTTAAGACACTTAATCCTCTCTATTATTTCATATGCTCCAGGAATATCATCTCTTTTTATATATCCTGTTTCTATTTTCACAATAACAGGATCTTTACTATTTAGTCTAGCATCTAAAGAATTTTGAATATTTTCTCGTACTAAGCCTGCTATTCCAAGGTTATAAAACTTTTCTAACACTTTATTAAAAAGTAAATCTTCAATATTTTGACTATTATAAAACTGCCAAAGGATCACTTCTAATATATTAGTCATAATCATATCCGCTCCTTATATTTCTATAATTTGAATTTTTCGTTAGATTTCAATGAGTCATTAAACTTATTTTTTAAATCTTTAATTTCATTTTCTAAAACTTTTATTATTTTATCAGCATCTTCCTTAGAATAATCGTAATTCTTTTTGTTAGCGCAATTAGCTAGAAGTCTTATCATATCAATAGCCTTATTAGTTCTAGCTTCTGCAATTCTTTTAAATCTATCTTTTTTACACTCCATTTAACCACCTCTTACAGTATATAACACATTATAATAAATTATAACTTTTGAGTCAAGCTACATTTTGAAAATATAGCAATATTTTAAATTATATATTCTATTATTGTTGTATATATAATATTAGGATCGTATATTTCTTTTTATGATCATATATAGTTTATATTTATATATTATTAAATTAAAAATACCTTTACAACATAAATTCTATATTCAATATTTATATAGAATAAGAAGTTAGTATTATTGAATTTATTACAATTTACTACACATTATATTTATTTTCTATCCCAAATATCAAGATTATATCTATAATAATTATAAATAACTTCACAAATCTATAATTTTAACAACTATAAATTCTATAAATAATCTTTACTTTAAATACATTACAAATAATACTATTCAAAAAAAGAAGTGATTTCTATTTATTTAGAATTCACCTCTTTTTTGTTATTATATAGTGTTTAATATAATAAGTTACTAGTCTTTTTTATTTATCTATATTTACTTAATAAATTTCTCTTATTAATTTTTCTAGCTATTTTAGCTAAACTTCTTTTTAATGTAGCAGGATCATTTAAATCAGAATAACTTATTTCAATTACATCAATGAACATATCTTCAAGTTGATTTCTTATAAACCTATCAACTCTTATTTTCTCCTGATTTCCATGAATATCTTTTGATAATCCATCTAAGTATATTGCTACTTTAATATCATCTTCTTTATCTTCATAGTATAAATCAGGAATTGTTCTGTTGTAAGGAGCACCTATTTGAATTTCTTTTTGCTCTATAAAACTAGGAAAACCTTCTTTTTGTAGAATTTGATATAATGCTTTTTCGCCTGCATTTGTATTATTAGAAGAAATCTCTGATATTAACTCCATATTAGGTGGTATTTCTGATATTAATTCTAAGTCTCCGATCCAAGCATCTAAAATATCTTTTGCTAAATATCTGTCTAACATTCCATGAACAAAGACATTTCTATAAGTTCTCATGCAACTATAGCAGCTTTCTTGACATTTACCTTCACAATTACTTAGCGTTCTAATAGCAATTTTTATTACATTAGTCCAACTTTCAATAATTTGCTGTAATATTCCTGATCCACCTGGCATTGGATCATAGATAAATGCCGTAAATTCCTCATTATTAGATGGATATATAAAATATTGTAAGTCATCTATATCCATATCTATTATAATTGAAGCACCAATTTTTATTGCTTCTGAAAAATTAACAGCTTCTTCTTGCGAAGCAAATCCTTCAATTTTAATTCCATCTACAACAGAATCAGAATATAAAAGTAAATTATCTGGAGTTTTCCCACAACTTTTTCTATGTTTTTCTAAAAAAGATGATATTTCTTTATCTGATGAATAAGGTGATCGCGTTGCTCCACAAACACTACATATAGGGTATCCAAATTTACCTTCTTTTACCTTTTCAGCTGGTCCAACATTAATTAATCTTATTTTTTGCCCAAAATGATGTTTAATTTCAAAATTATTTATTGAATACACTCTAATTCCACTATGATATTTTTCTAATTCGCCCATAATATTTACTGGCATTTGGAATCTATTTAATTCTTCATCAATTATTCTTGATGTAAAATTTAATGTTACATCATTTATAGGTAGCGCCTGTAAATGGTGAGCATTATTATTATAATTTATATCATTTTTTAATGATTTTTTTATAATATTTTTTTCTATATCTACAAAGTAACCTTCTAAATTTAGTTCTTCCTTGTTAGCAGCTAGATGATAATAACTACACTTATATTTAGCTCCATTTGCATATATCATATTACCAGGAACAAATTCTCTTACAGCCATAGATGAAGGTCTATTAAGTTCAAAATCTTGTGTAATTTTTAATCCATTAAAATCATTTTTAACATAAGCATTAATTGAAGATTCATAAACTCCATATCCTGGTAAAAAACCTTCCATAGCTAAAACTGATAATGTATAATTTTCAGGAGTAGTTTTCTTCAGTTTAGCTAAATAACTCTTACATCTACTTACAAGCTTATCTTCTTCTTGAGTGGCTGATGAATAATCGATACTTCTAATTTTATTTACCGCCCATCTCATTCTCTTATACATTCTAGTTATGACAATGTCTAATTCTTCTGTCATCTCATTTACATACTTTTCTATGGCATTTTCTGATACTATTTCAATATCATCAGCAGGCCAATAAGAAATAAAAATATCTCGTGCATTTATTATCAACTCATCTTTATAAAGATGAATAATTTTATTTAATGCTGAAACATCAAAATGTTCTTCTCTTGGAATCTCTTTATCATAGAATAAATACTCATTGATAAATGTAGGAAATATTGAATTAATCACATTTCGTATATTTTCTTTATCATTTTCAGCTATATCAACTCTCTCATTATTAAGTGTCATTCTTATTAATTGAGAAAGAACAGTAGCATGAACATGTTTTTTTACCATTATTTCATTTCTTAAATTAAATTTTGGAGGTTCTATTTTTCCATTTAAAATATTTAACGGCTCATTAAAGAAATATTTATCATGTTCACTTTGTCTGCAATAAGTATATATAACAGCCATCCTATGTTTTCTACCAGCTCTACCAGCTCTTTGCCAGTAGTTAGATGGTTTTGGAGGTACATTCCTCATTAAAACAACATCTAATGCACCAATATCAACCCCCATTTCTAATGTTGGTGTTGCAACTAAACAATTAATTTGACCATTTTCATTTTTAAAACTTTCTTCTATTTCTTCTCTTTCTTTAGCTGGTACTTGTGCTGAATGTTCTCTTGCTATTACCATGCTAAAAGGATATTTTAACATATTAATGTTATAGTCCTCTTTTTTGGGAATATCTAGTTCTAACTTACCTTTACATTGCCATGCAGTACAGCATTTATTAGGAGTAACTCTAGTATGGACTCTTTGACATACATTACATTTGTATCTTTTATTCTCAATAGTAATTCCAATTTTATCACTATCTAGCTGATAAACATTACTTGCAATAATATCCTTCCTACCCCTTAATTGAACTTTTTTTAGCACTTTAGTTTCATCAGTAAGAAATATCCATAGTTCATTCATGAACTTATCAAAAATACTTTCATTTACTCCCCATTTTTTCACAAATTCTTCTATAGCAGTGTTGCTCTTATTAGATCTAAATGATTTAATATATGTTTTTTTATCCGTAGTGGTTTCTTCAAACTCAACCAATCCTTTAGGTGGAAATTCCATATAGGGAATAAATCCATTTTGAACTTCATAATCTCCAACAGACCATTGTCTTGAAAATATCTCTGTTGGTTCATCATAAAGTAAAAGATCTCTTCGTATCTTATCTAATAATGAATTAATACCATCTAAGAGGATTTCAAAATCAATATCTAGTTTTTCTGACCACTCTTTTATCCACATATTACTTTCATTTATTCCATAATAAAAAACCTTTATAACTCCCCAGTTTTCTAAACTATCTCTAGTTTTAAAGGTTGTTGCTAATTCTCTTATTAGAGTAAACCTCCAAAAGCGTTCTAATACTTTCATCCATCTATTACTATAAGCTTCTCTTCTTTCTGCACTAAAAACTTCAGGAGCTAATGCAACAGCTAGTTCATTATCTTTAATACATAATTCTAAAAGTTCTTTTACAATTTCATCGATTGATGAAATTGTCCCATGTTCACATAAAAACTCATAAACTAAATGTCTAAATCTATATCGTCTAGTTCTATCTTTCATCCATCCTGCTTGAAAAGCTGCATCTTGTCTATTATCTGCAAACATTATTAGCTTTTTATTATTACCCTTTATTTCATTAATAATGTTTTGGCATAATATATGATTGTCTGATACTGCAGTAGCTTTAAGTCTTCTAATTGCTTCATATTTTATTATACCCTGTTTTTTTACGCCTTTATGTCCACAACAAGGGCAAGTTAACATCTTATTATTTTCTATTTTTTTCACAATAGAAATAGGTATTACACCATTTACTCTTTTACATTTAGGATTTGAACAATCTGTAGTATAACTAGTATGTATAGTACCACAATGTCTACATAAATACATTTCATCTACTTTGCTGGATAATTTTTTCTTTATAACTCCTTTTTTAGATATATTATCTTCAAGTTCTTCATCTTCATCTAATGAGAAGAATTTATTTGTAAAAATAGCTCTACCTGCATCTATATCCTCAGAAGGCTGAAAAATAAAATTATTTCCTTCGAGTTCTGAACCTAAAATCTTTCCATCTTCAATTCTAAATCCTCTGTAATATCCTTCAAAGTAATGTTGTCCACAGCTGTTACAAACTAGTGTTGAGAAACATGCTTCAGCATTTATACCCGTTTTGTTCATTGCTGCTTCTTTATTCATGTTTAATACAGGCTTAATTCCTTCATTCGTCTCATCAAAGGTAGTAACAACACCTTCTAATCCTTTAACAAAATAATGTACTTTAGGTTTTAGTAATACATTACCGTTTTGCTCTGTATAAGAACCCAATGCTAAATAACAAAATAACTCTATCTTTGCAATTTCTTCATCAAAGTTCTTTCTACCCAGAAGTTTATTTACTCTTGTTATTGCTTCTGAAATATGAACTGGTTCATTAAGTACCTTATTAATATTATAAATATAACTATTTTGTCTAAGTGCATCAAATAATTCTGATCTTAAGTCTTCTGAAAAATCAATGTTAATACCTGTTAATTTATAGTAAATATCCTTTATTACAATAAAATTATCATTTTCAATTGCATCTAATACTGTATCTAAATCCTCAATAGACAAACTAGATGGAAGAATTTCTATTCTATTTGTATTACTAATATTATCTTTTTTATATTCTTCTTCTACCAACTTTACTTTTTTACTATCTACACCAAAAAATCTACTAGCAAAATTTGATGCTACTTGTGCATCATCTTCATCAGAAATTGTAGCAGATGTTCCAATACATATAACCTCATCTGCACTTTTACCGCAAAAGGCTTTTAATCTACGAATTAAACATGATACTTCTGCTCCTTTTGCTCCTGTATAAGTATGTACTTCATCAAATACAATGTACTTCAATGGTGCATTTATAAACATTCCTATATCTCTTTTTCTTGTTAATAATAATTCTAATTGATTAACATTTGTCAATAAAATCCTTGGAGGATTTTCAATAATTTCTTTCTCTGTTAATCTTTCCTCATATGGAGAAACTATCGTTCCTTCATCAACTTCCAGCTTTCTTTTTGTAAACTCAGCTTTTCCATTTCCAGCTTTAAGTCTATCTATGTTTCCAATTTTACTCTCATCTTCTGGTGTGCTTCCTACGTAAATCCCGAAAGATATTCCACTACCAGCCAGCATTGATCTTAATCTATCTAATTGATCATTCGCTAATGCATTCATTGGATACACTAATATTGCTGTAATTCCTTCAGTTTCACCACTATCACGTAAGTTTAAACATGTATTTATAATTGGTAACATAAATGATTCAGTTTTCCCAGAACCTGTTCCAGTAGATACTAAGCAATGATAACCATTTGTAATATTAGTAAAAGCTTTCTCTTGATGCTTAAATAAAGTAGGGAATGGCGCTATCCCCTCTAATGCTGGATGCGCTATTCCTTTTTGTACTAAATTGCTTATGTTTTCACCTTCTAAAAATGACTTACTTAAACTAATATAAGGTCCTTTTATCATTGGGGAGTTACCAAACTTGCCTTTTAAAAGTTCCTTTGCTTGATTGTTTAGGTCTTCATCAGTAAATGGAAAAGCTGTTAATTGATAATTTAAAAAATTTTCATTTACATCTTTAGCAAATTTTATTGGATTAATATTACTAACTTTCATCAAATTTCCACCTGCTTATTTAATAAATTTCTTTTAAACTCTTCATATAATTCTTCGCCTAAATATTCTTTTGCATTAGAGTCACATTCACGCCAAGCCTCTTCTGCAGATTTTTCTAGTTGCCAATCTAAAAATTGCTGACCATAATATTCTGCTACTTCTGCAGGTAAACGCCATTCATTATTAATAAACTCTTCTATTCCTCTATTTAGTAAATCTTTATATGCAATTAAGGTTAATTCAGTTTGTCTAAATTTTATATCCTTTTCTTTATCAACTCTCCAAAAACCTTTCGGATTTTCTTTATTATCACTAAGAATATACCTAAACTCTTCTAATGTAAGTTTAGCAGAATATGCAATTATTGAATCAATAATGCATCTTATTCTAATTTTTTCATGTTTTGTAATTGCCCAATTTAAGAAAATATTGTAATTTCTATCTATTTTATTAATTAATAATAAATGAATCCACTGTGTAGAATAAATTATATTATTAAAGTTAATTTTTGCTGAATTTATTATCAATGAATTAAGTACTTTATCATCTATATTTATTATAGGTAACTCTTTAACAATAAATCCATTTATATGAGTTCCCACCATTTTATTTCTTAATACATAGTCAAAAACAAAAGAATTCATCACACTATTATAAATAATAGACTGTATTAAATTCGAGTCTGATATAATTTTATTTAAAGTATTTCCACTAGGTATGCCTGGAACTAAAGCTCCAATAAAGGTCCTTGTATTTGTAGAATTTGATACATCTCTAAACAGTAGTTTTACATTTGCATCAATTTTCCAATCTTCTTCACTTATATAATATTGAGCTATTAATCTATTATTTTTATTATTAATCCATTCTTTGTTTTCATAATTCCAAACCCTTGCAAATGCATCCATCTGCTCTATACTTGATCCCTGTAACAATGGATAATATTTTTTATTTTTTGAATGAACTATACCAAATTTATCAATAAATGTACCTCTATCAAAATCCTCAAACCTAATAAATAAATGCGATGAACTTGTCATATGAAATTCACTAGTTACATTTGTATCAAATTCACTTGAATTAATATATATTTTATCAATTAACTTCAAATTTTTCTTATCTTGCAATTCTAAAAATGCAAAATTATACGGGCTCAATCTTCTGATTATATCAACTGAATAATCTAATATTTCTACATTCAATTTTTCCCAATCCTCAATTTTACGATTCATAAATGAAGTTTTAATATAATTTGATTCTTCACCGTTAGTTAATATTATTATTGCGAACTTAAAGCTACTATGAATGTTAAAGATTTTCTCTCTATTCTCAAAAGCAAATAGCCATTCCCATTTCATATTATCTATAAAATATTTTCTTAATTCAATTGTTCCCTTATCTGAATAAATTCCTGCAGGAACAATAATCCCAATTCTCCCATTCGAATTTAATAAATATTTACCTTGTTCAACAAAAAGCTTATATAGATTAATGTCAGAACTACCTTGTAAAGAGAATGGTATGTTTCCCCTTGAATTAAAATTATCAAGTTTTCTTCTTGTATTCCATGCTTCATGAAGTAAAATAGAGTCTTTCTTGTTTTTAACTAAGCTAATTAATTTACTTCCACTATCATCATATCCAAAAGGAGAGCTTACATTTTGAACCCAATTACTCATAGCTTTACTATTTGAATTCTCTATCAACCATAATCTTTCAATATTAGAGTTCTCATTAAATAAATCTTTTTGCTTTTTCAAAGCTTCTTGTTTACCATAAGACCTATATAATGGATCGTAATAGCTAAAAAACTCTACTGAATTTGGCTTTGCAATATTCCAAGGCGGATTCCCAATAATTGCATCAAATCCTGATTTTTTACTCGCAAAAACATCTGGATATTCTAACTCCCAATGAAAAAAACAATGTTCTTTTGAAATTTTATTTATCTCTTTAATTGTTACTTCATTCAAATTATTGTAATTTAATGGTGATGGACAAATCTCTAATTTATCTATTGGCCAGAACCATACGGAGCACCATTTATCAAATTCAAATTTTAATTTTGCTATTGAAACATTATCAATAATTTTTTCCCTATAAACTTGTTCTCTTTTTCTGATACCACTTGCAGACATGGGAATTTGATGAAACTCTTCAAAAATTTTAGATACCTCATTAATACTATCCTCAAGGTGATCTATTTTATAATAATTGTCATTTTCAAAGCTTAACTGATTAATTCCTTGAAAACCTTCAATTACAGTAACCATTTCTGGCTTAATTTTACTATTTAGAAACCCTTTAAGAGCTGTTGTCCATTCTTTTTTTTGATATTTTACTCCATTTGAATGTTCACTATCTCCACCTTCTCTGCTAAAAGCTTGGATTGGATAATGTCTAAAGCTACTAAGGTTTGCACCAACTAATGCATTCCCTTGCTTAATTTTATGATCTAAAAAAGTAAATGGTAATTCATCATTCATTGTATCAATCCATAAACTTAATCTTGCTAACTCAACAGCCATTGGATTAATATCTACTCCATAAATACACCTCTCAACAACATATCTCATTAATCTAGCTCTTAAATGTTCTTCAAAATGTTCTGATTCAGGTGGAACACTTAATGTTTCTTCTTCTACATATCCTTTTGAACGCGTTGCATATGGCATTATTCTTGTTTTGTCAGACGATTTTTTTTCAAATCGTCCATGATATAGAATAGATTCTGTTAAAACATCACTAATATATTCTGTAGCTGCAACTAAAAATGAGCCTGAACCACAAGCAGGATCACAAACTTTTAAACTCAATATTTTTTCTGGAAGTTTTGGAACCAATTCATTATCTTCAATATCATATAGTAATGGTTCTAGTGTTCTCTTTACAGTAGGAATTGTTAATCCTGGCTTAGTATAATAAGTACCTGTACCTTTTCTTATACCTCCTGCTTTTACTAAGTAATAATCACCTTTTTCATATATTTGTGCAATAAGTTTTTCAGCCTCTTTTGAGCATATTCTTTTATAATCATATTCATCCATAGATTTGTTCTTTTTAACTAATTTTAATGTTTCGACTACTCTTAGGCTCCATTTATTAACTCTTTGAATTTCTATTGCTTCATTATTTACTTCATCTTCAGTTTCATGGACGTAATTTTCATCAATTGAAGTAATATCTTCAGTTTTATACTCTTTAAATAATTGCTTTATTTCATTATCTCTCAATAATTCTAAATGATTCAGAGGTAAAACTGGCTCATCACCAACATTTAACACTAACATAGTTTCTTTAGCTCTTTGCAATGAATAATCTAGTAAACCTTCATACATTATTCCGATATACTCTGTTCTGATATCAGAAAAATCTACTGGACCATTAACCCAAATAAACTTATTACCTTCTTTAATTTTAATCTTACCAACTTTTAATTTTTCAATAATTACTAATATGTCATAATCACTTAACTTATAATTGGAATTTTCAAATATTGATAAAACCTTTAATATATCATCATTAGATGATATATCTCCACCTCTAAATAATTCACCACCATATGCTTGAAGTGTAATTAACTGATGTCCTGAACCATCATATACTAATCTAAATAATGATAGTATTCTTCTCCATGCTCCAAATTGATTTTTTAAAGATTTTTTCCCTTCATGAGTAGCCGCCATTCGTAATTGCTCATATAATCCTTCTAAACCATAACTCGCATTATACATTGGAATATCTCTAGGTAGCATTCCCCTAGACTCTGCAAAAAACAATATAACCATTCTCATTACAATCCTTGAAGCAGCTTGATAAATAGAATCATAATATTTCTTTGAATTGCTAAAATTATTTTCTAAACATATGCTATCATTTTCCTTTAAAGTTATTTCAAAACAAGAAATCAATAATTCTACAGCTTCCCTTACTTGCTCACCTAGTACACTTGAAAGTTCTCCTTGTTTTTTCCTAGATTCATTAATTGTATCAATTAATTTACCTTGGTTAGTGTCATAGGAAAACAACGATTTTTTTGATACTAATGTTATAAATCCATATAGCTGATTACGAAATTCTTCTTCAATAAACCAATTTTCTACATTCCATTCGACCCAAGCTTCATGTCCACTTCCAACATGACAAAGTCTTATTTGTTCACCATTTGTTATTATTCCTAAGCTTACTTTTTGATTTTCTCTAAGCAATTCAAGAAATTCTGCGAAATTCCTTTTTCCTTTACCAATACCAATTTGTTTATCATCACATATTTTAATAAACAGCTTTGGAATTCCATTTTCTGCAATAACCCTATTTGGATATAAACTCTTTCCTAAGAGTGTTTTAAATTTACTATCACTACTTATATCGTTTCCCTTCTGAATATCTTCAATAGAAAAACCCAAAATTCTTTCAATTATATAATCAACCCAATTAGTGATAATATTTTTCCCAAACTTATTTTCTAAATTAGCTTTAAATTTTAGATAACTATCTCTAATAAGTTCATATTGATATGAGTTTATTGTAATTAATTCATTATAATTTTTATTTAATAACGCAGGTGAAATTAGCATTCCACCATGTTTTAATTCTCCCCACCATTGATTATTCGAATTATTATTGTTCACTTTTATTCTCCTTTTTTACCTAGAATTATCTCTACTCCAAGAGGGTATATCTGTAAATTCGAAATTGAATATTTCTTAGGTAACATCTCGTTAATAACTCTTCTTTTTTCATCTCTTAATAACTCTCTAGTTATAGACGCATTATGTTCTATTATTTCTTTTTGCTTTTCTAATTTTTTAATATTTTCTTTAACTTTACTTTCCTCATCCTGAAGTAAACTTAACTGTATAGTATTTTTCCTCGCTATTTCTAGTTCTAATTTTTTAACTATCTTAATAATTTCTTTTTCTACTTTATCATTCTTAAGTAGTTCTAGTCTTTCATCATATAATTTAGTTTCCTTTAGCTTTTCTACAGCTAACTTCTCCGAAAACATTTTATCTAATTTTTCTTTTTGATTATTTACTATATCTTTAAATATATATTTGATACTGTCTTCTAATTCATCTTCATAAACATGTACTTCCTCTATTCTAGATTTTAAATCCTTAATTAACGTTGGCTTAAGTTTCTTTAATTCGTAACTTAGATTAGAATCTAATTTTATTAATTCACCGTTAACTATTTGATAATTATTAATTATAACCTCCTGATGAATCTTTTCTCCTAGATTATTAACAACTTCCACTAAGACATTTAACTTTAAAATTTGATCTATTCCATTTGGCAAAGAACTTTCTACGAGAGTCCATCGACTTAAATGTGAATTACTCCATAATTCTTTTTTCATCTCTAACATGGCCTTTTGCATAATTGGATGAGCAAGTCTTATTAATACAGTATCTTCCTTATTCACATAAAATTCTCTTCCGTCTATTTCTCTTTTGAAATAATTAGGGTTAAAGGTTATTTTAGGAAGTCCAGAAATCCCTCCCTTTTTAACCTCTAATGTATCATAAATCATATTTCTCCATGAATGAGGGACTTTAGTTATTCTATAAACCTGATTTTCGACTTCCTCAATCTCTCCTCCATTGCTTTTAATAACATAGGCCAATAAATTAAATAGATTTTCTTCACTTAATGCTAATTGTAACTCTGTAGCTTTTAGCCTTTGGAATGCTCTAATATTATCAATTTCTTTAACATTAGTTTTTATTGTAGTCCTAAGTTTCATCAAATCAATATTCTCTTCAGTTTTAACAAAATCATCATTTTGTTTAAAATGTTCTTGAATTATCCCATCTATTATTTGTGATACTGATCCTAAATCTTCTCTAACCTGTTCAATCTTATAAGCTACCCTGTCTAAAAAAGACATATCACTATCATCATTACTTGTGAAATGATAAATATAAATATCTCTTCTTTGTCCGTGTCTATCAACTCTTCCATTTCTTTGTTCCATTCTCATAGGATTCCATGGAATATCATAATGCACCACAAATCTACAACCATTTTGTAAATTCACCCCTTCTGATGCGGCATCAGTAGCTATTAATACTTTAAGATTGCTTTCTTCATTATTAAATCTTTCTTTTAATGTTTGTCGTAGGTTACTATCCATTCCCCCATATAAACAATCAATGTATGGTGGTTTATATCCTCTACGATTTAATATTTCCATAATATAATTTAATGTTTGTTTATATTCAGTAAATATAATTATTCTTTCATCTTTTGAAAATTCTCCATTAATTTTAATTTTCTCATCTATTAACTCTAACAATTTTTTAATTTTTGTTGTTTGTGGAATATTCTCATTATTTGTTAAATCACTTTGAACTAAGTTTTTTGTAAATCCCA
>Ga0129315_1001027_pt1 | contig 13610 bp, 15 predicted proteins | sample Cm827metagenome_FD_94432 | JGI IMG/M metagenome (GOLD analysis project Ga0129315, IMG submission 94432) | Eastern black-and-white colobus group fecal microbial communities from Wisconsin, USA - Cm827 metagenome | ecosystem: Host-associated > Mammals > Digestive system > Large intestine > Fecal...
GCTTAAAAACACGATATTTCATATTGTTTATTGTTTAGTAAATTTTTTGCGTGTATGTATTGATTTTTACATAAAAGAAGAGACTCGAATTATCGAGCCTCCCCAAAATTTGACATAGAGCCTTTTTAAATTAATAATATTTTTCATTTATATAATGATCTATAATTGATGTCTGCATTTTATTGTCAAATATTTTCTCATCTTTAAGAATATTTAAGAGCCAAGGTGCCTTAGAATGAAATATTGCTTCTTTTTTATCATCTAAAACTATTTCATACAATTCATTTCTAAGAGCTTTTGATTGACATTTAATAAAATAAGCCCTCATATTTTGAAATTCTTGCACTTTTAGAATAGCAAGCACAGACTTATCTTTTAACTGATAATATTTATTTGTTAAATTTAAATAATAATTATAATATTTAGAGTGCTTCTTTGTATTTCTAACTTCTTTTGAAAGAGATCTATAATACTTTGCCATTACATTATAATACTGGTAGTTGTACATCCCCTTTTCATAGGAATCGACTCTAATATATGGTTTTGCATTTCTCATTATAAAATAATCAAAATTTTTCTGCAAAAACTCTCTCTTAGATAAGTCTCCATTTGTATATTGCATGATTAAGAAAGATCTATGTTCAAAAAAGTCTTCAAAGAGTCCCTTTCGTTTATTTAGTTTCACAAAACACCAATCTAAAATATTTGTAGAAATATTGGAATTATCATTACAATAACTAAGATAATAGCAATAATTCTGGCCATTAATTTTCTATCCACAATTTCTCCTTAATTATAAGTAACTTCTATAGAATGATCTTTTAATGCTTCAGGCATATCTTCTTTTAGATAATCTACATTTATAAAGATTTCCTTATTTTCAGCATCAGGAATTTTAGATACTTTGTTGTATAGATGCTCTAAATCTTCTATATTTAATGATAATACTTTATATATACCATCAATGTATATTTTGTGCAAATCATAATCCATTGCTAGAAGTCCGCAAATGAATCCGTAAAAACTTTCAATTGAATTTAATCTGTAATCAGTTGCATTAATTAGTCTTACATTATAATCTAGACTAAAAATGTGGTCGTCATCAACTTCTACAAAAGCAATATTTCCGTCACCTTTTTTAAGGTCTTCATTAGCGTTGTCTATTAACCATCTTGTTTTTCCAGATCCTTTGCTTCCTAAAATATACTTTATCATAGTATTTCTCCTTTCACTAGATCACCTTGAGAGTAACCATTGGTATTCATCTCCATAATTATATCATCTCTAATTTTCCACCAGGAAGTATCCCAATTGCAAAAAAGAGAATTTTCTTCAGGTGCTCTTCCTATTATTCTTTCCACTATTATATCATTTTTAAGATGTCTTAAAAAGAGTATAACTTTTTTCTTATAATCTTCTAAAGAAATTGGGCTTATATCTCCATTTAAATACATATTACCTAAAACAGTGTTCTTTAAAATGTAAAGTGCATGAATTTTTACTTCATCAACGCCTAACACATTTAATATTTTTGCACACTCTACTATATCTCTGTCATCATCCCATGGAAGTCCTATGATTACATGAGTACAAATATTAATTTTTCTTTTTTTTAGTTTAATACAGGCATCGATAAATTCAGCAAGTCCATGACCTCTATTTAACTTATCTAAAGTATGATAGTTTGGAGTTTGAAGACCTAATTCAACTGTTACAAAATAATCTTTTGCAAGTTCTTCTAAAAAGTCTAAATGGTTTTTTCCTAGACAATCAGGTCTTGTAGATATGCTAACCCCAACTACATCATCAATTAGTGATTCTAAAACAACTTCTTTAAATCTTTCAAACTCCATATAGGTGTTTGTAAAATTTTGAAAATAAGAAATATATTTATTTGCTTTATATTTATTTTTAATAATTTCTTTATTTTTACTTAGCTGCTCTTTAATGGATCCAAGGTTATTTTCAAAACTTCCTCCTTCTTCTCCACAAAAGATACAACCCCCAATCCCACAAGTTCCATCTCTATTGGGACAAGTTAGATCAAGCTTTATTGGAAGTTTATAAACCTTTTCTCCAAATTTTTCTTTTAAAAAATCTGAATATTTTCTATAGCACATTTAGAAAATTATTCTTCTTCCTCAAAATCGTCACCAAAAATTTCTTCAAAAGTAGTTGATACTTTTTCAAATTCTTCTTCAGATTCTATAACATCAAGTTCTACTTCTTCTTCTGAAATTTCCTTGTATTTATAAATAAATACATCTTCCCCATGCTCTTCATTTTCAGGTAGAATAGCAATGTATTCTTGATTTTCATGTTCAAAAATTCCAATAACTATACATACTAGTTCACTATCATCATCAAGTGTTAGTGTTATTGTTTGGTATCCTTCTTCGTGATTATGGTCGTGACCGCAACCACATTCATGCTCATCGTGTAAGTGTTTTTCGTTACTCATAATTCCTCCAATTATTTATTTTAAATTTTCTAATATTTTAATTAAGAATTCAAAAGTTCTTTCTGTAGATGATATTGAAAGATGCTCACCAGGAGCATGAACTCCCGCCATATCAGGTCCGATAGAAAGCATATCAATATTTCCTAATTCTTCTACAAATTGACCACATTCAAGTCCAGCGTGAATTGCTTCTAATTTGAAATCTTTTCCAGTAATTTCTTTATAAACTCTAGAAGCTATATCTCTTAATTCTGAGTTTTCACTATATTCCCAAGCTGGATATTTTGTCATTATTCCAACATCTGCATTTAATTTACTTGCAGCTATTTTGTTTATCTCAGCTATATATTCTTTAAGTGAAGATACTGATGATCTTATATTTGAAATAATATTTACATACTCATCTTTGTTTTCAATTACTCCTACATTTACAGAAGATTCAACTAGTCCTTCTATATTCTTAGACATTGTCATAACTCCATTTGGAAGTAAATTTAAAATGGATACAATATTATCTTTTAATTCATCTGTAAAAGCTTTTTTAGAAGTTTTATCAGTCTTTTCAAAATTTAGCCTAACGTCAGAATCAACTTTACCTAGTTCAGTTACAAATTCTGAATTAAGTTCTACAACAATATCTTGTATAGTTTTTATTTCTTCACTGTCAACTCTTATAAGAGCTCTTGCATATCTTGGAATAGCATTCGGTTTTGCTCCACCTTCTATTTCAATTAAGTCTGAATTTGTATTTTTAAATATCTTGTGAAGACTTCTACCTAATAATTTACAAGCATTACCTAATCCAACTTGTATTTCTTGTCCTGAATGGCCACCTTTAAGTCCATTTACAATTATTTCATAAAATTCACTATTCTCATAAATATCTTTATAATCTTTTTTAAACTTTATTAAATCTCTTTCTGCACCTGCACAGCTTATGCAGCCTACTCCCTCAGATTCAGAATCAATATTTAAAAGCCTTTTTGAATCTAGCATTGATCCATCTAGATTAGCAGCTCCAGTCATTCCACTTTCTTCGTTGACAGTAAATAAAGCTTCTATCTTTGGATGTTTATATTCATCTGATTCAAGTAATGCAAGAACCATTGCAATTGCTATACCATTGTCTGCACCTAAAGTTGTCTCTTTAGCAATTAAATAATCTCCTTCAATTTCATAATTAATGGGGTCCTTTGAAAAATCAATAGTGCATTCATTTGTTTTTTCACAAACCATATCCATATGACCTTGTAAAATTATACTATCTGAATTTTCATATCCTTCTGTAGCTTCCTTTTTTAAGACTACATTTCCAATCTTATCAACACATACTTCTAAATTATGTTCTTTTCCAAAATTAATTAAATAATCTCTTATCTTTTCTTCTTCAAAAGAACATCTCGGTATTTTAGTTAATTTATCAAAGTAATAAAATACTCTATTTTCTAATAAAGAATTTTTATCTATCATAAAGACCTCCTTATAATATTATACCTAAGTATTTTAAATATTTATAGTATTAAAAAGAATAAATATCTCTAAAAATTCTAAGCATTTCTTCTTCTGAATTGCTGTCACTGTCCATCATTTTTAATATTGCTCTGTCAAATTTCTCTAAAGATTCGTCTAATAGAAAATCCAAAGATGGCTTTTCTTTAAATCTATCTGCAACTTCCTCTAAGAATGTATTTTCAAGGTTATCTCTTGTTTCAACACTAAATTCTTTTTTCTCAAATAATTCGTATAAATAAAATGTATAATCGTATCTTATAAAAATAATAAAATCAGTGAAATTTTCCCTATTTGTATCTGTTGTTATTAGTTTAATTATCTTAAATAATATGTTCCACTCAAAATCTTTATTTACTATTTTATAAAGTGTATCTGTTATTTCTTTTGAAAAAGAATCATAGTATTTAGGCTTTTTCTTAAATACAAGATACTCCTCTATATCCATATCCTCACTTGAAAGTGAATTTATTTTATTAATTAATGAAATAAAGTTCTCTCCATAAGTTAAATCTTTATTCTTTTGAGATTTTAAGAAAAGAAAATCTACAACTACTTCACTTATAGTTTTTAAGTTTATAAACATTCCAAGTTCATCTAGTATCTTCTTTGTAAAAACATCGTGAAGTATCTTTGAAAGTAATTTTTTAAGCTGCATTTCAGCTGTTAAGGTTTCAGATGCATCTTGCTTTTTCACGTGGTTGTAAAGAATCATAAGTTGTTTATCTACCATAGTGAGATTGTCACTAATAGAGTTCATAATTTCTCTAAAGAAATTAGCAGTTATCATGTAATTATAATTTTTATAAAGTAATTTATGATCTATTTCTCCCCAAAATACATTTACAAGAGATTTAATTTGTAGTTCAAATGAATATAAAATTTCTCCATCATAATAGGATCCATCAAGTTTATACATCTTAAATCCATTAAGCATTACTTGGGGCTGTTCATCTTCTAAATTAAGTCTTATCTTTTTATTTTTATTTGAAGCGTAGAATCCATTTTCACATTTTATAGTGAAATCTTTTATGATTTTCTTGTATAAATCTTCTTCATCTTTTATAAATCTACACTCAAGTCTTACTCCCACAATATCCTGAATCATTTTAAATCCAGCTACAGGGTCTGGAAATCTCAAATAAAAGTTTCTTCTAATAAGTTTCTCTCTAAGTGATTCTTGAGTTTTAATTCTTGTAGATATATTTACTAATCTGTCGTCATGCATTAGTTCTTCAGTAAAATATTTTCTTATTTCATTATTAACACCGACTATTTCAATGTAGTGATAATCATAAAGAGCTAATACATCATCAACATAATTAAAAAGCTCGAGTTTCATTTGTCACCTAGATTTTCATATCAACTGTATATTTTTCTTTTAATTCATTTATTTTTTTATTGTATAAATCTTGTTCTTTAAGTCTTTTAACTTGATCCTTTAGTTTATCTTTTATGCCCTCATAATTTGCTTCTTTAGGTTCATTTTTTTCTTCAATTTTTATAATATGATAGCCAAATTGAGTTTTTACTGGTTCAGTAATATGACCAACTTTATTTTCAAAAACTGCATCTTCAAATTCTTTTACCATTTGTCCTTTAGTAAATGTACCTAGATCTCCACCTTTTTCTTTAGATGGACAAGTTGAAAATTCTTTCGCGAGCTCTGCAAAATCTTCACCATTTTTAATCTTTTCATATATTTCATTTGCTTTTTCTTCATCTTCAACTAGTATATGTGAAGCTCTAGCACTTTCAGGTTGTTTTAATTCTTCTTTGTGTTCATCAAAAAACTCTTTTACTTCATCTTCACTAACTTCAACTGTAGAAAGAAGTTTACCAAGTGCATAAGTCTTTAACATAGATTCTTTAGTTTTATTTAGAACCTTTAAGAAATCTTCATCTTTATCCATTTCATTTTCAATAGCTTCTTGATATAAAAGTCCTTGATAAACAAGCTCATTTACCACTTCTTTATTTATATCTTCTTGAGTAAAATAAGCTTTTAATTGTGGATTTAAAGATTCTATAAATAAGTTATAATCTTCTCCTGTAATTTGCTTACCATTTATTACAGCTAAAACTTTATCTCTTTCCATTACTACCTCCATCTATATAAAATTATATAATTTACTATCATCTCAAATTTATGTTACCATTTGAAAATATATTTTTCAACTAATATAGTATTAGTACATTATTGATGCTCTAGCGTATTTAATACTTTTATCTGGACTAGTAAATTCAAATAATAAATTATTTTCTATACTATAAACATCTATATTAAGATTTTCATCATATTTTATTTCCTTCATATATTGTATAACTATTTCCTTTAAATTATTACTATTACCTTTTGGAATAGCTTCTTTTAATAAATCAAGGTAAATAGAATTATTCATATGATTATTTTCATCAATATCTCTTTTCATAACTCTATATGAATAAGAATTAATTTTTTCTAGATCCTTTTTTATATTTATTCTTTCAATTTTTTCAAAGTTTTTTTCATCTTCACATGAATAATAATTAATTATCTCTTCAGGTATTTTTATTGGTTTTCTATTTTCTAAATCAATTAAAATAAAAATAACAGATGCTTTTGCTATTATTTCTTCATTTATCTTAATTTCAAATTCTCTAAAGGCATTCAATCCCTTAAATCCACTAGCCCAAGTACTGACATTAATTTTCTCATAAGCTTTAGGTCTTTTTAATACTTTTATTTTCCATTTATGAATCATCCAGGTGTAACCTTTTTCTATTAACTTTTTATTGCTAATATTATTATTAAAGCTTTCTTCATTAGATGTTTCTAAAAAATAGTTTATTAAATTTGCAACTGTAAGTTCATTATTTTTAGTCAAAAATTCTAATACTTTTAATTCCTTAGTGTATTTCATATCTCCTCCATACTCTAATTTTACCATAAAGTTTACTTTAAATATCTATTATGATAAAATCACTTATGAGACAAAAAATTAACAAGCGCCTGAGCCTAAAAGGCTGACGAGGAGTAGAGTTATCGAATTTTCGGCGGATGCTCTAAAGGTTTCACAGCCTAAGCATTTCTTAAAAAATAAAAGTAATTTTATAACAAAGGAAATGAAGTGAGTCTCTAATATTGGAGGTAGAAAAATATGTGTGGAATAGTTGGTTACATTGGCAAAAAAAATGCCACAAAAATTGTAATTGATGGACTTAAAAAATTAGAATACAGAGGATATGATTCCGCTGGTATTTCTATAATTAACGAAGGAAAACTTAAGACTTATAAGAAAAAAGGTAGAATTAAAAACCTTGTTGAAAGCTTTGATTTTGAAAATTTAGAATCTAGAAATTCCATTGGACATACTAGATGGGCAACTCATGGAGAACCAAGTGAAATTAATGCTCACCCTCACGTGTCAAATGATGGTAAAATTTCAGTAGTACACAATGGAATTATCGAAAATTATGTAGAATTAAGAGATGATTTATCAAAAAAGAATTATACTTTTAAGTCACAAACAGATACAGAAATTGTGCCTAATATAATTTCAGATAATTATAAAGGAGATATATTAGAAGCTGTATTTAATTCAATTGATGAACTAAAGGGTGCTTATGCTCTTGGAATTATTGATTCTAATGAACCCAAAAGACTTATTGCAGTAAGGCACTCATCACCTCTTATTTTTGCTATAGCAGATGATGGTTTCTTTATAGCAAGTGATATAACTTCAGTAATTGAGCATACAAATAAAATTATTTATCTTGAAGATGGAGATATAGTTGATATTAGAGAGGATTCATATCAAATTTATGATAAAGATAAAAATAAGATAAATAGAGAAATTAACGAAGTTGACTACTCAACTGCTGATGCATCTAAAGAAGGATATGATCACTTTTTAATTAAAGAAATTCATGAACAACCTAAAGTTTTGAAAGATGTCATATCAGTTAAACACAAAAATTATAAAATTGATATGGGAGAAAATGGCTTTACACAAGAAGAAATTAATAATATAGATAAAATCTTTGTAACTGCATGTGGAACTGCTTTTCATGCTGGTGAAGTTGGTAAATACGCCATTGAAAAATTGGCAAAAATTCCTGTGGTTTCTGAAATTGCATCTGAATTTAGATACAAAGATATGTTTTTAGATGATAAATCACTTGTAATATTAGTTTCTCAATCAGGTGAAACAGCAGATACATTAGCTGCACTAAAAGAAGCAAAAAAACATGGTTCAAAAACTGTTGCCATTACAAATGTTGTGGGTTCAACTATTGCAAGAGAGGCAGATAAAGTAATATACTGCTATGCTGGACCTGAAATTTCTGTTGCTTCTACAAAGGCTTATACTACTCAAGTTATTGCCCTATATTTTATGGCCATGGATATAGCTCTTAAAAAGAGTAGAATTACAGAAGATGATTGTGAAAAAATTATAAAAAGTTTAGAAAAAATACCTTCTCAAATTGAAGAAATATTAGAAAATAAAAATCAATTTAAAGATATCGCAGATGCAATTAAAGATGCGAAGTCAATTTTCTATACTGGAAGGTCTCTTGACTATATTACTGCAAAAGAGGGAGCTCTAAAATTAAAAGAAATATCTTATATTCATACAGAAGCCTTCCCTTCTGGAGAACTAAAACATGGTTCCATTGCCTTAATAGAAGAAGGTACACCTGTAATTTCTGTAGCAACTCAAAAGGATGTTTTAGAAAAAACTCTATCCAATAATCAAGAACTTACTGCAAGAGGTGCAAAAGTTATATCAATAATTGAAAAGAACAATGTCTTTTCCAAAGATATTTCAAAAGATATAATTGAAATACCTGAAACTTTAGACTTATTGACACCACTGCTTGCTGTAATTCCTGAGCAATTAATAGCATATTATACATCACTTCTTCTAGGAAATGATGTAGATAAGCCAAGAAACCTTGCAAAATCAGTAACAGTTGAATAATTTTTTAAAAATAGCTGCTTCGGCAGCTTTTTTTATTTATAAGATTTTAGTATAATTAATGGGGTATAAATAATTTATGGAGTTGAATTAAATGATTGAATATATATATCTTCTAATATCTCTAGTAGCAATGTATTTTTCTTACATTTTTACTTTGATTGAAAATGCTTTTTTAACACTAGGACCTGTTAAAATTGAAAAATTAGAAGAAGATAATGCTTCCAATATAAAGCTTGTAAAAAAACTTTTTAATAATAAAGAATTATATTCTGCAACACTTATATATGACTATTTTTCTAATGCACTAAGCATTATATTCATGAGTTTGTTTTTCTATGAAAAATTAAATCACATGGGTGTTATAATAGGAATTATCCTATCAACTATGATTATTATACTTATTGGTGAGAGCCTTCCAAGAAATCTTGGAAAAAATAATTATAAAAGTATTGTTTCGAAATATGCAAAATTTTTAAATTATTCAATAATTTTTATTAGACCACTATCTATGTTACTTACTTTTCTATCTAATAGTATTATAAAAATATTTTTAAAAGATAAGAATTATAAAGATCCAATTATTACAGAAGAAGATTTAAAGGATGCTATGAATCTTAGCATAGAAGAAGGAATAATAAATAAAAATGAATCACTGATGATTGAAAATGTAATTGATTTTAAAGATATTTATGCTAAGGACATAATGACACCTAGAACAGATATTGTTGGTATAGATATTGACGAAGATTATAAAACAATAATTGATAAAATATCTGAATATTCTTATTCAAGAATGCCAGTATATGATGATAATCTTGATAATATTATTGGCATATTAAATGTAAAAGATATATTTCATATGGATCAAAAAAAATCTCTTGCACAAAATATTAAGTATTTAAAAAAGCCTTTCTTTACCTTTGAGTACAAACCCACTGGTACACTTTTTAGTCAAATGAGGCAAAATAAGCTATCTGTAGCAATTGTTACAGATGAATATGGAGGAACTGAAGGTATGATTACCTTCGAGGACATCATAGAAACAATTGTGGGACAAATTTCTGATGAATATGATTCTGAAGAAGATGAAGATATACTAAATGTTGCTCCAGGCAAGTATTTAATAGATGGATCAGTAAATTTAGATGAAATTAATCAAAAATTTGATTTGTCTTTTGAATGCCAAGAATTTGACTCAATAGGCGGATTTATTATAGAAAAACTAGATAGATTTCCAGAAATTAATGAAGTAATAAATATTGATAATATTAAACTTACTATTATGAAATCTAAGAAAAATAGAATAGAAAAAGTCCTTTTGGAGTTTCCTTTGAAGGCAAAAAAATAAGAGATTCAGTTTAGAATCTCTTTTTTATATACTATTCACACTCAGTTAATTCCAATACTCTAATCTTAGAATGTTTCCAGCTAGCCCTATCACCAAGTGCTTCGACGATTTTTATTAACAAATCATCACCTTCCATTTCCTCAGTAAGTGGAGAAACTCTTACATTTGAATCATGAGGAATAAAATCAACACTACTGCCTAAGTCATCATAAACAATAACTCTATTTTTTAAGTTCTTTAATTCAGTATCATTTTCAACCTTTATGTACATTCCATTTTTTCTAGTATAGAAAAAAATTTCCTGATTATATTTTTCTTTATAATATAATTTATAAGCCTCGCATGAAAATTGAAAACTTCCAAGAGGGCTCACATCAAAAACAACTTTTTTCATAGCCTCACCTTGGAAGTATTATAACATATATTTTACAATCTTTACAAAAATATAACTTATTTTACAAAAATAATTAAAAACTTCTAACAATAGATGAAATGACTTCTTGTCTTGTCATTTTTTGTTTAGGATTAAAGTTTCCATTTTCATCAAGAGAAAGATATTTTCCATTTATAGAAGCATACACACTATCTCTTGCATATTTAATAATTTTATTAGAATCTTTAATCTTTGGTTTCTTTTTATTATTTAATTTAAATAAATTTGAAACTACAACAGCATAATCTTCTCTTGTTACTTCACCCTTTGGGTTAAAAGTACCATTTCCGTTACCATTTATTATATGAAGATCATATGCCATATTTACATACTTGTTGTCAGTATCCTTAAAGTGTTTAATAGAACCTTGAGAAGTTTTGTTATATTTTATTTCATAGGCCTTTACTGCTATCTCAGCTAATTCTTCTCTAGTTACATTTTTTGAAACATTAGATGCAATTTCACTTGTAAGAATTTTGTTATCTGAAGCTTTTTCTAAATCCTCATAAGCCCATGGACTATAATTTCTAAAGATAGTTGTCTTTCCTAAATGCAAGAGATTAGTAAAATCTGATTTTTGACCATTTTCTACAAATCTTAATTTAAATGAATAACCTGGTGATTGAACCATTACATTATCTAATTCATTTTGTGAAATAGACACAACTTTCTTTCCAGAATTATTATTAATCTTTTTATTTACTATAACTTTTTTATTTGAGTTTGCATCACTAATAACTTCAACTTCAACGTTTTGGTTTTCTTTTGCATTCTTAATTTCAAAGCTATAGTTTTCCCCATCTTTATATGCAATTACATTTGTGGGCTTTTCAATCTCCTTTTGAGCAAATATGTTTACACACAAGCTCGATAAAATTATTAATATAAAAAATATTTTTTTCATAATTCACCTCGAGGAGATATGATACCAAAAAGAATATTTTATGTCCCATAATTTACAATTTTGTAATATTTTTGTAATCTTTTACTTAATTCCTAAATCCTTTAGAAGCTTTTCTTTATCTTCTGCTTTTTCTTTTTCTCTTTTGATATATTCATCCATTTCCTTTGCTACTACTAACTTTGAATCTTCAGATAATTCCCTTACTCCAAAGGGATAAACTGTAGTATTTTCTTTTATAATATGATTTCTTAGAAGGTTCACATAACTCATTGCATTGGTCAATATTTGTAATTTTGCCTTTTTATCTTTATTTTTTTCAAAAATATTTAGATTATTTTCAAGCTCCATTACATATCCTCTAGCCATTTGATGTTCAACTAGCATTCCATTTCTAACTACTTTATCTGCAACTGGTCCCAAGTTTTCAATCATTTCCTTAAAAAGGATATCTTCTTCTTTTTTATGATGTTCTCCATCTGCATAATTTCTAATAAAAATTATTGCATTTCTAAAAAAGTTAATATCTAGTTCATTATTTAAAATATTTATACATTTTTCTTCAATTTTATCGCAGACAATATTTATAAGTTCGTGTTCTTCTTCTAAATAATCTATACTCTTTTGTAAAATATCTATATTATCCTTCAATTTTATAAATATCTCCTTTTCTCTTTAATTTATACTTTGTGTCATCTAGTATTCCTTTTACAAATTCGTTTCTAAGAGTCCAATAAATTTCAGAATTAATATATTTTGACCAAATTTCACTGTGAACATCTCTATTAATCTTAAATGTAAAAGTATTTTCAGTATTTTCTACAGGAATAATTGCACCATCACAAGGCATTCCATCTAGAAATTTACTAGTCATTATGTTAAAAGCATCTTCTGGAGCTTCTATTTTCTCCTCATTTAATCCTAAATTATAGTAGACATTTTTTATATCATCTATATTAATACCTTTTTCCAATAATATAGAAACTAATTTTGCAATTTTATTTTCAGATCTATTTACTCTTTCATCGAGCCAACCGTGAATATTATTTTCATCAATTAAATCTGTGAGATTCCCCTTTTCTACAGGATATTCTTCATTTAAAATCTTTTTATATTTTGTAGTATTGTTATCTTTAAATAAATTTAATAAATTTTCAAAAATTTCTTCGCTAAATAAAATCTTATTGTACATTAAAAAATGTATGTGTCCTAAAAATAAACTCATATCATGCTCCTTTTCTAATGAAATTCTAACATTAATAAAATTATTTTTCTGTGACAAATATCACATAATAAAAAGGCTCTACAATTAGAGCCTTAAAAAATTTTTTAACTATTTTTATTTAACTGTTTTTATACTTACTGTTCTAGTATCATTGTTCCAATTAACAGTGTGTCCAAAAGCTTCAGAGATAAATCTTAAAGGTACATAAGTTCTGTCATTTCTAATAACTGGAGCAACTTCTAGCTCTATAATCTTATCTTCCCCATCTTCAATTTCAACTTTTGCTTTTGTACTACCTATTTTTAATTCTACTTTTTCAACTTCGCCTTTCTTAGCTTCGTCTCTTTCAATTTCTACTTCTCTATCATCTTTATCCCAATCAACTTCATATTTTAAAGCTTCACTGATAAATCTAATAGGTACTAAAGTTCTATCATTATCTATGATAGCTGGCTCTTCAGTTTTTATTGCTACTCCATCAATTTCAATAACAATATCTTTTGCAGCAAAAACTACAGATGGTACTAGTAATAGCACACTTAAAAATAATAAAATTTTCTTTTTCATTTTCATGCTCCTTTTTAATTATTTATATCATATTAACATATAAAAATTTTTAATTCAAATTAATACAATATTATATTTAGGCACAAAAACCTGCTAACAAAAGTCAAGCTTAACCTGAAATTAATTTCAGGTTATTTGATTATTTTCGTAATTAAATTAGCGCATGGCAAACAAGCCGAGAGTAATAAATCGGCTTGCCCAA
>Ga0129315_1001028_pt1 | contig 13603 bp, 10 predicted proteins | sample Cm827metagenome_FD_94432 | JGI IMG/M metagenome (GOLD analysis project Ga0129315, IMG submission 94432) | Eastern black-and-white colobus group fecal microbial communities from Wisconsin, USA - Cm827 metagenome | ecosystem: Host-associated > Mammals > Digestive system > Large intestine > Fecal...
CGCGGCAAGGAACATTCCAAGTCCAAGGCAGAAGGCTGCCAAACACACAAGCGGAAATGGCAGCAGCAGATAGACCTTTGTGGGAAACAAGCCGCAGAGCCATGCCGCTACAAACATTGGGATCATAGAAATGAGTACATTGATGAGTGATGATATAATGCGCGTTAGCGGGTAAATATATTTTGGAATATAAACCTTGGTGATAAGCGCCGAATTTCCAACAATTGACGTCAGCGACATTCCGCACGCCTCGGAAAAATAGCTGAAAACGATATTGCCACACAACAGATATACCGGAAAATAATCAATATTCTGCCGAAAAATATTGGAAAATACGACATACTGGACGATCATAGTCAGCAGCGGATTCAAAAAACTCCAAAACACTCCTAAAATAGAGCGTTTGTATTTAGTCTTAAAATCTCGATCCACTAGCTGCTTAATGAGAAAACGATAGTGATACATAGCGCTGAGAAGCGCTGTGAATATCGTAGGCTGCCCTGCCGCGTCCTTGCGAAGCACAAACACAAAATACGCGACAATCAGCAGTCCAAGCATCGCTGCCGAGATCCAATAATGCAGGCCGAGCCAGGTATAATCCTCACCGGAAACGGAAAAGCACAGCGTTCCGGCAACGGGTTGTCCCTCCAGCAGCAATTCGCCGCCAGACTGTGCGCTGCCGCTATTCATCATCGGCGCCACCGCGGCGCCCTCCCGCGAGTTCGCTGTCAGGCGCAGGGTCAGTATTTTTCCTGCCAACCCCTCCAGAGGCGCCTCCGCGCAGAGAGATAAAACGCCGTTTTCTTGAATCGCCGCAGCGTCAAAGCTTTGCGCAAGCAGAGCTTGTCCGGTTTCATCCAAGAGTTCCATGGTAACGGTACCGCTGTTTTGCCGATAGTAGGTGCCCCACAGTACACTAACGGACTGTATACGCTGAATATCCGCCGTGAACCGCTGCTCGATCACGGCTCCGTCTATCAGTTCAGCCACCGCGCTTTGCGCCGCGGGCATTTGTAAATTGCCACGGGACGGCTGATAGTGGAGCTGATACCCTCCCAATACATATAAAAGGATGACCAGCAGGCAATATACAGCCACCGCGGTCATGCAGATCCTCCGCAAAGGAATTGCTTTATCCGTATAAGTTTCCTTCATATTGTAACTTCCAAAATTCACTTGATTAAATCCACTCCCCAAATGGGCCATTAACACAGAGTATACAGATAATGGGCTTTCCTTATAGAGTATCGGCGCTAAGCAGCGGTAAGCCGCTTGCGCAAAGAGCAAGCGCCATAATGCTCCGCCGAACGCCCTGTGATGCTGCCTCAGCGGTTGCCGTACATCTTCTCGTAGTAATTTTGATACTCGCCGGAGACGATCTCCTCCCACCACGCGCGATTATCCAGATACCACTGGATGGTCTTTTCGATACCATCAGCGAACATGGTTTCCGGCAGCCAACCAAGCTCAGCATGAATCTTAGCAGGGTCAATCGCATACCGCATATCATGCCCCTTGCGATCCGTAACGTGGGTGATAAGGCTTTCAGGCTTGTTCAATGCCTTGCAGATAAGCTTCACAATATCAATGTTCTTCATCTCATTGTGACCGCCGATATTGTAAACTTCACCCACGCGGCCCCGCTGGAGGATCAGGTCAATGGCCTTGCAGTGATCCTCCACATACAGCCAATCTCGTACATTCAGGCCCTCGCCATAAACCGGCAGCGGTTTATCCGCCAACGCATTGGCGATCATGAGCGGAATGAGCTTTTCGGGGAACTGATATGGGCCATAGTTATTAGAGCAGCGAGAAATGGTGACGGGCAAGCCATAAGTACGGTAATATGCCATCGCCAACAGATCCGCGGAGGCTTTGGAGCTGGAATAGGGGGAGCTTGTGTGGATCGGGGTCTGCTCTGTAAAAAAGAGGTCAGGCCGATCCAGCGGGAGATCTCCGTATACCTCATCAGTGGACACCTGATGGAACCGCTGCACGCCAAAAGTGCGGCAGGCGTCCATCATTACAGCCGTGCCCATGATATTTGTTTCCAAAAACACACCGGGATTCTCGATCGAGCGATCCACATGGCTTTCGGCGGCAAAATTCACCACTACATCCGGACGTTCCTCTTCAAAGAGGCCATATACCGCCTCTCGATCACAAATATCTGCCTTGACAAAGCGGAAATTCGGGTTCTCCATAACGGGCGCCAATGTGGACAGGTTTCCCGCGTAGGTCAACTTATCCAGACAGACAATGCGATCCTCGGGATGGTTTTCCAGCATATAAAAGACGAAGTTGGCGCCAATAAAGCCCGCGCCGCCGGTGACGATCATGGTCATAAAATAATCCCTCGCTTCACTTAGAATAAATCTTATCCTTAGCCACGTTCCGCAGATGCTGGCCATAAGGAGATTTCCCGTAGTGTTCAGCGCTTTGCAGCAGTTCTGCCTCGCTGATCCATCCCATGCGGTAAGCGATCTCCTCCGGAGCGGAGATCTTGATGCCCTGCCGCTTTTCGAGAATGCGCACAAAATCGGCCGCCTCCACCAGAGAGTCCATTGTTCCGGTATCCAGCCACGCATAGCCCCGGCCCATCAACTGCACATCCAGAACACCTTGCCGCAGATACATTTCATTGAGGGTCGTAATTTCCAATTCCCCCCGCGCGCTGGGCCGCACCTCTTTTGCCATGGCCGAAACACCCTTGGGATAAAAATACAGGCCCGTTACGGCATAGTTGCTTTTGGGCTGCTCCGGTTTTTCCTCAATGGAGGTCGCATGGCCATCCTTATCAAAGGCCACCACACCGAACCGTTCAGGATCTGGTACATAATAGCCAAATACAGTGGCGCATCCCTTTTCCGCATTGGCTGCCGCCTTCCGCACCAGTTCCCCCAGGCCCGCGCCATAGAAGATATTGTCACCCAGCACCATGGCGCAGCAATCATCGCCGATAAACTCCTCGCCTAACAAGAAGGCCTGCGCCAAGCCATCCGGCGAGGGCTGCACTTTATAGGACAAATGAACGCCAAACTGACTGCCGTCTCCCAACAGACGTTCAAAATTAGGCAGATCCGTCGGGGTGGAAATAATAAGGATCTCTCTGATGCCAGCCAGCATCAGAGTAGACAACGGATAATAGATCATTGGTTTATCGTATACGGGAAGTAGTTGCTTGGATGTGACCATAGTCAACGGATAGAGCCGCGTACCTGCGCCGCCGGCTAAAATGATGCCTTTCATTTTCTATACTCCTCCTACATCCTGTTTCTGTAACTCTGCCCATTTTTGGTAGCCAATACCTGCCCACGGCATTCCCCTGGTAAAGGTTTCTCTCCACGGATAAAGTGGCTCTTTCGTGAGATGGTCCCTAAGTTTATCAATGGTCGAAATCGGCTTGGCTGGATTGCCGCCAACAACTGTTCCCATCTTCACATTTTTCGTAACTACCGCACCGGCTGCAACTAATGTATCTGATTCAACCTCAACGCCTGGCAATAAAATACTGCCGGTAGCAATTACAGCAAAATCACGAATTGTAACACCCTGTTCCACTTCAGAAGGTGGAATCGGATCATTAGTCAAAATGCTATAGGGATATATCCAGACATAGTTTCCGATATTTGATGCTTGTGAAATATGTACGTTGCTGTGACAACGTACATAGTCTCCCATGTTACAGTGCCCTTGTATATCGCACAGAGTCCCAATACTGCAGTGGTGTCCCAGACAGCTCCCTTCACGCACTGTAATTTGATGTCCTGACTGAAAAAAATCTCCAACCATTACTCCAGAATATATAATACTACCGCTACGCACGACAGAGTGTTTGCCTATCACTGTCTCCAAGGACTTGTAATTATGATCTTCATACCAAGTAGCGGTATATTCGCCTAGAACGCAGTTGGCTCCTATTGTCGTTCCCTCTCGAATTGTTACATTCTCTCTAATAATACAGTTATAGTCGATGTAGACGTTATCCTCTAGCACGACACTTTCTGCAATATGGCAGCCTGGCATAATTGTGACGTTCTGTCCCTTTTTCATCGCCGATTCTCCTCAAAATCCATTGAGCGCGTCAATGACATAGCTGAGTTCATCGTCCGTCATGCCGTAATACAGCGGTAAGCTCAGCTGTGTAGCGCTGATCTCCTCAGCAATGGGCAAGGCTCCCTGCGGAATGTGCAGCGACGCATACGCGCCCTGTAAATGAATGGGAATGGGATAATGCTTATTCGTGCTGATCCCCTTGTCCGCAAGGTAGGACGCCAGTTCCTCCCGCTTTGGGCAGCGAACGGCAAAAATATGCCAAACAGGTTCAGTTCCGGGCAAAACATACGGCAACACGATCTGTTCATTATGCACCTCCGCCAGATAGCGGTTCGCAATACGCCGCCGTTCCGCATTCATCCGCTCAAGGTGCGGGAGCTTCGCCGCAAGGAACGCCGCCTGGAACTCATCCAGCCGGGAGTTGTTGCCCTGATAAACATGATGATATTTATAGTCCGAGCCGTAATTGCCCAATGCGCGGATCTTATCGGCAAGTGTTTTATTGTTTGTGACTGTCGCGCCCGCGTCACCCAATGCGCCAAGGTTTTTGCCGGGGTAAAAGCTGAAGCCTGCCGCGTCGCCAAACGTACCGATCTTTCTCCCGTTATAGGTCGCGCCATGTGCCTGCGCACAGTCCTCCACCACATACAAGCCATGCTTTTTCGCAAAAGCCATAATTGGTTCCATATCGCAGCTCTGACCGTAGAGGTGCACAGGCATGACAGCCTTCGTCCGCTCTGTCAACGCAGCTTCTAACCGCATAGGGTCAAGGTTATAGGTGCGAATGTCCGGCTCAACAAAAACAGGTGTTGCCCCCGTATAAGTTACGGCCAAGGCTGTGGCGATATAAGTATTGGAGGGTACCAGTACCTCGTCACCGGCTCCAACGCCAAGCGCCTTGAGCGCCAGCATCAGGGCATCCAGTCCATTACCGCAGCCAACGCAGTGCTCCACACCACAGTACTCGGCAAACGCCTTTTCAAAGGCAGCATCCTCCTCCCCCTCAATATACCAGCTCCGCTGGTAGACCCGCTCAAACGCGGCCCGCAGCTCCGCATCCAACTCCCGCTCCATAGGCTTGAAGCTTACAAAAGGTATATTCATTTCGTCTTTTCTCCTTTTCCGATGTAGTCCAAAAACATATCATAGCTGCGGATATAGTCCTCCTCCGTGTAAGGCTCGGACGCCAATACCAGAAGTACAGCATCGGGAGAAAAATCGTACATTTCTCTCCACATAGCATTGCCGACATACAAGCCAAGGGTGGGAGAGTCCAACGTGACATCACATCTGGAGTCCCCATCGTCCAGCATCACCTTACAGCTGCCGTGTACACACAAAAGCACCTGCTCCAGTTTCTTATGGGCGTGAAAGCCGCGGCGCTGCTCCTCTCCCACTTCATACAGATAGTAAACTCTGCGAATAGGAAAGGGTATATCCTTTCCGGGCTCGACGACCGCCAGTTTCCCTCTCGGATCGCCATGCTCCATAAAATGATAAAACTTAGGCGTCATTCTATTCCTCCCCCTTACTGTCAACGTCGAATCCTTCCATAAATCCTTCGGAGCATACGAGAATTCCGCACCCGCAAGCTGCAAATCGCAGCCATATAGCGCGTAAAGCCCAACCGCTTGCGGTAAGGGCGTATCTCAGTCTCAAAAGTCAACTCCTTATCACGTAGATAGGCGTGCCGCAGGCCGGTGGCCGAGCCGCTGTCAGCACGGTATTTCGCCGCTAAGAAGTCACCAAAGGCGATGCCGCAGCCTTGCCGCGTAGCGCGGAGCCACGTGGGCCAATCCTCCAGCAGACGGTAGCGGCTGTCCACCAGACCATAGCGTTCAAAAAACGTTCGGTTGAAAAAGATCCCAGCCGCAGGCAGAGCGTTGTGTATACAAAGCCGCCGCCAGACTTGTCCGGCGTTTTTTTTCGCCAGACCCCGCAAAAAGCGATCTCCCATGGGGGCAATGGGTCTCATTTCTTTATCACACTTCATCACCCGCGCGGCAATGATCTCAGCACCGCTCTCCTGAAACACCCGGGCCGCATTGGAAAGGGTCTGCGCGTCATACAGAGCGTCATCCGCGGCGATCACTTTTACATACTGCCCCTTTGCTTCCTGTACCGCTCGATTGAAACTGGCAACTGTACCCAAATTCTCCGCGTGAGTCAACACTGCATAACGAACCAGCCGATCTCCTCCCCGTTGGGCGATCTGATGCTCAACTGCGGCAGAATCAAAATTTGGCGTTCCATCATCGGAAACGATCAGCTCAAGGGCGGGATAATCCTGAGTCAGAATAGAATCCAACACAGTTTTCAGATATCTCCCACTGCAATAAGACAGAACGATTACAGTAAATAGCGGCGTCATTTTCAAGTTCCTCTTGACAAAATCATTTCTTGGGCACGCCAATCAACGCTTCATACAGTGCCAGCAGTTTTTTCGCTTCATGCCCCCAGTTATACTCCACGGAGACCGCTCGCCTTCCAGCCTCCCCCATGCTCGCCATTTCCTGTGGATGCGCCACCAGGTATTCAATGGCCTCTGCAATGGCATCCACATCAGCCGGGTCAACTAACCGCGCGAACGGATATCTGGCATTGACCTCCCGCGCATAGGCAGAATCACTCAAAATCACGGGAAGCCCCATGGCCATATAGTCATACACCTTCATATTGAAGGTATCGCTGACATTATACTGTCCACCGTCCGGCATCACACAAAGTCCGATTGCAGCCTCCCGGTAAACCGCAGCCACCGCTTGGCGCTCCAGCCTGCCACGAAAGTCTACATACTTCCAGCCGGAGAGCGCCCGAACCCTCTGCCCATACTCCTCCGGCGCGAAATCTCCCACCAACAGCAACGGCACCTCTGCTTTTTCAGCTGCAATGACCATGTTTTCAATGTGCCTATCCGGCGTCATGGTTCCAACAAAGCACACCTTACACGGCTGAAAATTATCTCTTGGCACATAGCTTTCAAACAGTTCGTCTATGGGTGGATAATTGGCTGCAAATACCGTGCGTTTGGAAACCGCGAAAAAAGGATCCTTTCCCCGCACTGTGGCGGGCAGGATCACCGCATCCAGCTGGCGGACGACATAGCGCTCAAACAGGGCATACACACCCGCAACCAGATCTGCGCAGGGCAGATACTCCTTTGTACGCAGCAGCAGCGCGTACAACTCATGGCTGTCGAACACGACCTGCTTTCCCCGGCGCTTCAGCTTCAACGCATACGGCAGCAGCTCCGGATCGTGAACCAGATATAAGTCAGCGTCCTCTTCCAGAGCGGCCCGGTAGATCTTACGCGTAAAGAAAAGCATTCGGCTCAAGCGGCTTTTCGGCGGGGAACCCACCCCCCGCACCTGAACACCACCGTCTACCCGGCTGTCTCCCTTGGCCACTACTACCACGTCGTATCCCGCGCCAGCTGCCAAACGCGCCTCCCGCTGGAACATACAAAGATCATGACTATCACGGAGGCTGGACATATGGCAAATTTTTTTCAACCGCACTGCCACGCTCCTATCAACATCTTCTGAAACCGCCACGCATCCCGGCACATATCCTCCAATGTTTTCTCCGCATGCCAGTGCAGCATCCGTTCCGCCTTTTCTGTATCCGCATAAACCGACGGCAAATCTCCCGCTCGGCGTGGAACCATAACATATGGAACCTCTACGCAATTCACACGTTCAAATGTTTTTACCAGTTCCAGTACGCTGTAACCCCGGCTTGAGCCAAGGTTGAACACCTCGCAGCCCTTGTGACTTTTACAGTAATCAATCGCGGCGATATGTCCCTTTGCAAGATCTACTACATGTACAAAATCCCTTACTCCCGTGCCATCCGGCGTGGGATAGTCATTTCCAAAAATAGATAGCTTTTCCAAAATACCCGCTGCCGTCTGGGTAATGTAGGGCATCAGATTAGTGGGCACGCCATTCGGTTTTTCCCCCAGCAAGCCACTTTCATGCGCACCCACGGGATTAAAATAGCGCAGCAACACCACAGAAAGGGCCCTGTCGGCCTTGGAGGCGTCGCGGGTGATCTGTTCGATCATATATTTTGTCCACCCATAAGGATTCGTACACCCGCCGGTGGAACAGTCTTCTGTAATGGGGCTCTCCACTGCCCCGTACACTGTGGCAGAGGATGAAAAAATAAACGTGTGGCAATCATGGCGAGCCATCGTTTCTAAAAGTGTAAGGGTGGTATCCAGATTGTTGCGGTAATATTCCAGCGGCTTCTCGACAGATTCTCCCACGCCCTTGAAACCCGCAAAGTGGATAACAGTCTCGATCTCCTGCTCGGAAAATACCCGCTCCATCAAATCTCTATCCGCCACATCTCCGGTGTAAACTACCGGGCGGCAGTTCGTTATACGTTCAATCGCATCGTAAACCGCTATATCCGCATTGGAAAGGTCATCTACGATCACAACATCCCGCCCCACCGACAAAAGCTCCACAGCAGTGTGCGACCCAATATATCCAGCCCCTCCGGTAAGTAAGATACTTGCCATAAACCTCTCTCCTTTTCAAACCCTCGCCGAAGGGCGCCCATCCTCCCCAGCAGCAGTTACCTGCCCTTCTGCGACACCTTCTGTACTCTCGGCAAGAAAGAGGATTTTCACCGTTGCGAACATCAATGCAATATCTTGTACGATAGACTGCTTCGCAATGTACATAAGATCCATCTCAAGTTTATCATAAGAACTTGTATTATACTTACCATAAACCTGCGCATAACCGGTCAGTCCAGCCTTAACCTGCAGCCGCAGGTGGAACTCCGGTATCTCGGCTTCATACTGTTTGGCGATCTCCGGCCGCTCTGGCCGGGGCCCCACAATACTCATATCTCCGCACAGGATATTCCAAAGCTGAGGCAATTCATCAATTCGGCACTTGCGAATGATCCGCCCAACCCGGGTAACACGCGTGTCCGTATCGCCGGTGGAAAGGCGCGCGACGCCATCCTTTTCCGCATCCACACGCATCGAACGAAATTTTAGAATGTCAAACGCCCGCCCATGTACCGTTAGCCGCCGCTGCCGGTAAAATACCGGGCCTCCATCCTCCATCTTTATCATCAGCGCCGTAAAAAGTTGAATGGGACTTGAGAGCACCAACAGTGTCGCGGCAAAAACTATGTCCATGATCCGTTTAGACATTCGATACCAAATGGTTGGATTTGCCGCCTGCGTATAAAGGAAGGGAAGATTCGCGAGATGAACCCTTGAGGCACCGCTCAGCAGCAGATCCCCGATCTTAGGCCGGATATACACGGGAATATCCCGGGCAACACACTGCTTCAGCAGTATATTGCGTGCGGTAGACCGCAGCCCGCATAAAATCGCGCACTCCGCGCCATTCAGCAGTTCGGGGACAGCTTCCTCGTCACCATGGATACAAATCTCCTTGACAACGCGGAATTTCCACGTTAACCCCCTTACTTTTTGAACGGACTGGTATGCGTCCTTATTCTCGTAAATCAGATAGGTACGCATCGGGGGATACAACCGATCTGTCAGGCGAACGGCCCCCCATGACCAGACCATCCCAAGCACGATATTCGCCGCCAACAGCGCAAGCAGCATGAACGGATTAACCAATCGATAGGATAGCAGACAGAGGATACAGTAAAATACCGCGTCGGTCAACACGGCGGCAATGGTCAAGGAGTACGCCAGCTCCCCGCAGCGGCAAATTGTGGTGCGAAAACCACCGTAAAGCTGTGAAAAGGTGGTATAGATGACAAGATACAGGGCTGAAATGGCCCAATAACCCCAAAAATAAAAGGTATAATTTGCCCTATACCGGTAGTAAATCATCCAACTCAGCAAGAATAGCCCCGTCTGGGACAGCACAAGCAGCCCCTTTGCAATATTTAAAACGCTGCCCCTGGCGCGATATACCTTTCTTTGGCTTTGTTGACTCATACAATCTGTCCCTTTCCTGCGTTGCATCGGCCTCCGCTCACTTTGTCAGCAGCAAATAGCCCTCCTCCTCAGAAAGGCCCTGTTCCTTGATAAATCGGCATTGCGCCAAAAATGCCTGATTGGTTTCATTTAACTCCACCGGCTCCAACCGGCCTTCGCCGTTCATGGCGTCCAACGCGTCACCCAGCGCCAGAACACCGTCCACAAACATGGACATCCCGTCCGCGCCCATGGCAGGCAGAACCTCCTCACGGTAGAAGTCCATCTGATAATTCCATCCGTCCGGACTGCTGCGAACCTGATGGATACCCTCCAGCGAGCAATCAAACAGCTCGCCCCACTCCTGACGGGGCAGGTAATAATATCGGGCCAGAGCGCTGTCATTCTCATAGGTGCCGGAGGCACGCAGCTTCTTCACATATTTCGCCAGATCGCCGTTGTAGGCGCGGTCATTTAACTGCACGGCGGTCGCCACATAATTCCGCTGATAGCTGTCATGGTCGAACACATTTCCCCGGACGCAGCCCCGGAGGAAATCCAGATATTCATAGACATCGCTGGTCTGGAACTGCTCTGCCTTGCGATCCGTCATGCGGGCGCTTTCCAACAGGCCGCCAAACACAGCTAAATACAGTGTGTATGCAGCCATCAAGATAATCCCTGCGGTTCTTGACTTTTTCCTGGCTGCCGCCGTATCTCCACTCATCAGCGGCTGGGCATAGAGCAGCACCGGCAGCACCAGCAGCACATAGGCAAAGCACTTGAAACCACGGACGGAGAAGTTGATCTCCATGAGGCTGTGAAGATTCATCATGACCCACGCCGCCAACAGAGCGGCAGCCAGACTGTCCTTCTCCTTCCGGACGGCTTGCAGGCACAGCCACGCCGCGCCCAGCACAAAGAGCAGCGCAAACGCAGTCCCCGCCAGACCGGTGTCCGCCATGGTTTGCAGAAGATGGTTGTGGGCATATTTGGACTCATACTGGAAGGACTGCACAGAGCGGGTCACATTCTCCGTAGAGCCGAGGCCTCGACCAAGCAGCGGCGCGGTACAGAAAATTTTCCACGCGTCCTTGTCAAACTCCACCCGCAGGGAGAAGCTGTTGCCCATGCCCATGAGCAAACGGTCAGCAATAAACGCAGGCAGCAGCGGGTATCCCAACTGGAACATCTGCCCGTCGGACAGCTTGACCCCTTCAACAACTGTCCCCTCCAACGCATAGAGCTGCCAACGGGTCATAACAAGCCCCTCAGGCACAGTGAATTCCGTTTCGTCGAAGGAGGAATCGTATAGCGTTTCATACTGATCCCGCATCTTTTCATAGGCGGTCTGCCCCAGCAGCGTCACACGGATATTCTCATCCAAGGGTGCGGTCAGCGTGTATGTCCCCGCAGGGAGATCCACCTGTCGCGCCACAAGACCGGTAGAATCAAAGGTGTAAGAACTCTTGACCGTCATAGCGGCCACGCCGTATGCGGCGCAAATCACCGCCACCACACCCACAATGGCCAAGACCGCCTTCTGATGATTGGACAGCAGCGGCTCCAGCCGCCGGCCGGCCAGCGTATCCAGTGCAAAGAGGACTACGCCGCTGAGCAAGCACAGCGCAACCGCCGCTTCATCACCGTTAGTCACCAGAGAGGATGCCGGGACCGCAGCGGCGAGCATGGCAACCGCCGTTTCCAGCAACAAGACAAACAGCCCCACCCGGCTCGCCCGCTCCGCCAGAAGCCAGGCGAGGCAGGACACCGCGAAACAGAGCAGCGCGCCCCGGCTGCCGGTGAGCAGAAGGCTCACAGCGTTGATGCCAGCCAGCAGGGACGCCGCCAGACGCCGCCAGACGCAGGTAGAGCTTTTCAGGAGGTACAGCGCCGCAAACAGCGCCAGCGAAAACAGGCAGGCTGTCACGTTGGCATCGTTATACAGGCCGTTGACACGAGCGGTGAGATACGTCGGCAAGGCATTGGAATAATCCGAACCCAACGCGTTCATCAGGAGATTGAAGGGGCCGAACAGCACCTGACCGCAACGCATATCCAGAGAAATGAGAGCAATGACGGCGGAAACGGACGCGCCGCCCCACAGCAGGCCGGGAACGTGCTTCCGGTCAAAGCGAGACAGCAGGATCACCGCCAAGGAGAAGGCGGCAATAAATTTATAGAACTCGGACTGGGCGCTGTCTCCAAAGGGAGAATAGATGGTCGACGCACCGTAGACGATAGCGAAGGCCAAAAGGCCCAATACAGGCACGGACAGCCGCTGCTCAAAACGAGACAGCGGCTTTTTACCAAGGAGGCTCAGGAACGCCAGCGCGCACAGAATCACACTCATTCTTCCCGTCTGGACGGTCATGGCCAAAAACAGCAGAACGGAATAGAGAACTACCATAACGGTGTCCTTCCGAGTAAACGTGGCATCCGCGCAGCAGCCCTGCCGGGGAGCGGCGGGAACGGGGGCCTTTTCCGTATGTTCAGCCGGGGCGGAAGGTTGGGCCGCCGGGACGGGAATATTGTCTTTTCTTGATTTTTTCGCGCTCAAAGCAAAAGCCTCCTATATGTGAGTTCGCAGTCTAATACGGGCTATACCCGCTAAAAAAGCGGTCTGTTACAACCGCCTGTATTTTCTAAATTTGTGATCCGTGGCGGGCGGGGAATGTTCCCATTCAGGCGGGGCGATTCTCCGCGATGGAAACGGAAACAGGCGCAGGGGTCGTTTGGTCATAGATATTTTACATTATAGTCCTTAATGCTTGATAATACAAGCTTTTTCATGGCTTTTCCTGTGTTTTTTCGGGGAAAGACGGGTGATTCTTGAGGAGCAAGGGATGGTTTCAGACAGAAGATGGATCGGGGCATATAAAACCCCCCGGACCGAAGTCCGGGGGGAGTTACTGTATTTACTTCGCAGTAATCACAGTGGAGTCAGGCGAACCCTAATCAGGGATTCACTTCCTGAATGAACAGGTTGGTGATCTCGCCGTCCTCGAAGGTGTAGATGAAGGTATCGTCGCCGTCGGTGGTGATGTCCTTAGGAGCGATCGCAGTGATCACGCCATCCTCGTCCACATAGTAGACCTTGACATCGTCAGCCAGAGTCAGCAGAGCGCCGTTCAGCTTCACGCTGTACTCGCCGGAGATCTTCTTGACGGCAGTACCGGTAGCAACAGAGATGGTGCCATAGGCGGGAGTGGCACTGGTAGCATAGGTAGTAGCACCGATCAGCAGACCATCGTCATCGGTGGTGCCGCTGAAGATAGCGTTGTTCTTAGCGCCGGCCACCAGAGTCTCATAGGCAGTGTACTGGCCCAGAGTAGCGGTGTCCTTCACGCTGACAGTGGTGATCTTGCCGTTGACAACAGCGTTATAGGTGTAGTACTTGTCATCGTCAACATTCCAAGTCCGATCGCTGACGGACTTACCAGCAACGTAGACAACGTCCTTGCTGCTGCCGTGGACCAGGTTGGCGTTGGCAGTCGCAACGAACACCAGAGTAGCAACGTCGCCGTTGGCAACGCCGGTAGCCTTAGCGCCCTTAGCATAGACGGAAACCACAGTGTCAGCGTTAGCAGTGATGTTGGGAGCGTTCTTGATGCCGGTGTAGAC
>Ga0129315_1001030_pt1 | contig 13595 bp, 19 predicted proteins | sample Cm827metagenome_FD_94432 | JGI IMG/M metagenome (GOLD analysis project Ga0129315, IMG submission 94432) | Eastern black-and-white colobus group fecal microbial communities from Wisconsin, USA - Cm827 metagenome | ecosystem: Host-associated > Mammals > Digestive system > Large intestine > Fecal...
CCCCAGGCCGGTGAGCGCCAGGTCGCCCACCTCCTGGATGTGGCCGATGTACATGCGGTCCACGATGTTGTACAGGGCATTGACCAACTGGGCCGTGATGGCGGGCACCGCCAGCCGCAGCAGCAGGGGGCCCAGCGGGTCCTTTCCCAGATCGTTTTGGCGCTTGGGTTTCAAGGGATCGTCTCCTTTGCGCGGCGGGTCATACGCCGTCTTCGTTTTCGAGAAAATAAGTGGCCTCCATGTCGGCCACGCTGAGGGCGAAGGCCAGGGGATACTGCTGAAGGGCCTGCCCCACCAGCCGGCTGTCCTCCGAGCCGGAGAAGCCCATGTGCCAGCGGATGGCCATGGCCTCGTCCCGCTTGAGCTTCAGAAAGCCGGAGATGATATATACGCTCTTCTCCCCATGGCCGTAGGGCAGCGTATCCTCATAATAAAAGGTGGGCACCGCCGTCCATTTGCCGTCGGGCCCCTTCACGTTGCGGGAGCCCGACTTGTAGCACCCTATCTTGCACAGGTCGTGGAGCAGGGCGGCCACGGCCACCGACTCGGCGGGGTACTCCAGGCCATAGAGCTCCTGCACCCGCTCCCGGGCCAGGTACTCGGCCAGACAGTGGTAGACGTTGATGCTGTGCTCGCACAGGCCCCCGGCGTAGGCCCCGTGGAATCGGGCGGAGGCGGGCGCGGTAAAAAAGTCCGACTTGTTCTCCAGATAGTCCAGCAGGGCGTCGGCCCCCTCCCGGCAGATGTTGGCGGTGTAGAGCTCAATGAATTCTTCTTTGGCGGACATAGAGGTCCTCCTTCTGTCAGAGAATAGGCAGGGCCGTCAGATCCCGGTCAGCGTCCGGGCCAGCGTGGCAAAGACGGGCAGGGTGAGGATGCTCAAAAGGGTGGACAGGGTGACGGTCTGGGCCGACACCACCGTGTCCCGGCCGTAGGTCTGGGCCAGCATCCCGGTCACGCCGGCGGTGGGGGTGGCGTTGAGGATGACGCAGGCGCAGAAGAGGATGGGGTCCACCTTCAGGGGGAGGAGGACCAGCAGGACGATGGCGGGGGCGGCCGCCAGCTTGTAGAGGGCGGAGCCGTAGAGGATGGGCCGGGTAAAGGTGCTTTTCAGGTCGGCCCGGGCCATTTGGGCCCCCACCACCATCATGGCCAGGGGGGTGTTCAGGTCGGAGACATAGCCGATGGCCTTGGTCACCGGGCCGGGGAACCGCCAGCCGGTGAGGAACAGGAACAGCCCCACCGCCAGCCCCACGGTGCCGGGGTTGACCAGGGTGGACTTCAGCGAGACCCTGCCCCCCATGATGCGCACGCCGTGGGTCCACTGGAACAGGTTGAACATGACGATGGCCAGCCCGCCGAAGATGAGCGCCTCCTCCCCCAGGATGGCGGAGAGGAGGGGCAGACCCATGAAGCCGGTGTTGCAGTACACCTGGCTGAAGCGCATGGGGCCCCGGATGTCCAGGGGCTGCTTCCGGTAGCACAACTGCCCCACGGCGATGTGGATGCCGTAGAACACGGCCATCACCGCCCCGCCCACCAGCAGGGTGCGGATCAGCTCGGCCGTCCGCTCCACCTGAAAGGACTGGATGATGGCGGAGGGGATGACGATATAGAGGACCAGGAAGGACAGCTCGCTGACGGCCTTTTCGGTCAGCTTCCCGATCCGCGCCAGCAGGAAGCCGATCCCCATCAGGAGGAAGAGGGTCAGGACCTGGCCCGCCACCAGGAGGAGACTTTCCAGCATACGATCCCGCCTTTCCGCGCGGGGCGCGCGCCCCATCTTGGATGATGAGATATTATAAGATGGTTTGGCTGAAAAGTAAAGCCCCGGGCCCATCGGTTGACAAAGCCGCCGGTGGGGCGATATACTAAAAAACAGAAACATCTTTCCATTTGAAAGGAGGGTCTTCATGACCCCGGAACAGATGCGGAAAAGCGGCTATCTGCGCATCTTCGCCTCTTATTATAAGCCCCACCTGGCCATCTTCCTGCTGGATATGCTCTGCGCGCTGGGCATCTCCCTGGTGGATCTGGCCTTTCCTCTGGTCTCCCGGTACGCCATGCAGCGCATGCTGCCCCAGCGGCTGTTCGGCCTGTTCTTCGCCGTGATGGCCGCCCTGCTGCTGGCCTACCTGCTCAAGGGGATCTTTTACTTCATCGTCACCTACTGGGGCCACCTGCTGGGGGTACGCATCGAGGCGGACATCCGCTCCGCCCTCTTCTCCCACATGCAGGATCTGTCCTTCTCCTTCTACGACAAGAACCGCACCGGTCCGCTCATGAGCCGGGTCACCACCGACCTGTTCGAGATCACCGAGCTGGCCCACCACGGCCCCGAGGACCTGTTCATCTCCACCGTCACCCTGGCGGGCGCCTTTCTGGTCATGCTCACCATCCGGTGGGAGCTGGCCCTGATGGTCTTTGCCGTGGTGCCGTTGTTTCTCCTCTTCACCGTCCTCCAACGCCGGCGGATGATGCACGCCTCGGCGGAGGTCAAGCGGAAGATGGCCGGCATCAACGGGGAGCTGGAGTCCTCCATCTCCGGCATGCGCACCGCCAAGGCCTTCGCCAACGAGGCCACCGAGATCGACAAGTTCGAGCGGTCCAATTCCCGGTTCCGGGGGGCCAAGCGGGGCTATTACCGGGCCATGGCGGTGTACCAGTCCGGCCTGGAGTTCTGCATGGGCGTCATGTCGGTGCTGGTCATCGCCTTCGGCGGCTATCTGATGATGCAGGGCCGCATGGAGCTCATCGACCTGACCACCTTCTTCCTCTATATCGGCACCTTCATCACCCCCATCCGCAAGCTGTCCGCCTTTGTGGAGCAGTTTATGCAGGGCATGGCGGGCTTCAAGCGGTTCGTGGAGCTGATGCGGGTGGAGCCTGAGATCCAGGACGCCCCCGACGCCGCGGCGGTGGGCGACGTCAAGGGCGACATTCTGGTGGACGACGTGACCTTCCGCTACGAGCCGGAGGGCGAGCCCGTGCTGGACCACGTCACCCTCCACATAAAGCCCGGCGAGACGGTGGCGGTGGTGGGTCCCTCCGGCGGGGGCAAGTCCACCCTGTGCCAGCTCATCCCCCGATTCTACGACGTGACCGCCGGGCGCATCCTCATCGACGGGGTGGACGTGCGCACGGTGCAGCAGCACTCCCTGCGGGAGCACATCGGCATCGTCCAGCAGGACGTGTTCCTCTTCGCCGGCACCATCTACGACAACATCCGCTACGGCCGGCCCGACGCCACCGAGGCCGAGATCGTGGCCGCCGCCAGGAAGGCGGAGATCTACGACGACATTGTGGAGATGCCCGACGGCTTCCAGACCTATGTGGGGGAGCGGGGCGTCATGCTCTCCGGCGGGCAGAAGCAGCGGGTGTCCATCGCCCGCATCTTTCTGAAAAACCCCTCCATCCTCATTTTGGACGAGGCCACCTCCGCCCTGGACGCGGTGACCGAGTCCCGCATCCAGGGGGCCTTCGACGAGCTGGCCGTGGGCCGCACCACCCTCATCATCGCCCACCGCCTGTCCACCATCCGGTCGGCCGGCCGCATCCTGGTCATCGACGACAACCGCATCGTGGAGGAGGGCACCCACGCCGAGCTCATGGCCCAAGGCGGGGCGTACGCCAGGCTCTACAACGCCCAGAAGAGCACTGCGGTCTAACCATCCCCTCAGACAAGGAGGAACCCCTATGCGGGAAGAGAAAACCAACGTCATGCGCCTTCTGGAGCAGAAGAAGGTGCCCTATACCCCCCACCAGTACGCGCATAGCGAGGGGGAGGCGGTGGACGGGGCCACGGTGGCCGGTCTCATCGGCAAGGACCCCGCCGCCGTGTTCAAGACCTTGGTGACCCGTGGGGCCGCCAAGGCCAACTATGTTTTTGTCATCCCCGTGCTGGCCGAGCTGGACCTGAAAAAGGCGGCCAAGGCGGTGGGGGAGAAGTCCATCGAGATGATCCCCGTCAAGGAGCTCACCCCCCTCACCGGCTACGTCCGGGGCGGCTGCTCTCCCCTGGGGATGAAAAAGCGGCTGAGGACCGTGCTGGATTCCTCCGCCCGGGCTCAGGCCGCCATCGTGGTCAGCGCCGGGAAGATCGGCTATCAGGTGGAGCTCTCCCCCCAGGACCTGGCCGGGCTGGCGGAGGCGGACTTCGCCCCGGTGACCAGAGACGCGGCCCTATGAACAAGACGGAACTGTTGAACAAGCTGGCCGCCGATGCCGACGAGCGGCTGGTGCTGGCCCGGGTGCTGGACAAGCTGGACCTGACCCGGAACCGGGGCATCCCCGCCCACACCTTTTTCCTCTCCCTGGCCGAGCGGGCGGCGGCAGAGCGGCTCATCGCCGCCTCGGGTCGGCCCCGGCACCGATTCTGGGGCGGCTATGAGGAGGCCGAACGCACCGTCTGCGCCTTCCTCCCCGACTGGCTGGAGGCGGAGGACTGGCGGGCCGGGCCGGACTGCCCCCTGCGGGCCCTGCGTCTGAGCGTCCCCGCCGGCGCCGGGCTGACCCACCGGGACTTTCTGGGCTCCATCCTGGGCCTGGGCATCACGCGGGAGAAGGTGGGCGACCTGCTGGTGGGGGAGGGCGCCTGTCAGGTGATCGTGCTGGAGGAGGCGGAAAAGGTCCTGCTGACCCAGCTCGACCAGGTGGGCCGTCAGCGGGTCCGGGCGGTCCCCATGGCGCTGGACGAGCTAGCCCCTCCCGTCCGGCAGGTTAAGGCCATCCGGGACACGGTGGCCACCCTGCGGCTGGATGCGGTGGCCTCCTCGGGCTTCTCCCTGGCCCGGTCCAAAATGGCCGACGCCATCTCCTCGGGGAAGGTGGCCCTCAACGGTCGGGAGTGCGTCAAGCCCGACCGGACCGTGGCGGAGGGGGACGTGATCACCTGCCGGGGCCTGGGCAAGTGCGTGCTGAAAGAGGTGTCCGGCCCCTCCAAGAAGGGCCGGACCATGATCGTGATCGAGCGCTACGTGTAGCGGAAAGGAGCCGGGAGCATGGAACAGGCAAAGATCGACCGCATCAACGCTTACGCCCGCCGGGTGAAGGCCGGGGAGGCCCTGACCCCGGCGGAGGAGGCCGACCGGGCCGCCCTGCGGGCGGAATACGTGGCCGCCGTCCGCAAGAGCCTGGAGCAGCAGTTGGACCGCACCCTCATCCAGGAACCGGACGGCACCCGGCACCGGCTGCCGAAGAAGGAGGAGTGAGCTCATGCGCGTCACCGTCCTGATCGAGAACACCGCCCCGGTGGGCCTGGCCTGCGAGCACGGCCTGTCCCTTCACATCGAGCACGGCGGTCGCCGCTGGCTGCTGGACGCGGGGGCCAGTCCCCGCCTGGTGGAAAACGCCGCCGCGCTGGAGGTGGATCTGGGGGCGGTGGACGCCGCCGTCCTCTCCCACGGCCATTTCGATCACGCCGGCGGCTTTTCGGCCTTTTTTGCCCGCAACGCCGCCGCGCCGCTCTACCTGCGCCCCCAGGCGCTGGAGCCCGGCTATGTCCGCACCCGGTCCGAGCCCCGGTACATCGGCGTGCCGGGGGAGCTGGCCGGGTACGCCCAGCGGCTGCGCTTCGTGGACGGGCCTCTGGAGGCCGCCCCCGGCGTGTGGCTGCTGCCCCACGACACCCCCGGCCTGGCCCGGCGGGGGAGGGCCGTGTCCATGTACCGGGAGACCGCCGCCGGGGCAGTGGACGACGACTTTTCCCATGAACAGAGCCTGATTTTTGTGACTGACGACGGGCTGGTGCTCTTTAGTAGCTGCTCCCACGCCGGGGCGGATACGGTGGTGGAGGAGGCGCGGCGTTTCTTCCCCGGCCGGCCCGTCCGGGCCTTCCTGGGCGGCTTTCACCTGATGGGCCACGGGGGCGTGACCACCCTGGGGGCGCCGCCCGCGGCGGTGGAGGCGCTGGGCCGCCGTCTTTTGGAGCTGGGCGTGGAGGAGGTCTGGACCGGCCACTGCACCGGCGCGCCGGCCTATGAGCTGCTGCGCCCGGTACTGGGGGAACGGCTTCACTCTCTGTCCTCCGGCGCCGTGCTGGAGCTGTAGCGAGAAAGGAGCCGCACACCCATGAAAGACTGGTTTACCCTGGACCAAATCGACCCAGATACTTCTATTCTCAGCGAGTACCGCCACTGGGAGGAGACCCACTGTTATCTGCTCAACGGCTCGGAGCGCAGCCTGCTTATCGACACCGGCCTGGGCATCTGCAACATTTATGACCAGGTGGTCCGGCTGACGCAAAAGCCGGTCACCGCCGTAGCCACCCACATTCACTGGGACCATATCGGCGGCCACCGCTACTTTCCCGACTTTTACGCCCACGAAGCTGAACTGGACTGGCTCCACGGGGGCTTTCCTCTGTCGCCGGCGCAGATCCAGGACATGGTGGTGGATCGCTGCGATCTGCCGGAGGGCTACGACGTCCGCACCTACTCTCTCTTCCAGGGCACGCCTACCCGGGTGCTGCGGGACGGCGACCTCATTGATCTTGGCAACCGCCGCATCCAGGTACTTCACACGCCCGGGCACTCTCCAGGGCATATGTGCTTTTATGAGGCGGACCGGGGCTACCTCTTCACCGGCGACCTTGTCTACCTGGGCACCCTTTTCGCCTATTATCCCTCTACCGACCCGGAGGCCTACCTTCTCTCCCTGGAAAAGGTGGCCTCCTTGGACGTCAAGCGAGTCTTTCCCGGCCACCACAGTCTGGCGGTTGGCCCAGATATTCTGGTCCGGATGCGGGACGCCTTCCGGCAATTGAAATCCGAGGGCAGGCTCCATCACGGAAGCGGCACCTATGCTTATGGGGACTGGGCCGTCTGGCTGTAGCTCCCATCAGAAACAAGGGGCCGGACGCTGCGCGTCCGGCCCCTTGTTTATCCCAAAACCCCCAGGTGCTCCAGCAGGATCTTCACCCCCATGGCGATGAGCACCACACCGCCGAACAGCTCCGCCCTGGACTGGAACCGCGCGCCGAAGGCGCTGCCTGCCTTGACCCCCACGGCGGAGAGGACGAAGGTGGTGCAGCCGATGAAGCAGACGGCGGGGAGGATGTCCACCCCGAGGAAGGCGAAGGTGACCCCTACGGCCAGGGCGTCGATGCTGGTGGCCACAGCCAGGGGGAGCATGGCCCGGACGGCAAAGGAGGCGTCCAGCGCCTCGCACGCGCCCCGGGACTCCTTGACCATGTTGCCTCCAATCAGGACCAGCAGCACAAAGGCCACCCAGTGGTCCACGCTGGTGATGATCCCCTCAAACCGGGTGCCCAGCAGCCAGCCGGCCAGGGGCATCAGGGCCTGAAAGGCCCCGAACCACGCTCCAGCGGTGAGGGCGTGGCTCCAGCGCAGCCGCTGCACGGACAGCCCCTTACAGATGGACACGGCAAAGGCGTCCATGGACAGGCCCACCGCGATGACGAACAGTTCCCAAAGCTGCATGGTTTGGTTCCTCCTTTTTCTTTGCAGAGGGCACAAAAAAAGAGACCCATCTGCCTCAAACAGATAAGTCTCGTCATTTCAAGCCGAGCCAGGAGGTCCTCCCTCCAGTATGTTGGCCCGGCTGCGCAACGCGCCGACTACTCCCTTATGCGGGTGCTACTATACCATTCTTCGTCAAAAAAGTCAAGCTAGTCCAACAAAACGCGGGGGAGAGGCAGCGCCTCTCCCCCGCATTTCTGCGTCCGGCCTGTTTCAGCAGGGGACCACATTGACGGCCCGCAGACCGCGGTTGCCGCGGGGATCGGGCTCGGTATCGAAGGTGACCTTCTGGCCTTCTTCCAACTGACGATAGCCGCTGGTCTGGATGGCGGAGAAGTGGACGAACACGTCCTCGCCGCCGTTGTCGTTGGAGATAAAGCCGAAGCCCTTCTCCGCGTTGAACCACTTTACAGTACCCTGATACATATCGGATACCTCCTGCAAAAAACTTGTTTTGTGAGGCAAAAAAAGACATGTCCCCCGATTTCGTACAAACAATCGAGGAACACGTCAATCATTTCATACAGCAAAACAGCTTCCTCACTATACACCCGCCCCGGGGGATTGTCAAGGGAAAAGATTGTCGCTCACCGCCGCGGCAAGTTTTAATATGTATTTAGACAGCCGTACACCCGGTTTTTCGGATGTCCGGCTGTCGAATTTATAGGGGTAAATCCCCAGAAAGAGAGGCTCTGAATGGGCACGGAATTCATCGTAAGCAACGACTATGAAGGGTATGTGTACGTCGGCAATGCCAGAGGTAACATTGTGGACGAGCAGAAAGGCGAGAAGCGCCCCTATTATCAGATGTTCGTCCTGTCCCCTGTCAGCACATACCATTCCGAGGACTATGAGGCATCCGGCTTTAAGGCCGAGAAGAAGAAGTGCCTCAACGCGGATGTTTGGAAGGACCTGGAATTCGGCAGCCGCGTAAAGCTGTTCTTTGACGATAAAGGCCGTGTCGTCATGGCAGCGCTAGACCAGTAAAACCGTAGCCAGCGCCGGAGGGGTCGCTCCCCTCCGGCAGCCCCCCTCCGCTAACAGGGGGGCACTATCTACAAGAGAAGCAGGGGGCTCCGCTATGAATGCCAACATCAATGAAAATGTCGTGCTGTACGACTGGCTCTCATTTACCACCAAACAGCACACCCCGGAAGAAGTTATTGAGGCCCTGGGCCTGTCTCATTGCCCTTGGACTGAGACCAAAGGCGCCAGAGGCTACCGCGACCGCCTGTATTTCGGCAGCATCTCTGTTCACTATAATGGCCGCGAGGATATGGGTGTCTGGTGTGAGATGTCCGGCCAGGGTTGCCGGAGCTTTGAGGACCTGAGCACACTAGCCAACAAATGGGATGATGTTTTCCATTTCATTCATAGCAATGCCCTACATATTACCCGGCTTGACGTGGCCTATGATGATCATACCGGGATTTTAGATATAAAGCAGATTGAAAAGGACACTCTGGAACAGCGTTGGATTGGCCTTGTCCGTCAGGCGGATGTCAACCATTCCGTGAGAAGCGATGCCCCGGAAGGCATTTCCGTTATCTTCGGTAGTCCTCAGAGCAAGGTCCGTATCCGTATCTACGACAAAGCCGCCGAGCGCGGCTATGGTGATGGCCGTCACTGGGTTCGTATTGAGCTCCAACTCCGCGATGGTCGGGCCGAAGAATTCAGTAAAATCCCTATGGATATCGGTGAGGCCTTCGCCGGTGTCCTCCTGAATTACCTCCGTTTTGTGGTCCCAGATGAAACGGACACCAACAAGAGCCGCTGGGAAACGGCTCCTTATTGGTATGCTCTTATTGGCGATATCTCCCGTATCAAAATCTTTGTCGCTCCTGGCGGAGCTTATAATATTGAGCGTTGTCGTCACTATGTCTTTGACATGGCCGGGAACGCTATTGACGCTATGCTCCAAATCTGTGATTCCTTCGACGACTTTCTTACCCTTGTGAATAACCGTAAATGTGCCCCTAATCCCAAGTATGAGCTTATCGTGAAAGAGCATGAGGCCCGCAAGGAAGCGTATGCGGAAAAGGTCCGCACCTTCTTCACGGTGGAAGAGGATATTCTGTAACACAACGATGCCCGGCGGATCCGTTGGCAGCTGCGCCCGTTTGTGTTACATAAGGAGTGATTTCTTTGTTCCGTTTATTTCGCAGTTCCTTTAAGCGTTTTATCTGTTGGTTAGATAGTATCGCTTCTAAACGCTTTGTCTTGGTTTTGGACCGTTTGACCGTTGGCTGGTTTTTTACGGTTATTATAGCTTCGTTAAGCGATCATGTTCCGGCTGAGGACTTGAACGGTTACTATATTTTTGGCGTCGGTCTTTCTCTTCTGTTCCTTGTTCTGTATACACCTTCCTACATGTATCCAGGTTCTTTTGACCCCATTCAGTCTGGTTCCCCTCGGAAGGAGTGATTTCCATGCTCGTTTTTCCTGCCGTCTGCCCGCTTTTCGACAGTGAGTGCTTTCATGAGTTTGAGCCCTGCCGGAAGAAGTGTCCTTATGTGCAGGAGATGGATATCTCCCGTGATTCCTTCCGGCCTGCCACGTTTGATATCTTCGCTCCAGAGGAATAGGAGGCGCCCGCCATGAAAAACCGCATAATCTCCCTTGTCCTGGCCCTCTCCCTCTGTGCCTCCCTTCTAGTCCTTCCGGCCCATGCCTATGACTATCAGGCGGAGCCTGAAAACTATTGGAGTTTTTTTGGCTTCGTTGCGGAATATTTTCAAAACCTTACGGGGCAGCCTTTCCCCACTGTGAATTCTATGGATAGATTAGTGTTGCCTGTGACTGGCCCTGTTGTCAGTCGAGCCTATCTCCAGCGCCTTGGAGACGATTATAATTCTTGGTTTTGTAAGGCTCTTCGATTTGTTGATTTTCAGGATTTGAATGCTGGGTTGTTTGCTGGTGTTAAGTGGGATGCTGATAATGGTATATACCGCTTGTATGATGATAAGTCTGGTCGTTTTATCGTGGATTCTCAAGGCAATTTCCCTTATTATGAGCCTCCTGCGGATCAGTCTCAGGATAATCCCAGTCTCTCCGGCGCACAAGTCCCCGCCACCCCCAGCATCTCCAATAATCATTGGGTCGGCGAGCGCTCTCTTGCTAATCAGGTAGTTCTCATTACCTATGATTCTCTTTCTGAATGTGTGGTCAATCTGAATAATGAGGGCTATACCTGCTCCATCCAGAAACAGACCATCAATGGCACCACCTTCTACGTCATTAAAGATAATGGCCGTCAGGTCTATTGTAATTCTCTGAATCAGCCCTTTGCCTCCAAGGGCGAATCCTCCGCCACCGATATTCATTATGACTACATCACCAATGACAATTCCACCACAATCAATGATTCCCAGGTCATTGATATGGCGGACGGTATCTTGAATGTCATTAATGAAAACGGTGAGCGGACCGAGCTTTATATTGACCAAATTACCTTTGATTTTGATAACCGGCAATACACTCTGAATGCATATAATTACGTCTACAATACCACCAATAACTATTATGAGTACCACTATTACACCTACAATGTCAGCTATACTTACAACTACACCTACATCAATTATATTGGCTCCACGGTGGAATTTCAGCCGGAAGAATACAAGCTATACTATGAGCTCCCGGATGGTCGTACCTCTGCCGACTTGACTGCCGAAGAGATTGCCGGCCTCTCTCTGGATTTTGATGTTGTCAACTATGACCGGTCCTATACGGATACTCATACTCAATCTCTTTATCACTTTGATGGTAATTGGAGTGATGATTCTTATTATAGCAACAGCACTAGTCTTGCATGGATTTCCGGCGCGTCCATCACCTATATGGATGCCAATGCCTTTAGCGGCGCTATGTATCTGGATTCCTTGCAGCATGAATTTAAGACCACTTATCCTACTGCCCTCTCTGGGGACCATACGGTCCAATATCGTATGTACTTCGGCGGCCAGGGCGGTGAAAGTCCCTTTGTAGAGTACAACTATGCTGGAAAGGCCAACAAAATTTATAAGAATCCCACCTCTGGCACCTACTCTTATATTGGCTGGTCCAAAAGCTATCCCGTCCTCGCCTGGGATTCCACGGCTCTCTATATCGCCGGGTCCTGGTCCTCTTATGACATTATGTGGCGCAAGGTTTGTGATCTTCCCCTTGGCTCCTGGGTTGATATCGCCTATGTCTGCTCCGGCTCGGACGCCTATGTGTTTGTTAACGGTGTTCGGTATGCTTTTCCCCAGGCGGACTATAAGGTCTATACCACTTCTAGCGGCTCCACTACTGCTAAGTGGACCTCAAAAACCTTCCATGATTATTCCGGCGGCAAACAAATCACCTGGTATTTCCATCCCGGCGCTCATTCCTTCTATTACCTGGATGAGCTACGTATCGTAGACTTCGCAGTCTACACTTCCAGCTATCAGCCCTCCCCGGTCCCCTTTGATACCAATAATGTGTTTGTCCTCCCGGATTCCTCCGCCCTTGAGCCTCTCACGATTGCTGTTCAGCATGATACCCCGGTCTCTGGTTATCGTGTCGGTGGTGTCCGGCCTACCTTCCCTAGTAGAGGTATGGTCTTTTTCCCTGTTGAGAAGTCCCGTATTACGGATTGTCAAATTTATAACGGCTCCTATTGGGAATCGGTCGAATGCCGTCTCTGGACCGGCTCCCGCTGGATACCCCTCTGGGCCTTCGATGTTACCACTCTCCAGGACCTTTGGGACATGGCTGACCAAGATGTACAAGCCCCCATTACCACGGAAACCGGCTTCTGGTCCTGGTGGCAATCTCAGTGGCTTGATTTCCGCGCTTGGCTCTCTTCTGGTGGTTCTATCGGTGGCTCCGGCACCACGGTAGACCCTACGGCGTTCCCCACTGTGCCCCCGGACCCCTCTGACCCTGAATCCTCCGGCTGGTCCTTCCTGGACCTGCTGAAAGCTCTAAAGGATGGAACATGGAAAATTATTACTGGCTTCGTGTCTGTCTCCTTTGGTGGCGTCGTTGGTATCGTTTCTGGCGTCGTCAAGGTTGGCGACTTCTTCGACGCATTCAAAAGTGGAGACGGCATCTTCGACATAGGAGGCGTTGATATATGGAATTGATTGCGGGTTGTTCTGCTGTTTTCAGTTTTTTGAGAGATATATATGACGCTTTCCCGAACGCCATTAAGTTGTTGGTGTGCATGTCGTTTTCTGGTGTCGTTTATATTTCTGTTATGCGTAATATTGGGAGGTAGTTATGGGGTCGCTTTTTAGCCTTTTAATTGTTTGGCTCCCTGCTCCATTGCTTCCTATCGCTTGGGGCGTGATAACCATATTTGGTATTATGGTTGTCCTTCGCATTGTCGCTCTGATCCTGGACGTAATCCCATTCTTATAGGAGGTGCCCTATGGAGGTCATACAGTTTATCACCTGGTTCCTCTCCGCAAGCTGGGACTTCTTTACGGAGATCAATGTCCCCGGCTTCGACTTCTCCTTTGCGGCCCTCTTTATCGGCATCTTCCTGGCTAACCTTGGCCTCCGCTTCCTGTTTATGATGCTGGGTATCTCCGTTCATTCGGATGACTTCCGCCCCATCATGAAGGAGAATAAGCCTAAGGTTGTTGGCTTTGGCCGCCATTGAAAGTAGGTATCACATGAAGGATTTGATTTTAACCATCTTCGGTGCATATGAGCCTGTTACTACTACGGCGGCCTATGTGGTCCCTGGTGCGGAAGGCTCCACCCTGGAAGAAGTCCAGGTAATTGCCTCTGGCTTGGCCGGTGTAGACTGGCCTTGGGTCGCTGGTGTGCTCCTGTTCGGCATCGTTCTGTATTCCTTCCTTCGTCTTGTGGGGGTGCTGCTCGGTGACTGATATGATAACCTTCTCCATGGCAATTTTGGATGCCGTGGTAACGTTCCTGGAAACTCCGCCAGTTTTCTATTTATTCAGCTTGATATGCTTCTGCTTTATTGCGAAGTTTGTCATGATATTAATCCGAGGAAGGAGGTAAGGCATTATGGAAGAGACTACTGTTACCATTGCAACTCTGCTTGCTGATGTTGGCAAGGTGTTCACGCAGGCTATGACCTGGGTCGGCTCCGTAGCTGCTGAGATTGCTGGTGAG
>Ga0129315_1001031_pt1 | contig 13586 bp, 13 predicted proteins | sample Cm827metagenome_FD_94432 | JGI IMG/M metagenome (GOLD analysis project Ga0129315, IMG submission 94432) | Eastern black-and-white colobus group fecal microbial communities from Wisconsin, USA - Cm827 metagenome | ecosystem: Host-associated > Mammals > Digestive system > Large intestine > Fecal...
AGGATTCCAACTGGCTGATGAGCTGGACGCTCAACCGTCAGCAGCAGTTCCACGACCAGCCGAAGAACCAGCTGTGCGTCTGGGTCTATGCGCTGTTCACCGATAAGCCGGGCAACTATGTCAAGAAGCCCATGCGTGACTGCACCGGCAAGGAAATCTGCATGGAGTGGCTGTATCACATCGGCGTGCCGGAGGACCAGATCGAAGAGCTGGCGGAGAAGAGCGCCAACACCGTGCCGGTCATGATGCCGTACATCGACGCGTTCTTCATGCCGCGCGCCAAGGGCGACCGTCCGGACATCGTGCCGAAGGGCGCCGTGAACTTCGCGTTCCTCGGCCAGTTCGCCGAGACGGCCCGCGACACCATCTTCACCACCGAGTATTCCATGCGCACCGGCATGGAGGCGGTTTACACCCTGCTGAATGTGGATCGCGGCGTGCCGGAGGTCTGGGGCAGCACCTATGATCTGCGCGATTTGATCAACGCCACCGTGCAGCTGCGCGACGGCAAGAAGATCACCGATATGGAACTTCCGTTCATCGAGAAGATTGCGCTCAAGGAAGTGCTCAAGAAGATTCAGGGCACGGACATCGAGAAGTTCCTGAAGGAATACAATGCCATCTGATGCGAGCAATCGCGTTGGCGCGGGGCTTGGCTCCGCGCCTTTTTGCGTGGGGGACGTTGGGGAAAAAACGCTGGGGCTTTGCCCCAAGTCCGGAAAACCCGCATAGTCGCGCTGTCCTCTGCCTGCGGCAGACGCGCTCCTTGCGATTTTCGATTTCCGCCATGCTGAATCCCGCACAGCGGGCGCATGGCTTCAATCCCCCAAAGGAACCTGAGGTTCCTGTACCTCCCGTACTGACCGCTGCGCGGTCAGGGGAGAAAATAAGATGGTTCAGTGAGAAGTTTTTTGACAAGCTATTGCTTCTTGCGTATAATAGAATAAATGGGTTCGTGGATTACGCAGTAATCCGCAAATGGAAGGTGAAGGGAACTCAGTTCCCTTCCGGGGTTTGGGGCAGCGCCCCAATGCAGCCCCTCAAGGAGGCTTTATGAAATTAGGCGTGATTGACGTGGGCGGAGGCTTTCGCGATATCTATGGCGCGGGCGTTTTTGACTGGTGCCTCGACCACGATGTGAATTTTGATTATTGTATCGGAATTTCGGCGGGCAGCGCAAACCTGGCTTCCTATCTGGCCAGACAGCGCGGGCGGAATTATACCTTCTATATGGATTATGTGTTCCGCAAGGAATACGCCAGCCTGGATAACTGGTTCAAAACCCGCAACTATGTCGATCTGGATTATGTGTACAGCACCCTGTCCAACAGTGACGGCGAAAATCCGATCGATTATGAAACGTTGGCGAAGAACCCCGCCGAATTCTATGTCGGTGCGTGCGACGCGCGCACGGGGCAGGCCGTCTATTTCAGCAAGAGCTGCCTGAAAAAAGATCATTACGATATCTTCAAGGGGTCGTGCGCTCTGCCCATATTCTGTAAGCCGTATAGGGTTGAAAATATCCCCTGTCTGGATGGCGGCATTTCCGATCCCGTGCCGGTGCTCAAGGCGTTTGAAGATGGCTGCGACAAGGTCGTGCTGATTCTCACGCGCCCGATTGAGCAGAAGCGCGAACAGAAGAAGGACGTCGTGCCTGCGCGCCTGCTGGCTAAAACCTATCCGAAGGCAGCCGAACGGCTGCTCGACCGCTACCGCCTGTATAACGACGGCGTGGAGATTGCCAAAGAGTATCAGAAGCTCGGTAAGCTGCTCATCGTCGCGCCGGATGATATCTGCGGTCTGTCTACGCTCAGCAAGAGCCATGAAAAGCTGCAAATGATGTATGATAAGGGCATGAAAGACGCCGAGAAGATCGGGACTTTTCTGAACAGGTAAATCGAGGAATATGAATCATCCGCCCGGCGTGAGAGCCGGGCGGATGTTTTAAGGATTGCGTGATTCTTGCGCGAAGAGGATAACTGTGTTATCCTGTACAGGTCGGTTGCGCCGACAGGCATGATGAGGGCTTGACACCGAAACATCCGGATTTTGACCGGAAGGAGGTGAGAGCCATCAAAGCGAAAGAAACGGCGACAATTACGATCAAGCAGACGCTGATAACGTCGATCAAGATCGAAAAATCGACTGAAACAAAAGAACACGGTGATGTTGAGGTCATCATCGTGTTAGTGCCGAGAGGCTAAACCAAACTAAAAGCCCTCGTCGTGCCTTTATTGTAGCATGATCCATGCCGCTCGTCAAGGGCGGCTTTTTCTTTTATTTTGGGTGCAAGAAAATGCCGTGCTTATCCGTATAACAGGTGAAAGCGCTTTCAAAAATCGGCCGGAGGAGAAAACATGACGAAAAAGCAATATGAGGACGAGGTGGAGCGGCTTGCACCGTCTCTGCGGCGAATTGCCTATTCTATCGTGCGTAATGAACATGACGCGCAGGACGCGGTGCAGCAGGCGCTCCTTGCCGTCTGGGCACGGCGGGAGTGCGTGGAATTTGCGCGGCTTAAGCCATATTTGACGCGTGCAGTCATGAACGCCTGCCGGGACATTCAGCGGGCAAGACAAAAAGCAATCCCTATGAAGGAAATGCCGGAAATGAGCTATCAACCGCCGGACGGCGTGCTGGCTGATGCGGTAGAGCGACTGCCGGAGGAACTGCGTCTGCCGTTGCTGCTGCATTACATGGAGGGGTACAAGCTGGCTGAAATCGCTGGTGCACTGGGGCAGAGCCTGCCGCAGGTAACCAGTCGGCTGTTTCGAGCAAGAAAACGGCTCAAACGGATGTTGGAGGAGGCGGAAGCATGAAAAAATGGTTTAAAATGCCGTCAGAACAAGCGTTTCAGGCGATGTATCCTCCGAAGGACGATGCGTTTGATCGTGCTGTTCGCGCGACGCTTGATGCTCTGCCGGATGATGGCGCGGGTAGGAAGCATGCGGTGCGGAAGGTTTCGGTTGTTTTGGCTGTGGCGATGCTGATGTTGGCGCTGGCCTGTGCGGCGGTTGCGGCGGGATTGGGCGTGTTTGGAAAGCTGGCGGAGCAGACTGCCAGCGCAGGCTATTCTGAGCTGTATCGCGCGCTGGATGAAAAGAGCGTCGTGCTTGATGAAACGCAGAACGTGCAAAATGCAGGCGGACAGACGTTTCGGCTTACGCAGGCATATGTGGATGGGGAAAGCTTGTTTGTGGCCTATGAGTTGACGGGTATGCAGCCCACCGCTGATGATGATGTGTATTTGGGTGACAGCGCGTATCTGGCCGGGACGGATGACTATCTGAACATTCTCTCCGGCGAGGAAACCCTTCGTGAAGATGGCACAATGGTCGGCATGAAGGAATTTGAACTGCCGGAAGCGCTGAAAAATGAAACGTCGATTGCCTTGGATTTTGTGCTCTATCGGGCGGCAAAAAACGATGTTTTCGACGATGAAGGCCGAATTCAGCGGAAGGGCGAACGAATCGAAGAGCGTATCCGTATCGATGTGCCCCTTAATGCCAATGGAGAGATGAAGACGTATCATGCGGAAAGGACGTTTTCAACTTATCGCGTGTCGGTGGATGTGATGATTTCGGATGTAAAAATTCACGTCAGGGCGAATTTGAAAAGTTTGGATGGTCATCCGCTTGGACGCGAAAAGCTAGAGGCGGGCGAGATGATGGACGGCGGGCTGTACCTCGACGGCAAGCCCATGCACCCGATTTCCGGCATGGACGAAGGACTGGAAACGACCGATTGGACGATGGAAAACGATTATACAAGGCCGGAACAGCTGCCTGAAAAACTGGAATGGATTCCATGCTATTATACGGAAACGGGGACGGAGGATAGAAATGAAGAAGCCGTGACCATTTGGCTTATGCAGCCGTAACCCCATAAAAAACCCGCCCGCTGCCATCATCGCACAGCCGGGCGGATTTCTTACGATTATACACTTTTTTGCTTTCAACCTTTTTGGAAACCGGAGGGACAGCCCAGAGCGTTCGCCGCGCGGCGTTCAATTCGCGTTGGGCTTTTTTGCTGAGCTTTTCTTTGGGGATGAAACGGGTGAACATGCAATCACGACCTTTCAAAATCGACCGAAACAAAAGAACACGGTGATGTTGAGGTCATCATCGTGTCGATGCCGAGAGGCTAAGCGATTTAAAAGCCCTCGTCGTGCCTTCATTGTAGCATGATCCGCGCCGCTCGTCAAGGGCGGCTAATTTGAAGCGGAAAAATCAGATTTTTCCGTGCCTTTTCGCGTAAACGAACGAATAGACGAGCGGCGAGAGGGACGCGACAAAAATCGCGGCGACCCAGACGACGGCTGCATGGCTGAGGAAGACGGAAAGCAGCGTGACCACCCCGGCGATGATCCATACATAGCCCGCGAAACGGTGGGTGTGATCCCAGTTATCCTCGTTGTCAAGCGTCCACGGGATGCGGATGCCCACGGTGTAGTTATGGCGGCACTTGGGCAGATAATTGCCGATGACGATGAAGATCAGGCCGACGAAAACCATGCCGAGACGCGAGACGTTGATGGCGAAGCCCAGCGCGCTCAGGTATATGGACAGGCCGGCGAACAGGCTGACGGCGGGGCAGATCCACAGGACGAGCTGCGCCATCTTCTCGGAGATATTCTGCTTTTTGGGATCGGCGCGCAGCATGACGGCGCAGAAGAGCTGCATGGCGAGGATGAACAGCGGGAGGCCGATCACCGCGAACGGGCGGCCGGAATAGTCGTCCACCGTGCCGCTGAAATCGAAATGGGTGGGCATGCGCTCGGGCAGGCGATTCCACAGGGCGAGGCCGAAAAACATCGGCAGCAGGATGATGATGCAGGTAACAAGCAGGGTGCGTTTAGGAATGGCTTTCATGGTTGTCTCCTTTCAGTTGAGAGAGCCAGAGCATGACCTCCTCGACGACGGAGGTGTTCAGCTCGTAATAGATGAAGTTTTTTTCGCGCGTTTCAAACACGAGATCGGCCTTTTTCAGCACGCTGAGATGATAAGACACGGTCGCGCCCGTCATCTCAAAATGCCCGGCGATTTCACCCGCGCTCATGCGTCCATCCCGAAGCAGCAGCAGAATTTCCCGCCGCGCGGGATCGGAAAGCGCCTTGAAGGTTTCGGCAAAGCTCATGCGGGACCTCCTTTCATTTCTGTTTAGAAATTGATCTAAATAGGCGATGGCTGTATTGTAGCAGGGCGGAAGGCGGGTGTCAAGAGGAATTTAGAAAAACTTCTAAATTCCACTCCTTCAGCCGCGCTTACGCGCGCCAGACCTTCGGCGTTTTGCTTGCATGTTTTCCGCACGGCGGGTGGCAAGCAAAACGGGAGCCTTTGGGTATAATCTGCCGAACAAAAATAGCGCAACTATTGGGAAAAGTATCGCTTTCCAAGAAGGTTTCGCCATAATATGGAAGTCGCATAAAGAAAAGCCTCCCTCTCAGAGGGAGGTGGCACGACGAAGTCGTGACGGAAGGAGTTACGCTTTCGGCAGTTTCCGCACGACGACGGCGTAGCAGACGACCAGCGCGGCGAGGGTCACGGCCCACGAAACGGGATACGAGAGATAGAGCGTATCGAGGGTGGGGGAGGCGGCGAAGGCAGTATAGAGCCAGACGACGCGCAGCAGGCAGATGCCGCTCAGGCTCGTGATGGTCGGCAGAAGGGAATAGCCGATGCCGCGCAGCTGGCCAACGAAGGTGTCCTGCATACAGAACAGGACGTAGAGCGGCATGTTATGGCTGACGCGGATGAGGCCGTTGGCGATGACATCCGGATCGGTGTTAAACAGGGAGAGCAGCGGCGTGCCGAACGCATAGATCAGCAGGCCGAGCGTCAGGCCGCCCACGAGGGTCGCGGCGAGGCAGACCGCGAGCACGCGCCGCACACGCTGATATTTCTCCGCGCCCATATTCTGGCTGGAAAACGTAAGGGCAGCCTGCGAGATGGAGTTGGAAACCGTGGTAGCAAAGCCTTCGATGCTGGCGGCTGCGGTATTGCCCGCAATGGCGGCCGCACCGAAGGAATTGATGGCGGACTGAATGAGTACGTTGGAGATGGAGAACATGCTGCTTTGCAGACCGGCGGGGATGCCGATGCGCAGAATCAGACTGAGGGAGCGACGCTCGACGCGCGTTTTTTTCGGCTCGAAGCGGATATCGCCGTGGTTGGTGATCAGGCTGGCGAGGACAAGCGCCGCGCTGATGAACTCGCTGACGATGGTCGCGATGGCGACGCCCGCGACGCTGAGCTTCAACCCGGCGACGAGCAGCACGTTGAGGATGATATTGACCACGCCGCTGATGGTCAGGTAATACAGCGGGCGCTTGGTATCGCCGACGGCGCGAAGGATAGCCGCGCCATAGTTATAGATGAGGCTGGCGGGCAGGCCGACGGCGTAAATATTGAGATAGAGCTTCGCGCCGACCAGCACGTTTTCGGGGCAGCCCATCAGTTCCAGCAGCGGGGCGGAGAGGAGCAGCAGCAGCGCGCCGAGCAGCACGCCGGAAAGAACGGCCAGCGCCATGGAGGTATGCACCGCGCAGCGCACGCCGTCCCGGTCTCCGGCTCCGGTCGCGCGGGCGACGGCCACGGACGCGCCGACGCTCAGACCCATCAGCATGCTGACCAGAAGCTGAATAAGCGAGGTCGTCGCGCCGACGGAGGCCATCGCGACGGAATCTGCAAAGCGTCCGACGACGATGATATCCGCGGAATTATATAGAAGCTGAAGCACGCCGGAGAGAATCAGCGGCACGGTAAACGCGAGCACATTGGGCAGAAGAGGCCCGGCGGTCATTTCCACCTGGCGATGCGAACGATGGGCAAACAAGACCGATCACCTCAAATCAAAAGCAATGCGAAAAGAATAACACAACGGATGGGAAGCGTCAAGAACTGCATCAACCAAAAACCGCGCTTGCATTTCATGTGTGTTTTGGATATAATGAAAGAGCATGTTGGCAAGTGATGGACTGTGACGCGCGCCGCCGCGCGATGAGGAGCAAGAATATGAAAACAGTGACGATTCGCCTGACGATGATGACCGACAATGTGAAAAACTTTGTCAGCCTGGTCAATCGTTATCCGTATGATATGGATCTGCGTTCGGGCCGCTATGTGGTGGACGCCAAATCGATTCTGGGCATTTTCTCCATCGATCTGTCCCGCCCGATTACGATGTCGATTTACAGCGACGACTGCGACGACCTGCTCCGCGACCTGGACGGCTACATCGTCAAGGACGATGGGGAGAACGCTTCCAAATAATCGGCGTGGAACGATCATTCAGAACCGGAGGTGCGGCTCATGCCTCTTGACGCGCATGCTACGGAAGAAGAAGACAAGCTGATTCTGCTTTCCTCGCTGAGCCGCCTGGGCGGATGCACGCAGGAGCAGCTGCTGCGCTTTCTGGCTGAAAGCGGGCTGATGAACCCGTTTCAGTTTTATCTGGCGCTCGGCGGGCTGAAAGAAGCGGGCTTCATCCGCGAGGCGCGCCATATGGAAGGGGCGCTGCTGTTTCTGACCCCGCAGGGCCGCGAGAGCGTGGAAATGTTCGCCTCGCGCATTCGGGCGTCTCAGCAGGAAAAGCTGGATACCCACGCGGCGGAATGGAAGCGGCGCATTCGCGACGAATTGCAGATGCCCGCCGAGTGGAAAGAGACGGATAACGGTTTTTCCGTCACGCTGCGCGCGCTGGAAAGCGGCGCGGAAATCTTTTCCATGACGCTGACGGCGGCCACCAGAGCGCAGGCCAAACGATTCTGCGAGCGCTGGCCGAGCCGCGCGCCGTTTCTCTACCAGACCATCATGGAGCAGCTGGGGGAAGCGGATACGGAAAAAAACGAGCCGTAAGCGCAAAATGAGATCTAACGAAGGAAAAAATGCAGTATAAAACCTGTAAATAAACGAAAAAAATAGAAAACAATCAAACGTTCGATGGCGAAAGCGAAAAAGGCGCGTTTGCAGCGCGCCTGATTCCATGCGGCTGTCGGGCGTTTTTTTGATGCGAAAAAACGCCGAAAAGGCGATCAAATGCCGGAAGAATATGCGGAAAGTTCGCAAAAAATGAACACAAATTTGGATGGATTGACTGACGGACGGAAAGAAATTGTCTAAAAACACTTCCATTTTTTCATACAATCTGATATAATGAACCCAACGGACAGGCGGGAGCGAACAAGCCGCCTGAAAAAACAGCCGATAACAGGCTTCAAAGGAGGAACGATTTATGAAGGACTACATGGTGAAGGACATACGCAACATCGCTGTATTGGGACACGGCTCTGAAGGCAAAACGACGCTGGTTGAGTCGATGCTCTATGCTGCCGGCGTGACTGACCGCCAGGGTCGTGTCGAGGATGGAAACACGGTCAGTGACTATGATTCCGAAGAAATCAAGCGTCATATCTCCATCAGCGCGTCCGTGGCGCCGATTGAAATCCACGGCAAAAAACTCAACCTCATTGACGTTCCCGGTTACTTTGATTTTGCGGGCGAAATGGCTGGCCCGCTGCACGCCGTGGAGGGCGCGGTGATCGTCATCAGCGCCGCGACGGGCATCTCCACCGGCTTTGAAAAAGCATGGAACGCGACCGCGAAGCATGGCCTGGCACGCCTCATCGCCGTCTCGCAGGTCGATCGTGAACATATCAATTACCGCAAGGTGCTCGACGATCTGCGCAGTACCTATGGCAACTGCATCATTCCGACGGTTCTGCCGATCGGCGAGGGCACGTCCTTCCGCGGCGTTGTGGATGTTTTGACGGGCAAAGCCTTCATCGGCGCGGGCAAAGACCGCAAGGAAATCCCGATTCCGGAAGACATGGCCGGCTTGGTGGAAGAGGCGCTGGAAGCCTGCCACGAGGCGGCGGCCAGCACCAGCGAAGAATTGATGGAAAAATTCTTCGACGAAGGCAAACTCAGCGAAGAAGACATGCTGCGCGGCCTGTCCACCGGCATTTACGAGGGCAGCATTGTGCCGGTTGCGCCGGTTTCCAGCCTGGACGGCATCGGCGTGCGTCCGCTGATGTATGAGCTGGCGATGTACATGCCCAGCCCGATGGAACACACCTATCACGGCATCAACCCGAAGACCAAATCCATGCACATCCGCCACGCGGACATGAGCGAGAGCTTCACCGCGCAGGTGTTCAAGACGATCGCCGATCCGTTCGTGGGCAAGCTGTCGCTGATTAAGGTGATCTCCGGCGTGCTGACCCCGGCGACCCCGCTGTTCAACGCGAACGCGGATAAGCCGGAAAAAGCGGCGGGCATCTTCATGGTGCGCGGCAAGAAGCAGATTCCGGTCGGCATGCTCTGCGCGGGCGACATCGGCGCGCTCAGCAAGCTGCAATACACCTCCACGGGCGACAGCCTCTGCGAAATCGGCAAGGTCGTTCAGTATGACAGCATCGATTTCCCCGCGCCGCAGATTTCCCTTGCGGTGTACGCCAAGAAGGCGGGCGATGAAGACAAGGTCTTCTCCGGTCTGGCGCGCCTGTGCGAGGAAATGCCGGACGTCATCGTCGCCAAAGACCCGATGACCACCGAAACCCTCATCAGCGGCCAGGGCGAACTGGAGCTTGAAATCGTGCGCCAGAAGCTGCAAAGCAAGTTCGGCGCGGAAGCCGTGTTCAAAGATCCGAAGATCGCCTACCGCGAGTCCATCCGCAAGACGATTCAGGTGCAGGGCCGTCACAAGAAGCAGAGCGGCGGCCATGGCCAGTTCGGCGACGTGTGGATCGAGTTCTCCCCGGCCGAACCGGGCACGGATTTCGAGTTCGTCGACGCGGTCGTCGGCGGCGCGGTGCCGCGCAACTTCATTCCGTCGGTCGAAAAGGGCCTGCGCGAGAACCTCGTCAAGGGCGTTCTGGCAGGCTTCCCGATGACGGGTCTGCGCGCCAAGCTCTACGACGGCAGCTATCACCCGGTCGATTCCTCCGAAATGGCGTTCAAGACGGCGGCGCGCATTGCCTACAAGCAGTGCATCAACGCGAACCCGGTGCTGCTTGAGCCGATTATGCACGTGGAAATCAGCGTGCCGGATGAGTACATGGGCGATATCATGGGCGACCTGAACAAGCGCCGCGGCCGCATCCTCGGCATGGAGCAGAATGACGGCAGGCAGCTCATCATCGCCGAAGTGCCGCAGGCCGAAATGTTCAAATACGCGACGGATCTGCGCTCTATGACACAGGCGAAGGGTTCGTTCAAGATGAGCTTTGAGCGCTATGAAGAAGTGCCGCAGGCCATCGCCGCCAAGATTATCGAGGCGCATAAGGCCGATCTGGCGGACGACGACGAATAAAAAAACATAAGATTCAGTATAATTCGACGACGACGGCTTACGTATCCACGAAGTATTCGGTAATCGAGCCGTGGTCTGAAGAGACGTATGACGAATTATACGACGCGGGATATGACGGAACGAGTTCCGCCACGTCGCACAGGTAAACAAACAGGTGAGCAGGCGGGCAGAAATGCCCGCCTGTTTCTATCGGTTTTGCTCAAAAATGATACGTAAATTTCACCGGATTGACAAATTCGCTTGACATGCGGATGAATCAAATGTAAAATAGAGATAGTCAAAGTGAAAGCGTGTGCAGATTATGCTGTGCTGGACATTGCGCCGGGGGAAATCGGAGTGCGTTTAGGCCGACTTTTCCGGGCGTTTGATACATCAAAACTGGATAGGCGGCAAAGCCGCGGAGGGAAGAAAGCGTCCCTGCGTCGGCATGGTTCTTTGTGCCTAAATGGGTTGTGGATCGCCAAAGGCGGGCGCCAATCTGTACACTTTTTTCTTGGACGATTGATTTGTGTTGAAATTGAGAATCCAAAAAGAAGGAGAGTGAAGCAGGTTGGCGTCGTTTATTTTTACCTTTTTAGCGATCGTCGTCGCACTGGCCGCAGGCGGTGCGGGCGGCTATATGTACCGCAAAAACGTGCAGGAAAAGAAGATCGGGCGCAACGAGGAATTTGCCCGGAATCTGCTGGATGAAGCGCAGAAGCGCGCGGAAGAAAAGAAGAAGGAAAGCATTCTTGAGGCCAAGGAAGAGGTCATCCGCCTTAAGAACGAACTGGATCGCGAAATCCGCGACCGCCGCGCCGAAGTGCAGCGCAGCGAGCGCCGCGTCACCCAGCGCGAGGAAACGCTCGACAAAAAGGCGGATAACCTCGACGCGCGCGAGACCGGCCTTGAGCGCAAGCAGACCGAACTGGACCGCCTGACTGCCGAGGCGCAGGAGTATGGCGCACGTCAGAAGGCCGCCGCCGAGGAGGCCGAGAAGACCGCCAAAGAGCTGGAAGAAAAGAGCCAGGCCGAGCTGGAGCGCGTCGCGAAGATGACGCAGGAAGAAGCGCGCGACATGATCGTGCAGCGGATTCAGAAGGAAGCCTACCACGACGCGGGCGTGATGGTTCGCGAGATCGAGCAGAACGCGAAGGACGAGGCCGAGAAAAAGGCGCGCAACATCGTTGCGATGGCGATTCAGCGCTGCGCGAGCGACCATGTGGCGGAGACCACGGTTTCTGTCGTGTCCCTGCCGAACGAGGACATGAAGGGCCGCATCATCGGCCGCGAGGGCCGCAACATCCGCACGCTGGAAACCGCGACCGGCGTCGATCTCATCATCGACGATACGCCGGAAGCCGTTATCGTGTCCGCGTTTGACCCCATCCGCCGTGAGGTTGCGCGAATTGCGCTGGAAAAGCTCATCGCCGACGGCCGCATTCATCCGGCGCGCATCGAGGAAATGGTCGATAAGGCCAAGCGCGAGGTGGACAACCAGATCCGCGAGGCGGGCGAGCAGGCCATCTTTGAAACGAACATGCATGGCATCCACCATGAGCTGGTGAAGCTGCTGGGCCGTATGCGCTATCGCACGAGCTACGGCCAGAACGTGCTTCAGCACAGCATCGAGGTTAGCCATCTGGCGGGCCTGATGGCGGCGGAGCTGGGCGCGGACGTTCAGCTTGCCAAGCGCGCGGGCCTGCTCCACGACATCGGCAAAGCCGTCGATCACGAACTGGAAGGCACGCACGTCGAGCTGGGCGTCGAGATGGCCAAGCGCTATCACGAGCCGCCGGAAGTGATCCACTGCATCGCGGCGCACCACAACGATGTCGAGCCGCAGACCGTCGAGGCCGTGCTGATTCAGGCGGCGGACGCGATCTCCGCAGCCCGTCCGGGCGCGCGCCGCGAGAGCATTGAGAACTACATCCGCCGTCTGGAAAAGCTGGAGGAGATTTCCAACAGCTTCCCCGGCGTGGAAAAGTCGTTCGCGATTCAGTCCGGCCGCGAGGTGCGCATCATGGTCAAGCCGGAGGATATCTCTGACGAGGGTACGTATGTGCTTGCCCGCGAAATTGCCAAGCGCATTGAAAATGAGCTGGAATATCCGGGACAGATCAAGGTCAACGTCATCCGCGAGACCCGCTGCACCGAGTTCGCGAAGTAAGAAAAAACAGAGTTTGGAAAGCGGCGTCGTATTTTGCGGCGCCGCTTTTTGCGTAGGGATGGGGGAAGTTGGGGCGCCGATCCAAATCCCGCCAGAAACCTGAGGTTTCTGGACTTTCCATATTGGATTGCTGCGCAATCCAAGCCTTTGGTCTGAGCTGAACAAGGAACGATAACGGGCGAATGGGAGAAAAGTGAAATGAAAATCGAAATTCGGCAAATCGAACATGCTGAGGAAAAGCAGACAATCTGCCGCGCGATTTTGGAAGCCCTGCCGGAGTGGTTCGGCATTCCCGAAGCGCGGGAGGAATACATCCGCGAGAGCGCGGACAGGCTCTTTTTTGCCGCGATGGACGGAGAAAAACCCGTCGGCTTTCTGTATCTGAAAGGGACGGGACGCGACACGGTCGAGCTGTATGCAATGGGCGTTTTGAAGGCGCGGCACAGGACGGGCGTCGGGCGGGCACTGGTGGAGGCGGCCAGGCGAGCTGCGCGCGAGGCGGGCTATGCGTTCATGCAGGTGAAAACGGTACAGATGGGAAAATACGCCGAGTATGACGCGACGAACCGGTTTTATCTGGCGATGGGGTTCAAGGAGTTCGAGGTATTCCCGCACCTGTGGGACGAATGGAACCCGTGTCAGGTGTATGTGATGGGGCTGTAACAAAAGGAGAAATGAACATGGAGATTGAAACGCGGCCCGACGCCTATGAGGTGCGGCGGCTGGATGAGCGGGACGTGGACGCGATTTTGGCGCTCTGCGAGGGAAACAGCCTGTTTTATCAATATCATCCGCCGATGGCGACGCGGGAAAGCATTTTGGCGGACATGACCGCACTTCCGCCGAACAAGCGCATGGAGGACAAGGCTTACATCGGTTTTTTTGAGGAAGGAAAATTGGCCGCCGTTCTGGACTGGATCAGCGGCTATCCGACGAAAGAAACGGCGTGGATCGGGCTGTTCATGGTCAGCGCGGAAAGACAGGGGCAAGGCGTCGGAAGTGAAATCATCCGCGGCCTGACGGAAAGCCTGAGGGCGGTGGGGTATCGGGAGATTCAGCTCGGCGTGGACAAAGGAAATCCGCAGAGCTTCGCGTTTTGGAAGAAAAACGGGTTTGAGGTTTTGCG
>Ga0129315_1001033_pt1 | contig 13586 bp, 12 predicted proteins | sample Cm827metagenome_FD_94432 | JGI IMG/M metagenome (GOLD analysis project Ga0129315, IMG submission 94432) | Eastern black-and-white colobus group fecal microbial communities from Wisconsin, USA - Cm827 metagenome | ecosystem: Host-associated > Mammals > Digestive system > Large intestine > Fecal...
AAAAAGACCCGGACGAACCGGATCTTTTTTCCCATTTACTACGATTACTTTAAGTTTAGAAAGAACAATCTAGAGTAAGTTTTGTTTATGGGTCACTTCCTCTTGGCACCGTTATAATACCAATCGAATATGTCGTTTCGGTCAAAGATCGGAGACGCGGAAATGTAATGAATGTGCTGAAAAGCGCTGGATAATGTGAAATATAGCCCGAAGGTGAACACTGGGTGTACATCGACCCTCTGCCATTGAAAGGAAGCGCTTTTTTGTGCTAGAATACACGGGATTGTTATTTGACAGAGGAGCAAGTCTTATGAAAAGAAAAACAACGATAAAAGTCCTGACTCTTTCCGTTGCGGCGTTGATGATGCTGATGCTCAGTTCCTGTGGCGGCGCGAAGGTGCCGAAAGATTACAATTATGATCTGAGCGAGTACATCAAGCTGGGGAAGACCAGCGGTATAGAATACGAGAAGACGGAGGCCCAGGTCTCCGACAGCGACGTACAGAGCCAGATCGACCAGGACATAGCGGCCGCTGTGAAGACCAAGAAGGTCAAGGAAGGTACAGTTGCCAGTGACTCCACTGTCAACATAGACTACGTGGGAAAGATCGACGGCAAGAAGTTCAGCGGCGGTTCTGCAAAGAATGTTGAGATCAGCATTGCGGACAACAACTTCATCGACGGGTTCGCGGATTCGATCGTGGGGCACAACGTTGGAGACAAGTACGACGTGGATCTCACCTTCCCGTCAGACTACAGTGATTCTGCTGTCGCGGGGAAGACCGCAACGTTCACCATCACGATCAACAGCCTGACCGTGAAGGAGACTCCTGAGTACAACGATGCTTTTGTAAAGAAGAACACAAAGTACGACACGACAGAGGAGTATGAGGCGGCCATAAGAAAGCAGTTGCAGAAAAAGGCGGATCAGCAGGCAGAGGAGACCGACAAGCAGCAGGTGTTCTCCACCATCCTCAGCACCAGCAAGGTGAAGAAATACCCTGAGAAGGAGCTTGACGACAGGTACAACAAGATCATTGAGTCATACAAAAAGGCGGCAAAGTCCAACGACACCACATTCTCGAAGTACATCAAGAGCTCTACCGGCATGACCGTAAAACAGTTCAAGGCCCAGGCAAAGACGGCGGCGAAGAACATGGTGAAGCAGGAACTGGTGCTCAACGCCCTCGCCGACAAGTACGATATCTCCATCACGTCCAAGGAGTACAATGATTATCTGGACGATCTCCTGAAGACCGCCGGATACAGCAAGGATGAGTTCAAGCAGGCCACCGGCTCCACCATCGAGGAGTATGCAGAGGACAACAACCTGTACGATTCCATGCTCTACGACAAGGTGATGACTAAAGTTATGAAGAAGAGCGTAGCTAAATAATTCGCAAGAACAGGAGACTGCTTAGATGAAGTGCCCATTTTGCAACTTCCCGGATACGAAAGTAGTGGATTCAAGACCCGTTGAGGGTGGATTTGCCACGAGGAGAAGAAGAGAGTGCGAGAAATGCCACAAGCGCTTTACCACATTTGAGAAGATAGAGGACACTCTTCTTGTGGTGGTCAAGAAGGACGGCAGAAAAGAGAGCTTCGACAGGAACAAGATAATAAACGGCATAATGAAGTCCTGCGAGAAGACAAAGGTGACCTATGACGATGTGGTCAAGATCGCAGACGACATAGAGCGTGGTCTGAACAACACCATGGAAAAGGAGATCGATTCCGAGATGATCGGCGCACTTATCATGGACAGGCTCCGCGAGATCGATCAGGTAGCATATGTTCGATTTGCGTCTGTATACCACAGGTTTACAGATGTTGACACCTTCGTGCAGGAGATCAACAAGCTGCTCCAGGCCGAGAATACCGGCAAGAAAAAGCACGAGAAGTATATTATTGAGTCAGAGGATACGGAGACAGGAGAGGTAGTCCTGTCTGACCCGAGCGACAAGCCTGGTGAAAAAACAGGCGAAAAGGAAACCCGGGAAAAAGAATGAAAGCAGCAGTAATATGAGTAAGTCAAGATTTCGCATAGCCATCGACGGTCCGGGTGGCGCCGGAAAGAGCACGATCTCAAAGATCGTCGCCGCCAGGCTCGGCCTTGAGTATGTTGATACGGGCGCCATGTACAGAGCTATCGGACTGAAGCTGACCGAAGAGGGCGTGAATCCGGAGGATCTGGACGGAGTGGAAAGAGTACTGGGTCATACGAGGATCGAATTCAACGACGGCCGCATACTTCTGGACGGTCGGGACGTCAGCGGGTCCATCCGCACGCCTGAGGTATCGAAAGCCGCGTCATCTTTTTCCAGGATCCCATGCGTAAGGAAGAAGCTCGGCGACCTTCAGCGGATCATGTCTGAGACCTCGGACGTGGTCATGGACGGCAGGGACATCGGTACAAATGTTATCAAGGATGCTGAATTGAAGATATTCCTCACGGCGGATCCGATGGTGAGGGCTCAAAGACGGTTCAGGGAGCTCCAGGAAAAGGGAAAGGCCCAAGGAGTCACGCTTGAGCTGGTGTATCAGGATATCTGTCAGAGAGACTACCAGGATACACACAGGGAGTTGAACCCACTGTCCAAGGCAGAAGACGCCGTGGAGATCGACACTTCTCAAATGACAATACCTCAAGTCACGGATTCCATTGTCCGACTGGCGGAGGAACGCAGGAAATAACAGAAGTTTTTTCACAGAAAGGGGAACCGGGAATGGGCGAAGGAATGAGAGCCCTTGCAAAGGTCAGAACTTATACGTACATAGTGTTTTTCATGTATCTCGCAATGCTCTTCCACGATTCCATATCGGGAGCCATCGGGATAGGCGACAGGAAACTGGTCTTCGGACTGGTGGCGCTGGCGGTGATCCAGGTGATCCTGTGCGTTCTGTATGATGTGAAGTATGCGACTACAGTGCCGAGGGGGAAAATGCACAAGGTGGTGATGATGTACTGCGCCAGGCTGCGGCTGTGGCTTCTGGTGCAGATAGTGCTGATGATCCTTCAGGTCGCCAACGAGGCGTATCTCGGTAACTATTATCTGGACAAGGTCGTCTCCGCCACACTGATCGTGCTTACCATGCTCACTCTGAAGACATTGACGATCCTTCAGAGAGGCAACTACCAGGTGCCTGACGGATATGCCGGAGGGGGACAGGACAAAAAGTCCTCGGGCGGCGGTCAGGCTAAGAAAAAGAAAAAGAAGAGATAGCTTTGTCACATTTATGTAATAGAGTGTGCTCCGGGTGTTTGCGACCCGGAGTTTTTATTGTATATAATCCGGCTGTGAGTCCCTGAAAGGAGAACAGCCATGCAGATCAAATCGCTGCCGCCAGAAGAGAGACCTCAGGAGAAGATGATGTATTACGGTAAGGGAGCCCTGAGTACCGCGGAGCTCATAGCTCTTCTGATACGCACGGGAAGCAGGGAAAAATCAGCCGTACAGCTTGCGGAGGACATAATCTCCTTCTCCACGGAGTCGTCAGGTAACCTCTACAACGTGGAGCCCAGCGAGCTGATGTCCATCGACGGCGTGGGAAAGACTAAGGCATGTGCAGTGGTGGCGGCAATGGAGCTCATGCGGCGCAGCAGGGAAGAGATAGGAAGGAGCCGGGATTCGGCATGTAATCCCCGGGAGGTTTACCATCTCCTGCGTGAGACATTGCGTCACGAAAAGAGGGAGCATCTCATAGAGCTCATCATCAACAACAGGTGCCAGGTGGAATCCAGGCTGACGATCTCCATAGGCGCTCTGGACAGCACGGCGCTTAATCCCAGGGAGGTACTGAATCCGGCAATACGGAGAAGCGCGGCGGGGATAATACTGGTACACAATCACCCCAGCGGAAGCCCGGATCCCAGCGCTGAGGACATCGCAGGCACGATGAGGATCAAAAATGCAGCAGAGCTGGTTGGCATAAGGTTGCTCGACCACATCATCGTGGCTGAGTCGGGGTATTTCAGCATGAAGGAGCAAGGATATCTCGAGGACAGCGGAGAGGGATAAGGACCGCGTGCATTCGTGACAGACAGCATAAGATAATTACAGACTGTGAATCAGTCGCAAAATATATTAAAATAAACAGTACATTATTTCTTTGAGAAGATCTGTGTCGATACAGGAAGTCAGGAGTAGATTTTGAGCAGCGTTGTAATGATAGCTTCAGGTAAAGGGGGAACGGGAAAGTCCACTGTTGCGTGCAATCTGGGACTGACCTGGCAGATCCAGGGGGAAAAGACCATCCTGATCGACATGAGCCCTAACGCCAGGTGCCTGGACCTGTATCTCGGTGTGGAGAATTACGCGCTGTTTGATATCAGGGATATTCTCACCGGCGTGTGCAGCACGGACAGGGGCATAATTGTAGCACCTCATCTAAGCGGACTTCAGCTGATCCCGGGAGCGCAGACAGAATCGGTGCAGTGGCTGCGAAAGGAAACACTTGGAAAACTCGTGGAAGTTCTGAAATACAAGTACGAATGGATAATCCTGGACTGTCCTCCTGGTGCAGGAGAGATACTGTCTACTTGTGCCAGCGTTTCTGACGGAGGCATCGTGGTACTCACCCCGGACTGGCCTTCTCTCAGGGCCGCGCAGGCGGCGGAGGAAGTGATGCTGGAGAATCAGGTCTGGTCGCGGGGATATATCCTGAACAGAGTCATCCGGGATCTGGAAGAGAAAAAGCTGGAGCTTGACTACAGGACCGTAGACGAAGCCCTGCGCTGCGAGAGTCTGGGGGCTGTTCTGGAGGATCAGAACATCAGAGCTGCGGGGGCGATGGGGATCCCCATCGTGGCAAAGCAGGACACGTACATCGCAGAGAACTTCAGACGGATAGCGAGGGAGATCCGAAAAAGGACGTATGATGAAGAGTGGTAAGAGACCGACGGTGTTGATCTGTGAAAATCATTCGGTCTAGACGACGGTCGAAAATTCACATATCGTTCATGTTCCGCCATCAGTACAATTCGCCGATTATCTTTAAAATTATAAAATAACATTCAATAACCACAATAAAAACTGTGACTATACACAAAACGCATGACTTATACCTTGTGTAAAAGCATGTGTTTTTTAATTGACTTTGTGAAATGTATGTGATAACATCTTCACGGTAATAGGGGGAGTAATTTGTAAGTTACAGGAAACGCATTCCGGCTGGAAATGGAACCGGTTGAATTACCCGGGCTGGTTTTGTAACAGGACCGATGGTGCAGTGCCGTTCCCCTGAGGAGTTATCACTAAATCTTTTTTTTACTTAGGAGGTAAAAGAGAATGGAACAAACAGCTAAAAAGGGCAGACCATTAGGCTTTTACATCTGCGCCCTCGGATTCACATTCGAGCGTATGGCATTCTATACTGTAAAGTATCTGCTTGCCATCTGGCTGGCAACTGATGTATCTGCAGGTGGTCTCGGTTCCACGAGCGTTGCCGGAGCGACAATGTCCGCACAGTTCGTAGCATGGACATATATCACACCTATCATCGGTGGATATATCGCTGACCACTTTGTAAGCCCAAGACTTTGCGTAGCCCTTGGTATGATCCTCATGGGAATCGGATACCTGGTTGCATGGAAAGCTTCAGGACTTGGAATGGTTTGGGTAATGATCATTCTGGTATCTGTCGGAACAGGACTGTTCAAAGGAAATCTTTCCGGAATCAACGGACAGCTCTTCTCCGATCCTGATGAGCTGAACGCAGCCTTCTCCATCCAGTATTCCTTCGTTAACATCGGTTCATTCATCGGAACGACATTCATCGCCGTAATGGCAGTAGGCGACAACCCTACGATGAGCTTCCAGGGAGTATTCGGACTCTGCGGCATCCTGCTGTTCATCGATGCGCTGCTGTTCGTCATCGGAGGAAGAGCAACACTGGGAGATGCTGGTAAGGCGCCTTTCAAGAAGGATCAGAGAGAGTTCGTTTCTGAGGAGAAGAGAGAGGCAGCAAATCAGCCGCTCACTTCCGGAGACAAGAAGAGAGTCTTCGCTATCATCCTGATAACACTGTTCTCCGGTGTATTCTGGATGGTATGGTACATGGCATACATGCCTGCTTACTACGTATTTGGCTGGGGCGATGGAAGCGACTTCCAGAATATCGCCGACTGGCACCTGTTCGGTAAGCTGATCCCTACTTCTTACTTCGACTCCATGAACGCTCTGGTTTGCATCATTCTGGGACCAGTTCTGGCCGTTGTATGGAACAAGCTGGCAGCAAAGGGCAAGGACCTGTCCATGTTCAAGAAGACTGGTCTCGGAACCATCCTGGTTGGAGTTTCCTACCTGGTAATGGTACTGGCATACAACCTTGCCGGTGGTCAGAGAGAGGGAACATCCTGCCTGTGGATCTTCCTGGTATCCCTGCTGATGTCCGTTGGTGAGATGGTATTCTCCCCTCTGGGCAACTCCTTCATCAACAAGCTGGCACCTGCTAAGGTTCTGGGTCTGCTCCTGGGCTTCTGGCCTATCGCAGTATTCCTGGCTCAGCAGATCTATCCACGTGTATACGCATACCTGAACACAGTTGCATTCGCAAAGGGCTATGGTATCACCGGCGCGATCGTAATCGCATTCGGAGTTATCATGTGGATCTTCAGCGGCAAGCTGGATGAGCTGGAGACAGCAAAATAAGACATTTGTCTTATACTGTTGAACAGACAATCAAAGAGAGCGCTGCACATTTGTGTGGCGCTTTTTTTCTGCGTTTCGATATGTGGTCGAGTGCCGTACGATAGTTATCACGCTTACAGTTGGGGCTATTCGTTTTATTGACGTAAACGGCGGGATAACGTATAATTAATTGGTTTATTTATGCAATTTAATCACCGTGTATTCACATGAATTCAGCGGAGTTGAACATAACGGGTCCGTATGACTATAGTCTGTTTTGACCTGTTGTTTACCCGTTAAGGTGGTTAGGTCGGATAATATATAGAATCAGAAAAGGAGAACAAGATGACAATATCTGCAATTATTGCCGGACTTGTTGCTCTCGTAGTTGGTCTGTTCGTGGGATATCTGCTGCGCAAATCCATCGGTGAGAAAGAGATCGGAAGTGCTGAGCAGAAGGCCCAGAATATCCTGCTGGACGCTGAGAATTCAGCGGAAAATGTAAAAAAGGAGAAGATCCTGGAAGCAAAGGAGGAGGCTCACAAGCTGAGATCCGATGTTGAGAGGGAGATCCGTGACAGAAGAAACGAGATAAACAAGACCGAAAAGAGAATTCAGGGAAAAGAAGAAAACATCGACCGCAAGCTCAGCGGCATCGAGCGCAGGGAGCAGGAGCTCACCAAGAAAGAGCACTCGATGAACGAAAAGCACAAGGAGATAGATGAATACCTGCAGAAGCAGGTGGCCGAACTTGAGAAGATCTCGGGATACTCCAGGGAAGAGGCCAGGCACCTTCTGCTGGAGGAGATAGAGAAGGATGTCCGCAAGGATGCTTCCGCAATGATCGCTCAGGTGGAGGCAGAGGCCAAGGAGGAGGCAGACAAGAGAGCAAAGAACATAATCACGCTTGCCATTCAGAGATGCGCTGCCGACCAGGTGGCAGAATCCACCGTCTCCGTCGTTCAGCTCCCGAACGACGACATGAAGGGAAGGATCATCGGACGTGAGGGAAGAAACATCAGAGCAATAGAGACCCTCACCGGTGTAGATTTGATCATCGATGATACACCTGAGGCTGTCATACTTTCAGGCTTCGATCCTATCAGGAGGGAGATAGCCAAACTTACGCTCGAGAAGCTCATCGTTGATGGACGTATCCATCCGGCCAGGATCGAGGAGATGGTCCAGAAGTCGACGAAGGAAGTGAACAACATCATCAAGGAGGAGGGCGAGAAGGCCTGCTTCGAGACAGGAGTACACAACCTGAACCCAGAGCTTGTAAAGCTGCTTGGACGTCTGAAATACAGGACTTCGTACGGACAGAACGTGCTCATGCATTCAGTCGAGGTATCACAACTTGCAGGCATCATGGCCAGCGAGCTTGGATTCGATACCCGCCTTGCCAAGAGGGCAGGACTTCTACACGATATAGGAAAGTCCATAGACCACGAGGTCGAAGGTACTCACGTCGAGATAGGAGTCAACATCTGCAAGAAGTACAAGGAGCCATGGAAGGTGATCAACGCCGTAGAGGCTCATCACGGAGATGTGGAAGCCACCACTATGGAAGCCGTGCTCGTTTCTGCAGCTGATGCCCTTAGTGCCGCCAGACCTGGCGCCAGGAGGGAGACTCTCGAGTCCTATATCAAGCGTCTGGAGACTCTGGAAGAGATCGCCAACTCCACCAAGGGCGTTGAAAGATCCTACGCCATCCAGGCAGGACGTGAGATCAGGATCATCGTCAAGCCAAATCAGGTCAAAGACAACGAAGTACCGATGCTGGCAAGGGATGTTGCAAAGAAGATCGAGTCCGAGCTGGAGTATCCTGGTCACATCAAGGTCAATGTCATCAGGGAGACTAGAGCGGTTGACTACGCAAAATAGGCCATTCACAAGCTCTCCTAAGTGCGGGAGGGCTTTTTGTTTACAAGGGAAGGAAGGAAAATCATCTGATGATCTACCTTGATAACAGTTCCACCACGAGACAGTACGATCAGGTCACAGATCTGATGGCAGACATAGCGAGAAATCACTTCGGAAACCCGAGCTCACTTCATGAACTGGGGTTCGACGGATCGGAAATACTTCGCAAAGCCGCGTCTCAGCTCGGATCATGTTTTCCAACAGGTGGAAAAGTGGTGATCACGTCCTGCGGAACGGAGAGCGACAACATGGCGCTCATGTCCGGTACGAGGAAGCTTCGGAGGCGTGGGAACAAGATCATTATCACAGCCGTTGAACATCCTGCCGTCATTCAGACTGCCATGAGGCTCAGAGAGGATGGCTGGGATGTCGCAGAAATAGGCGTGGACAAGAACGGGGTCGCTGATATTGATCAGCTAAGAGACGAGCTCGACGAGAGCACCGTTCTGGTATCCATGATGACCGTGAACAACGAGACAGGAGCCATCCAGCCGGTGAAGGATGCCTGCGCGATGACGCGTGCATTCGCGGAAAAACACGGGCAGAAGATTCTTTTTCATACGGATGCTGTTCAGGCATTTGGCAAGATCGACCTGAGACGTGAGGACTTCGACCTCATCTCAATAAGCGGGCACAAGTTCCACGGACCGAAGGGGATCGGTGCGCTGTATATAAAAAAGGGAATAGACATCCCTCCATTCATCACAGGAGGCGGACAGGAAAGAGGGCTTCGCTCCGGTACTGAGAACGTACCGGGGATCGCCGGCATGGGCCTGGCGGCGGAGATGTCGTGCGGTGAACTGGAAGAAAATAATAAAAAACTTTCCGAGCTCAATGAATACCTTTATAATGGACTGTCGACGGAGATAAAAGATATCCGGCTGAACGGGCCGTCTGTCACCGGGACCACGCTGGACGAGCCTGGAAGGAGATGTCCGTCGGTCCTTAATATCTCCTTCGAGGGAGTGAGAGGAGAAGTCATACTTCATACGCTTGAGCAGGACCAGATCTTTGTATCAACGGGGTCAGCCTGTCATTCCAACAACGCGGGAGACAGTCACGTCCTGACCGCCATGGGAAGGTCCCACAAGGAGATCGAGGGAGCGGTAAGGTTCAGCTTCAGCCATTTCAATACCATCCAGGAGATGGATGTGGTGATCCGGAAGACCGCAGAGGCCGTGGAGAGGTTCCGCAGGCTCGGAAGCTTCAGATAGGAGAGTTTGATTTGAATTTGAACAGTGAAAACAGCAGATTGTACATAGTGAGATGCGGCGAGGTCGCTCTCAAGGGCATGAACAAACCTTATTTCGAGAGGGTCCTGCTGGAAAGAGTCAGAAATGCCATAGCCTGCTGGGACAATGACTCCCACTGGAACGGCGGACTGATGCTGGTTCGCATCAGCGGTGATGTTCCGGTAGATGATGCGGTGAGAAAGCTTTCAAAGGTATTCGGAGTGGCAACTGTCAGCCCGGCCATCAGCGTCGAGAAAGATATGGACGCCATAGGGGAGGCGGCAGCGGCTTTCGTCAGGGATCTTAGAAGAGAAGATGATATCAGGACCTTCAAAGTCAAGGCCAAGAGGGCAGATAAGTCATTTCCCGTCCAGTCTCCGGAGATCGGTGCGATGGTGGGAGGCTCCATTCTGTCCGGGGTACCGGATATCAGGGTGGACGTACACGAGCCTGACCTGAAGCTTTTCGTCGACGTGAGAAGAGAGGCTGCATATATCTACAGAGACAAGATCAAGGGCTTCGGAGGGCTTCCTCTTGGTACCAATGGAAAAGGTCTGATCCTGATGTCCGGAGGCATCGACAGCCCGGTGGCTGCGTTCATGATGGCCAAGCGCGGGATGAGGATCGAGGCGATCCACTTCCATTCGTATCCTTATACTAGCAAGAGAGCACAGAGAAAGGTCGAGGACCTCTGCAGAGTTCTAGCCGGGTACATGGGGACCATCACCATGCACGTGATAAACCTTCTCCCTATCCAGGAAGAGATCGTAAAGAACTGCCCTGAGGACGAGACGACTATCCTCGTCAGGCGGTTCATGATGAGGATAGCCGAGGAAGTGGCGAAAAAGACGAAGAACATGATGCTGATCACCGGAGAGGATCTTGGCCAGGTGGCAAGCCAGACTGCTGAGGCACTTGTGGTGACAGACAGCGTCGTGGACATGCCGGTCATGCGCCCCCTCATCGCGATGGACAAGGTGGACATTATGGACAAGGCGAAGGAAATAGGCACATACGACCTTTCCATTCAGCCTTACGAGGACTGCTGTACGGTATTCCTGCCAAAGCATCCGGTGACAAAGCCGAAGCTGGACAGGATACAGAAATCGGAATCAGCACTTGACGTAGAGGGACTCGTCAAGGCGGCTGTCGACTCAGATGAGATCGTGGAGATCAAACCGGGCGAGATCGTGTAGCAGGGTCACGCAGAATAAGGAGTAAAAAGATGGCAGGAAAGAAAAACAGCAACTACCATTACAAGGACGAGCTGAAGAGTGCTGGCTCCGGAGGGACTGCCAGGAAAAAAAAGGCCGGTGACGGCAATAAGGGTGGCAGGAGGGACACACCGAGTCTTCAGAGGGTCCACAACACGAGAAGAAGAGGAGAAAAACAGCCGGCACCAAGCGTACCGGGTCTGATATTTATATTTTTCGCCATCGTATGGCTCCCACTCGTTCAGATGGGCACCGTCCATCTCAAGGGGAACAGCGGACTGATCATCGGCATAGCCGCCCTTGTCGTCGGGGGCATCCTGAGCTCCGTCAAGGCCATGAGGTCATCCATGATCACAGGAGGCAAGGACGGAAAGGGAGATGTTCTGTATTACTTCACAGAGATAGGCACGATCATCGGGTTCGCCGCAGGACTCCTGGTCGCCGTACTGGGAGACAAGAGCATGCTGCCATCTCTAGCCGCAGGGGTCGTCGTTGGAGGAGTCTGCGGATGGCTCTTCGGATATACAAGAAGGAAATAGCCACTTCATGGAACTGACAGAATAAAGATGGTATAATTTCAACGTGCAGGCTTTGGGCGCCGCAAGGCGCTCTTGATATATTTAAGGAGATTATTATGGCAAAGGTTGATTTTTCCAACAAGGAAGATAGAGATAAATACAGACACACCACGTCTCATATCATGGCTCAGGCCGTGAAGAGACTGTGGCCGGAAGCGAAGCTGGCGATCGGCCCCGCCATCGACAACGGATTTTACTATGACTTCGATCTTGATCACAAGTTCACGGATGAAGATCTCCAGGCCATTACCAAGGAGATGAAGAAAATCATCAAGGCCGGATATCCTATCGAGAGATTTGAGCTTTCGAGGGATGAGGCGATCAAGTTCATGGAAGACAGGGATGAGCCGTACAAGGTGGAGCTCATAGGAGACATTCCTGAAGGGGAGACGATCTCCTTCTACAAGCAGGGCGACTTCACGGATCTGTGCGCGGGACCTCACATGGAGTCCACAGGCCAGATCAAGGCATACAAGCTTCAGAGCGTTGCAGGCGCATACTGGAGAGGAGATTCCGATAACAAGATGCTCCAGAGGATCTACGGAACATCCTTCCCGACTCAGGAAGAGCTGAAGGACTACCTGGACAAACTGGAGGAAGCAAAGAAGAGAGACCACAGGAAGATCGGCAAGGAGATGGAGCTCTTTATGGTGTCCGAGGCAGGTCCGGGTTTCCCGTTCTTCCTTCCTAAGGGCATGATCATCAGGAACCAGCTGCAGAGCTTCTGGAAGGAGATTCACTGGAAGGCCGGATATCAGGAGATCCTCACTCCGCTGATCCTGAACGAGGAGCTGTGGAAGACTTCAGGTCACTGGGATCATTACAAGGACAACATGTACTTCACTGAGATAGACGATCAGGAGTACGCCATCAAGCCTATGAACTGCCCTGGTTCCATCCTGGTGTACAAGAACAAGTCCCACTCCTACAGGGAGCTCCCTATCAGATACGCTGAGATGGGACAGGTGCACAGACACGAACTCTCCGGAGCGCTTCATGGACTGATGAGGGTAAGGACCTTTTTCCAGGACGATGCCCACATCTACATGACGCCTGACCAGGTGACCGACGAGCTTGTGAAGGTCATTCAGCTCATCGACAGCTTCTACAAGGTGTTCAACTTCAAGTATCACGTTGAGCTGTCCACCCGTCCGGACGACTTTATGGGCGAGATCTCCGAGTGGGATGCAGCTGAGGACGCTTTGAGAGTGGCCATCGAGTCCATTGGCAAAGAATATGTGGTAAATGAGGGCGATGGTGCATTCTACGGACCTAAGCTGGACTTCCACCTGGAGGATTCCCTCGGGCGGACATGGCAGTGCGGCACCATCCAGCTGGACTTCCAGATGCCTCAGCGCTTCGACATGTCGTACATCGGACCGGACGGAGAAAAGCACAGACCTATCATGATCCACAGAGCCATCATGGGTTCCGTGGAGAGGTTCATCGGAATGCTCACCGAGCACTTCGCGGGCAAGTTCCCGCTCTGGCTGGCGCCTGTACAGGTGAAGCTCATGACCGTAACAGACGCTTCCGATGAGTATGCCGAGCAGGTAAGAGAGAAGTGTGAGGCCGCCGGCCTTAGAGTCGAGACCGACTACAGGAACGAAAAGATCGGATACAAGATCAGAGAGTCCAGAAACGCTAGGGATTCCTACATGTGCGTCATAGGTGAGAAGGAGGCTCAGGACGGAACTCTGTCCGTGAGATCCGGAAAGGCAGGTGACCTCGGATCCATGAGCGTTGACGACTTTATAGCCAAGCTCGTGGAAGAGATCGAAACCAAGGCTCTGTGATCGGGAGAGATATGGAAAACAACAATTCGGATAACATGAACCGCGGCGGCGAGGAACGCCGCGATGAGCCCCAGGTGGTCTACGGCCGCATAAGGAACCAGGAAAAAAGGCAGTGGATCCCGGTCGGAAAAAAGGGCACCGGAGGTGAGGGAGGCGGTCCCGCTCCGACAGGTGATCCTGCTACCGGCGGGAGATCACGCAAGAAGCCAAAGCT
>Ga0129315_1001036_pt1 | contig 13555 bp, 10 predicted proteins | sample Cm827metagenome_FD_94432 | JGI IMG/M metagenome (GOLD analysis project Ga0129315, IMG submission 94432) | Eastern black-and-white colobus group fecal microbial communities from Wisconsin, USA - Cm827 metagenome | ecosystem: Host-associated > Mammals > Digestive system > Large intestine > Fecal...
ACAACAGGAGAATCCAAGTAAAAACGAAATGGATGCCTCCCTCTACATTCAGAGAAGCATCCATGGCGATGACCTAATTATTCAATTCTAAGCCGGTGTCCAGAAAACCGGGTACATATCATTTTTCGACACAGCTTCGATTTTGGATGATTTTTGGACACTTCGGGAAAAGTGTGGGATACGCCGAGGGATACGTTGGGGCGCTGCCCCAAACCCTGCCAGAAAACTGAGTTTTCTGGACTTTCCTCCTCCGCTTCGCAGCATGCCGCGAAGCCATGCGGAAGGTGAAGGGAACTCAGTTCCCTTCTGGGGTTTGGGGCAAAGCCCCAACGTATCCTTTACTGATGCACTTTCCGGAACAGGCCCCTGTTCGTCGTGCGCCGCGCCAGCGCGTTGCCAAGGCTCTGCAAAATGAACACGACAATCAGCAGCACAACCACGCAGACGTTGACGATATCCTGATGGTTCTGGTTCTGGCCATAGTTAATCGCGAAACTGCCGATGCCGCCCGCGCCGACCGCGCCCGCCATCGTCGTCAGGCCAATCAGGCTGATGGCGGTGACTGTTGTCACGCGGATCAGTTCAGGCACGGCTTCATGCAGATACACGCGGAAAATCAGCCCCAGCGTGCCGGAACCCATGCTGCGCGCGGCTTCCACCTTGCCCTCGTTCACGCCCGTCAGCGCAACTTCCACCTGGCGCGTGTAAAACGGCACCGTGCCGAACACCAGCGGCAAAATCGCGCCCTTCACGCCGATGGCCGAACCGACCACCGCGCGCGTCAGCGGGATGAGGAAAATCAGCAGAATGATAAACGGAATCGAGCGGAACACGTTGATGACGATGTTCACAATCTGGTAAACGACGAGATTCTGACGCACGCCGCCCTTGCGCGTGATCACCAGCAGCACGCCGAAGAACAGGCCGACGACAAACGCGATGATGCCCGCCTTGGCGAACATCTCAAACGTCGCCGCGAAGCTGGTGAAGAAACGATCTCTGTATGCGTACAGATTCGGCGCAATCTGCTCAATCAGCTGCTCAAATGCTTCCATCGGCGATGACCTCCGTATACACATGGTTTTCATTCAGATAGTTCAGCGCGGCGGCCACCTGCTTTTCCTCGCCGCCGAGCAGGGCGATCATACCGCCCAGCGGGTTATCCTCGATGACCTCGACATTGGCCAGCACGATGTTGATATCCACGCCGAAATCGCGGGAGACGGTGGAAATCACGTGTTCTCCTACGCAGTCCTTGTGGAACGTCAGGCGCACAAGTTTCTGATTCGCTGTGGGACGCACGAGCGTGCTCCCCTCTTCCATCAGCTTATCCACCTTGCTCAGCGCGGACGCGGAGGAAACGAATTTGCGCGTAATCGCCGCGCGCGGATGCGCGAAGATGTCGTATACGTCGCCCTCCTCGACCACGCGGCCATTTTCCATCACGGCCACGCGCTGGCAGATAGACTTGATGACCGCCATCTCGTGCGTGATGAGCACGATGGTCAATCCGAGCTTGCGGTTCAGGTCGCGAAGCAGGTTCAGAATGGCTTCCGTCGCATCCGGATCGAGCGCGCTGGTCGCCTCGTCGGAGAGCAGCACCTGCGGCTTGTTCGCCAAGGCGCGGGCAATCGCGACGCGCTGCTTCTGGCCGCCGGAAAGCTGGGAGGGATAGACGTCCGCCTTGTCGCGCAGATCGACCAGATCCAGCAGTTCAAACACGCGCGCTTCGATATCGGCCTTCTTCATGCCCGTGTAGCGCAGCGGATAGGCGATGTTTTCAAACACGGTCGAGCGATCCAGCAGGTTGAAGTGCTGGAAGATCATGCCGATACCGCGGCGCATTGCGCCGAGCTTCTTTTCGGTCATCTTTCTGCCCTGCGCGTCGTAGGCCTTGCCGTCTTTGAGCGTAATCACGCCGGAATCGCCGACGCTGAGCGTGCCGCTGTCCGGCGTTTCCAGCAGGTTCAGGCAGCGCACCAGCGTCGATTTGCCCGCGCCGGAATAGCCGATGACGCCGTAAATCATGCCGTCGCCGATATTCAGCGTCACGTTATCCAGCGCGGTCACGTCGCCGCTCTTGAGGTGGAACACCTTATTCATCTTCTCGATTTGAATCATGGGGATACCTCGCTTCTTCTGTTATAGACAGGAAAAGCCGGTACGGCCTTTTTGAGGCCGTACCGGTTGAAAAGTGCTTACTTCGCGCCAGCGGCTTCCTTGATCGCATCGATGGAATCATACTTCTCGGAGTAGATGCACAGCGGAGCGATCAGCGTGTCGCCGATGACGGTCAGGTCATAGCCGTTCGCGGAGCAGTCCTTGGCGAGATAAGCCTTGTGCTGGAACGCGTTCAGGTCGATGTCGCCGCTGTTGAGCGCTTCGTTCGGCAGGTTGTACGCGTCAAACTCCACAAGGTCGATGTAGATGTTCGCGCCCTCGTCGTCGAGCACCTTCTGGGTCGCGATCCACTGCTCGTTGTTGCCCACGCCGCCGCACACGCCGACCTTGACGACGGTCTTGCCATCCTTGGAGGACTTGTAGCCGGAGATTTCGGCAACGTTTTCCTCGGTGACGGAGAATGCGGCGTCCGCGTCATACGCAAAGGCCGGGTAGAACGTCTCGTGATAATTCACCAACAGGAATTCGGCGACCAGCTGGGTCTGATAGGCTTCGACAACCTTCTGATAGACTTCGTTGTCCTTGTCCGCGGTGCGGGCGACGATGACGTTCACATACGGGTTCTCGCCGTTCTCATCCTGCTTCTCGATGAGCAGCGCGTCGCGGGAAGGAATCAGGCCGTAAGGCACGGCGTAGGTGCCGTTGATGGTGGAAGCGGCGAAATCGCCCAGCGTGGAGGGCAGCGTGTTGGCCGCAACCGGGGTCACCTCGACGTTGTAGAGGTAGTCGGTGATATCCTTGATTTCCGGCGTGTAGCCCGCAGCCGGGTCAACCTTGATGAAGCCCGCCGCCTCCAGCAGCTTGATGCCGCGGGAGAGGTTCGTGCCGTCGTCCGGCACGCCGAGCTGAAGCGGAGCGGCCGCCAGCGCGGCGGCAGAGGACAGGGTGAGCGCGGCCGTCGCGGCCACGGTGACGATTTTCTTGACGAAGCTGTTCATAAAATGCAATCTCCTTTGATCTGTTCGATAGGTTATATTGAAATGTTGCTTTGCGGCTGGAATCGGCAGTCAGCGCATTCGGCTGTTGCTCCCGCCCGGATGAAACAGCATGTTCAAATCCTCCCGTTTTGTTTTGGTGAACGTTTTTTCTTTCGATGGATGTATTATACGAGAGAACAAGGGAAAGGTCAAATCCCTGTTTCCTACGACCTGTCATAGGATAAAGCTATGGAAGCACAGTTTCATTTGTCTAAACCGATAAAAAGGGCATGCCCAGCCTTTGCGGACATGCCCCGTTTCAATCGTAGACTGCTACGCAGTCTGCTCTGAAACTACATTTTTTCTCATTTTATGGGTTACGATGGGCTGCCGCCCATACCCGCCTGAGGGGATTATCCCCTCAGACTCCCTTCTTCGCTTCGCGGCAGCTTTAACCCGCTTTTCCTTCGGCTCACAAAGTGAACCGATATGGGAGGTGCAGGAACCTCAGGTTCCTGCCGGGGTTTGGTGCGGCGCCCCAACGTCTCCCCTTACTCCGCGAACAGCGGCGTGGACAGATAGCGGTCGCCTGTGTCCGGCAGAAGCACAACGATGTTCTTGCCCGCGTTCTCCGGCCGCTTCGCCAGCTGAATCGCCGCATACACCGCCGCGCCGGAAGAAATGCCCACCAGCACGCCTTCGCTGCGGCCAATCTCGCGGCCCGTCGCAAACGCGTCCTCGTTCTTCACGGCGATGATTTCGTCGTAAACCTTCGTGTTCAAAACGTCCGGCACAAAGCCCGCGCCGATGCCCTGAATCTTGTGCGCGCCCGCAACGCCCTTGCTCAGCACCGGAGAAGTCGCCGGCTCAACCGCAACCACTTTCACGTTCGGGTTCTGCTCCTTCAGATACTCGCCCACGCCGGTGATCGTTCCGCCCGTGCCGACGCCCGCCACAAAGAGATCCACAGCGCCGTCGGTATCCTCCCAGATTTCCGGGCCGGTGCTCGCCTTGTGCACAGCCGGGTTCGCCGGGTTCACAAACTGCCCCGGAATAAAGCTGTTCGGAATTTCCGCCGCCAGCTCGTTCGCCTTGGCAATCGCGCCCTTCATGCCCTTCGCGCCTTCGCTGAGCACCAGCTCCGCGCCGTAGGCCTTCATCAGCTGGCGGCGCTCGACGCTCATCGTCTCCGGCATCACAATGATGATGCGGTAGCCGCGTGCCGCCGCGACGGACGCCAGGCCGATGCCCGTGTTACCGGAGGTCGGCTCGATGATGACGCTGCCCGGCTTGAGCGCGCCCTTGGCTTCCGCATCGTCAATCATGCCCTTCGCAATACGATCCTTGACAGAACCGGCGGGATTAAAATACTCCAGCTTGGCCAGAATATGTGCGTTCAGGTTTTCCTTCTTCTCGATGTGGGTCAGCTCCAGCAGCGGGGTATGGCCGATCAGCTGGTCGGCGCTCGTATAAATCTTGCTCATGGTGAAATCCTCCCGTTTATGTTTTCATTCAATATGGTGAAGAACTTTTTCTGTAAACGCACGCCCCGTCGCTTCAACATCGTCTGCTCTGCGTTTTGCAAAATCCGACGCATGGGCGGTAGAACGGTTCGGCATGGCTCCTCATCATGATTCAGTCCCTCTTATCCGTTCGATATTCGCCCGGCATTAAACCTATCTTTCCGGTCGGTAAATGGATTATATCGCTATGAACGGATTCTGTCAAGCGGTTTTCGCAAAATTTTCTTGAACTCTTCATTTACCCCATGGTATAATAGGTAATAAGGATTCACCCTTCCACCGCTCACATTTTTTTCTTCCCGACGGCGGGGAGATTGGGCCATCATGATCGGGAGGGCGCAAAGGAGGCAATACCGATGATGATCTCGACCAAAGGCCGCTACGCGCTGCGCATGCTGGTGGATATGGCCGAACACGAGCGGGGAAACACCTATGTACCGCTCAAGGAAATCGCCGCGCGGCAGGAGATTTCCGAAAAATATCTGGAAAGCATCGTCAAGCTGCTCGTGCAGAACAACGTGCTCATCGGCGTGCGCGGCAAGGGCGGCGGCTATCGGCTCAACGGTACGCCGGATCAGTTTACCGTCCGCAAAATTCTGGAAATCACGGAAGGCCAGCTTGCGCCCGTCGCCTGCCTCTGCGAACCGCATGAGCCATGCGCCCGCATGATGAACTGCCGCACTTACCCGATGTGGCAGGGGCTCAGCAAGCTGATTTATGATTATCTGGAAAGCTATACCCTGGCCGATTTGATGAAAAACGACGACGCAGGGTTTGACTATATCATTTAAACAAGAACGGACGCACATGTTACTGTGCGTCCGTCTTTTTAGGCGTTCAAGCCGCCCTTCCACGGGCGAACCGGCAGGCTCTCGCTCCGCTTGAGCGACGCGCGGATGTTGCCGTCAAAGAGCTGGCCAATACGGATGATCATTTCCAGCCCGTCTTCCTTCATCCCCTGCCCGATCCAGTTGAGCACCATTTCGGTCAGCGCGCTCTGGTAGAACTGCGCGATGATGTCCTTGTCCCCCTGGCTTGCGTGGATGCCCGCGCTCTGCCGCTCGACATAGCGGCGCATGACTTCGCCCGCAACATTGTAAAGATGTTTTTCCAGCGTCTCGCGCTGCATCGAGTGATACACGTGATAGACTGCGCGCTTATGTTGCAAGGCAATCTGCACCGCCTGCGCGATGCCTTCTTCCCACGTGACATGCTCCTTTACGCCGCCGAGCACCGCTTCCAGCTCAGATTCAAAAATCTCCGTCAGCACGGCGTACAAATCCTGATAATAATAGTAAAACGTCTTGCGGTTGATTTCGCACCGCGTCACCAGATCGGTCACGGTGATTTCGTCAAACGGCCGTTCGTCGAGCATCTCGATAAACACGTTTCGGATCATGTTTCGGGTATACTTCTGCGCCATGTTCTCCTCCGCGCTCACTTTTTTCTGTTATTATACCCATTTTACCAGCCAAAAGCAAGCAAATCGCCTGCCGGGTCAGGCGATTCCATACAGATTTTGCCATTTGATGCAAAAAACTTCAAAAAAGGGATTGACGCATTCTCCATTCTGCGCTATAATACGCAATGTTGACGGGGCATTAGCGCAGTTGGTAGCGCACAACACTGGCAGTGTTGGGGTCAGGAGTTCGAATCTCCTATGCTCCACCAAACCCAAGAAATCCGAACATCATCCCGATTGGGGATGGGTTCGGATTTCTTCTTTTTATCTCAAGTATTGTGGCGTGAAGCACACCAAAGGGCTTTCCGAACATTTACGGTACCTGTTTGGCGCATCGCCCTTTGAAAACCTTTGGGCAAAAATACGTAGTTTTTCTTGAAATATCAGGTTTGTCAGCTTGACAGTTTCCTGTTTTCAGACACAAAAACAGTGACAACGGAGAAGAAAACCTCATCCGTCGTCACTGCCCTGAGATATTGGATTGATTGTCGTTTCGTCGCACCCCTATACGGAAGCGCTTTTCTTCCTTATTTACAGCCCAAACAGCACTTCCTGATCCTCAGGCGAGAGCACGCCGTCCTGTGTCAGGCCGTGGTCTTTTTCAAACTTTTTGACGTAATCCGCCATGCTGTCGGTATACTCGGTCTGGGTGGGCTTTTTCTTGAAATAGCCCAGCTCATAGAGCTTCATGCGCGCGTCGAGCACCTCCTGGCTGTTGCTTCCGGTCTTGAGCGTCGCATATGTCTTTTCGGGTTCTTTTTGGGCTTCTTCAATCAGTTGGTTCATGCGCTCCCGATGTTCGGCAAGGCCCTCTTCGGTGCGAACCCTTTCCGTGCCATAATATACATAGGTATAGGTATCCGTTTGCGTGCATTTGCCGGAACTATTGAAATGCTTCACTTGCTGCAAAAGCCCATCGTCACCATATCCATATTTTTCATTATCAATAATTTCATTTCTTAAATATTCTGTTCTAGTTTTTATTCGTCCATACTCATCGTACACATACCTATATTCACGTTTTCCTCTGCTTACTTCCAATGTTGATTTATTGTTATCTGTCATTGTCAATCTATCGCCATTTTCGTCATATTCATACTCATATAACTCAATATTTACTCTATCACTTTGCGTGTCATCAGAGTCACAGTGAATTATCGATTTCCAAAATATATCATCTTCATATTCATTATATACGACATCAGAAATGCATGTGCAATCGTTTTTCTGATACCGTCCGTTATCTTGACGCCATTCTTCATATTTAGTTTCACGTTTACCTGTTAAAATAAAACCATCCGAATCAAGTGTATATACTTCCGTCCAGAAGATACTTGCATTCCGTGTGGCACTTTGCGGAAACCCCTGTTCATCATAAGCATAATTATAAGTAATACGTTCCTGATACTCGCCAAAATCCGATTCAGTTTTGGCCACTCTATTCAACGCCTGATACTTCTTGACGCAGAAACTCGCACGGGCAATGCTATCCTTATACTCTCCCAATTCTTCATAAGCTTGGAATGCGCCCGAATAGTTCTCTTCCTCCTCTTCCTTTACAGCTTCCTGATACCTAAGTTCTATCTTTACTTTTTCAATTCTTTCCATGCAGTCTTTATAATCGCCCAATTTTTCGTATATCAAAATAGCCTGATTGTACTCCCCAGCTTCCTCCAGTGAAATAGCCTTTTGATAAGTTTCTTCTTTTTTAACCTCTGCCTCATCGTATTTCTCTTGGGCATTTGGGTAATCAATCTTAATCAATGAAACGAAAATCTTTTTCGCTTCATCGTATTCTTCAGCTTGAAGCAGCATTTCTCCCCGCTGAAAAGAAGCAAGATTCACCGTGTCGGCCTTCTCCTGATCATTTACAATCAGGCAGCCCGAAACATCATTCAAGGTAACATCTTTCAAGGAAGCCTCCTCTTTTTCCGGAGCAAGCGTCCATAGTATATCGCCTGATTTATGAACCGTCTGGTTCAGGCTTCCGCTTGCCGGCATGTCCGCATAGATGACTACATCCTCCATCTCAAGCCCTCGCGGCTTTCCGACTAGCTGAAAAGACACATTTTCAATTTCAAAAACAGACCGCGCTTCGCATGTCAAAACATAATCCACTTCATAATTTCCTGGAAAAAAGCCATCCCCGCTTACTTGCATTCCTGTCATTTTGACATTCGTCTCTCTGACTGAGTAGGAAAAATAATCTCCGAAATTATAAGGCGTCAGCGCAATCTTCCCCGTCTGCGCTTTCGTTTCGGCGGCGGGCTGTTCCGCCTTTTTGCGGGTAACGGAAAAGCCGCCGTTTTCCTCCGCAATCTGAATGCCAAGCGCGTTGCAGAAGGGCGCAAGCGGCACATAATCCACGCCGTCCATCTGCACGGGCGTGAGGAAATTGCCCGCCTCGTCGAACATGCCGATGCGCGTGCCGTCCACCGCGACGGACTGCCCCTGCACCTCGGCGCTCAGACCCATGTTTTCGCAAAACGCCTGCAACGGCACATAGAGCAGGCCGTTTTCCGCTTTGGGCGTGAGCAGATTGCCGTCCGCGTCGAAGAACGCAACGCGCACGCCGTCAATCAAAATGGGAATCTGCGCATTTTCAGCGACAGCCGCCGTCAAAAGCAGCAGCATCGTCAGAAGGATAATACTTCCCCTCCGAATCCAAGCCGACATCGATTTTCTCATCCGTTTTTTCCGTCCTTCCGTAAGCAAAATGGGGATTTTATCTTCATTTCGACGTCAACCCGCCGAAACCTTGCCGTTTACGCCCGAAGAGGTTATTTCTTCGCCTTTTTTCTCAGTTTCGCAACAAAGAATCCCTCGTACCATTCATCCGGGCAGACGCACATCACGCCTTCCAGCTTTGTCGGCACCAGCGGCACACCCTCAAACGCGCCCGTATCGATCGGCACAAGCTCCACGCCGCCCTTTTTGAGCGCGGCGGCAACAACATCTTCGTTTTCCTCTCGAAGCACGGAACAGGTGGAATAGACCATCTCATGGCCGGGTTTCAGCAGACGGATGGCCTTATCCAGCAGGGTTTTCTGCATCTTCACCGTGCGGTCGAGATATTCCCGGCTGAACTGCCCGCGCGAGCCTTCCGTCACTGTGCCGCTCCCGCTGCAAGGCGCGTCGAGCAGCACACGGTCAAAGGCAAACAGATCGTCGAGCTGGCGCGCGTCCATGTTCATCACGGTGACGCGGTTTGCTCCCTGCTTTTTCACGTTGTATTCGAGCCGCTCGGCGCGCATCTTGTTGCGCTCGCACGCGGTAATCATCGCGCGCCCGCCCGTCAGCGCGGCGATCTGCGTCGTCTTGCCGCCCGGCGCGGCCGCCATATCCAGAATATTTTCCTCCGGCTGCGCGCCCAGCACGAGCGGCGGAATCATCGACGACAGGCTCTGCATGTAGATTTCGCCGCTTTCAAACATCGGCAGGGCGGCCACAGCGCCCTCGTCGGCATGATCCAGAATCAGCGCGTCCCCGCTCCACGGCACGCGCTGCGCCGAAAGGCCCGCGTCCGCCAACGCTTTGAGAATCTGCATCGGTTCAGCTTTGAGGCGATTCACGCGCAGGGTCGTCTTTCGTTTCGCCTCAAAACCCGCAAAAATGCGCCGGGCCGTCTCTTCGCCGACCTGCGCCGTGAGCTTTTCCGTCAAAAAAGCGGGAATATTCATCATTTTTCCTCCTTGATGGTTCGTCATATGCGGGCGTGTTCGTCGCTGAGCACATGCCCGATGCAGAGCTTATACACAATCGCCGACACCAGCGGGCCGACAATATCGCTGACCGGTTCGGCATAAAACGCCGCCCTCGCGCCGAAGCATGCGGGCAGAATAAACAGCGCGGCGAAATACACGCCTTTTCGGAAAAAGGACAGCGGAAACGAAATTTTCACCTGTCCCAGCGCCGTGAACCCGTCTACGATTTCATACTGCGCGCCCAGCGGAACCGCCGCCAGCGTACACACGCGGATCGCCCAAACGGAAAGCGCGGCCACCTCGTCGTCCTGCGTAAACAGCCGCACGAACAGCGGCCCGGCCACGCGCGCCAGCACAAACATGATCGCCGTGAAGCCCATGCACAGCGCGAGAATCTTTTTCTGCGCCGCCCGCACGCGGTCAAACTGCCGCGCGCCGTAATTATAAGAAAGAATCGACTGCGTGCCGCCGGAAATGCCGCCCAGCGGCATGGTCATCACCAGCATGAAACTCTGAGCGATGACCGCGCAGGTGACCAGCCTGTCGCCCATCTGTGCGCCACCGTAACGCTGCAAAACCGCGTTCATCGCAATCACCATCACATTGTCGATGGCGATGATGGCAAAGGGCGTGAATCCCAGCGCCAGTATTTTTTTCGCCGCCGCCATGCTCAGGCCGCCGCGTTCCAGCCTCACCGCCGCCCGCCTGCCGCAGAGGAAAAGCATCGCGCCCGCCGCGCTCGCCAGTTGGGAGAGCACGGTCGCCAGCGCCGCGCCGCGAACGCCCATGTTCAGCGCAAAGATGAACACCGGATCGAGCGCAATGTTCAGCGCCGCGCCGAGCACCACCAGCCGCATGGCCTGCGCCGCAAAGCCCTGCGCAATAATCATCTGGTTCAGCCCCGTCGCCAGCAGGGCAAACACCGTACCCATCAAATACGTGGTGAAATAGGCGTCGGCGTAAGGATACGTCGCGTCGCTCGCGCCGAAAAATCGCAGCATGGGTTCGCGCAGCGGGATGACCAGCGCCATCATCGCCAGCGAAAACGCCAGCAGCATGACAAGGCCCGTCCGCAGAATGCGCTTTGCCTCCTCCGGCCTGCCTTCGCCCATGCGGATACCCATCAGCGGGGACGCGCCCCACGATATCCACACCGCCGCCGAGCCGACCATGGTCACCACCGGCCCGCAGACGCCCACGCCCGCCAGCGCCGTTTCACCCGCGCCCGCGATGTGGCCGATGTACATTCTGTCCACAATGCTGTACAGCACGCTCACAAACTGCGCCAGCATGCTCGGCAGCGCCGTGCGCCAAACCAGCGCGCCAACGTCGTCGCGGCCGAGGTCATTTTCTCTTTTCATCTATCCCGTTTCCTTTTTTATCCGTTGCGGACGGCGCTCAACACGCCCGCAGGCTTCATCGTTTTCAAATTCACGGATGAAGCCATCCGGTTTTTTCTGGATTTTTATTATATCTTCTTTCCCCGCAAACATCAACCGCGCGGGCCTGCTTTTCCTTTCCGTGCGGTTTTTTTGAATTGTTTTTCACATGTTGCATGATTTGTTTCACCCAATTTTTACAATCCGTCAAAAAGCCGAAAAAAAAGCCGAACTTTTGCTGTTTTTCCTCTTTTTTCATTTGAGCACCTGTGATATACTGTATGTGTCAACCAAAGAACCGCGCGAAACATCAAGGAGGATTTAGCTATGAAAAAGCTCCTGACCCTTGCCCTGGCCGTGCTGATGTGCGTTTTCGCCATCTCCGCTCTGGCCGACACTGTTTCCATCGACCGGACTCTTGAACTCCAGTTCGTCCCCTCCAAGGACGCTGACGTCATCATCACCGGCACCAAGAACCTGCCGGAGCTGCTCAAGGCCGCGCTGCTGGAGCAGGGTTATGACGTGAAGGACATCAACATCACCGTCGGCACCAACTACGAGGCGACCGGCGAGGCCATGGCCGCCGGCACCGTTGATCTGGGCTGGCTGCCGGGCGGCACTTATGCGCTGTTCAGCGACGACGTGGACGTCATTCTGACGGCTACCCGCGCCGGCCTGTCCAACGACAGCGAGGACCCGACCACCTGGAACGGCGAGGCCAACAAGACCCTGAAGAACGGCCCGCAGGTCACCTTCTACCGCTCCCTGATCTACGCCACGCCTTCCGCTTACGGCAAGGAGCTGGCCGCCAAGGTCAACGCGGGCGAAGCGCTCACGTGGGATGATCTCTCCAAGGCCAACTGGGCCGTGCTGAAGAATTCCTCTTCCGCCGGTTACATCTACCCGACCCTGTGGCTCCAGGATCACTACGAGAAGAAGATCACCGATCTGCCGAACGTCATCACGCTGGCCGGCTACGGCGACGCGTTCGCTCAGGCTGCCGCCGAGGCGGTTGACATCATCGTCTGCTATGCCGACGGCCGCAACGATTACGAGGCCGCTTGGACTCTGCCCACCGGTCAGTCCGACGAAACCGGCAAGGCCGGCATGGGCCGCACCGATTCCATCTGGAACGAGCTGAATGTCATCGGCGTGACGCCGGGCATCTACAACGACACCGTTTCCATCACCAAGGCGAACGCGGACGTTTACAATCCGGAGTTCATCGCCGCGATGCAGCAGGCGCTCATCAACGTCATCAACACGCCGGAAGGCCAGGAGATCTTCAGCGTGTACAGCCACACCGGCTATGCCGTTGCGACCGACGCTGATTACGACGGCGCTCGCGCCGCGCTCAAGGTTGCGCAGTAATTTCGCACCCACAACGGGCGGCTTCCCTGTGGAAGCCGCCTTTTTTAAACTCCTTCAGTCAGCTTCGCTGACAGCTCCCTCAAAGAGGGAGCCGTCACGTTAAGGATACGTCTCCCGTTTCATAAAGACATTTTATCCTGTCGGCGAGTTTATACAAAGAGCCTCCCTCTTCGAGGGACAGCGAATCTGCTGCCGCCTGTGGCGGAAACAGGCAGATAAGCTGCCGTAGGTTGGCTGCCGAAGGCAGACGGAAGGAATTTAAAAGCCACACTTGACCGAAAATAGTTTGAATCCTCATTTTTGCAAAAAGGAAGTGTCCCCTTTTGATCGAGTTCAAGCATGTTTCCAAAACATACCCCAACGGCGTCAAGGGCCTCAAGGACGTCAACCTCAAGTTTGAGCAGGGCGAATTTGTCGCCATCATCGGCCTGTCCGGCGCGGGCAAATCCACGCTGATCCGCACCATCAACCGCATGATCGATATCACCGAAGGCGAATTGACCGTGGACGGCACCGACGTTTCCAAGCTCTCCGGCAAGGCGCTGCGCAAGTTCCGCCGCAAAATCGGCATGATCTTCCAGTCCTTCAACCTCGTCACCCGTGCGACAGCGCTCAAAAACGTTCTGACCTCCATGGTGCCGGATATGGGCTTCTTCCGCGTGCTCTTCGGCATGTTCACCAAGGAACAGAAGCTCGCCGCCCTCGCCGCGCTGGATAAGGTCGGCATTCTGGATAAGGCGTATATCCGCTGCGACCAGCTCTCCGGCGGCCAGCAGCAGCGCGTCGCGCTTGCCCGCACGCTCAACCAGAATCCCTCCATCATCCTCGCCGACGAGCCTGTCGCCGCGCTTGACCCGGTGACCGCCCATCAGGTCATGGCCGATTTCAAGCGCATCAACGAGGAAATGAACATCACCATCCTCATCAATATCCATCACGTCGATCTGGCGCTGGGCTACGCGCAGCGCGTGGTCGGCATCCGCGCGGGCGAAATCGTCTACGACGGCCCGGCCAGCGA
>Ga0129315_1001038_pt1 | contig 13534 bp, 11 predicted proteins | sample Cm827metagenome_FD_94432 | JGI IMG/M metagenome (GOLD analysis project Ga0129315, IMG submission 94432) | Eastern black-and-white colobus group fecal microbial communities from Wisconsin, USA - Cm827 metagenome | ecosystem: Host-associated > Mammals > Digestive system > Large intestine > Fecal...
GCCGTCCTCCGTACAGCGCCGGTCAGTACCTGTTCACGTCGATGACCACAAGCTCCGGCAGGTTGAAGATGCGCGGCACCCGGCCCGAATGCCCCAGCCCGCGGCTGACGATCAGCTCCGCGCCGTTGTCAAGGGCATGCTGCCCGCCGTCATAGACCGGCAGCAGCCCCTCCTCCGCGCTGTACAGCCCGCCCAGCGCCGGCAGGCGCACAATGCCGCCGTGCGTATGCCCCGCCACGCCCAGATCGAAGGCATAGGCATCCAGCATGCCGGGAAAGAGCGTCGGCACATGGGCCATCACCACGCGAAGACCCGCATGCTCCGCGTCCAGCGTCTCCATGCAGGCCCGGCCGCCGTAGCGCTCAAACCCCTCGCCGTAGCCCGACACGCCGACGATCTCCACCGTGTCCGCGCCCAGCTTCACCGTCTGCGCGCGGTTGCGCAGCACGGTCACGCCGGTCTGCGCAAAGCGCTCCGGCAGCTGCGCGTCGCCCCCGAGGAACGTCATCTCGTCCTCATGGTTGCCCATCACCGCGAAGGACGGGGCGATCTGCGCCAGTGCGCGGCACAGCACGAGCATGCCGTCATAGCCGTCCGTGCCATAGGTCACCAGATCACCGCCCAGCAGGATGACGTCCGGGGCAAGCGCCGCGACATCCGCGATCAGCCCGGCGTTATCCCCGCCGTATTCCCGCAAATGCAGGTCGGTCAAAAGCACAAAGCGGACGTTTTGGCTCACATCCGCATGGATCACCTGATAGAACGTCACCTCATAGGTGTGCCCCACCCGGACGGCAGAGGCCAGCGCGATGCCGCCCAGCATCGCCGCCGCGAGCAGCAGTGTGACGAGCACGGCCGCAAGCGTTCCGCCCCTGCCGTGTGCAGCCTCTCCCCGTCCATTCATACAGCGCGCCCTTCCTCCCGTGTCCATCGCCCATCAGACGACAAAGGGCCTTTCGGTCTCTTCGATTTCACGATTCTCCGGCGCGCATTCCTCCTGCGCGTACAGCGCGAGGGTCCGCTGCGTCATCTGCTCCCAGCTGAACCGCGCACGGGCATACGCCGCCGTGCATGCCCGGTATGCCTGCACCGTCTCCGGCTCATCGCACAGCGTCTGAAGCGCTGCACGCAGCGCGTCCACGCTCCCGCGCGCAAAGGTGACGCCATAGCGCCCGACCACCTCCGCGCATTCCGGAATATCCGACGTGACGCAGCAGCTGCCGCAGCTCAGCGCCTCCAGCAGGCTCAGCGGCATCCCCTCCGAATAGGAGGGCAGCACGAACACATAGGCGTTGGTATACAGCTCATCGAGCAGCTCGCCCTCCGCAAAGCCGGTGAACACGATGCGTTCGTTCTGCGCAGCCCGTTCCCGGAGCATCCGCACATAGCCGGGACAGTCCGCACCGTCCCCGGCGATGACCAGGCGCTTGTCCGTCTGCAGGCCGCAATAGGCGTCGATCAGATCGTCCACACCCTTGCCCGGCTCGATGCGCCCGAGGTAGAGGATATAGGAGCCCGCGTCCAGCCCGAACCGGCTGTGGATCAGCCGCGGCTTGCGGCGCACGGGCGGGTTCACGCCGTTAGGAATGTACACGGTCCGGCGGCCGTAGCGCTCCAGAAAGTACGCCTGCATGTGGCGGCTGAGCACGATGATCTCATCGGCAAAGCGGACGGCCACGCGCTCGCCCAGGCGCATATACAGGCCGCCAAGACCGCTTTTCCACTTTTCGCGCCGGTGATCGAGCCCGTGCACGGTGCAGATGCAGCGCTTGCCCATCAGCCTGGGCAGCCAGAGCATCGCGCTGGGGCCCTCCGCGTGAAAGTGCACCACGTCGTACGGTCCGAACGCAGCGCAAACAGCCGCGGCGACGGACGAAGTCACCGCGGCAATGCCCCTGCGACCGATGGTGATCGCGGAGCGCAGCTCCATGCCCCGCCAGTGAGCGGGCGGCGTCGCGCCGTCCTTCCCGCTGCGGCGGTTATAGCAGACCACCCGGTGCCCAAGGCTGCACAGGCGCGCGCCCAGCTCCCCGACGACGACCTCGACGCCGCCCTCGCGGGAGGGGATGCGCTTATGCCCGATCATGGCGATGCGCAGGTGATCCTTCTTCATGACTTCCGTTCCTTTCAGCGCAGCAGCCCGGCGCCCGGCGGAGTCCTCCTTTGGTAAAAGCAGTGCAATTTGTGTTGAAAAAACCGACCATTTCCATCAATTCTGTTTTCAGTATATCACATCACCTTTCTGTTTTCAACCGGTTTCCTGTATGTTTTTTCCAGAAATTTTCTTCTTTTTCAAATTCTCGCATCTGATATATCTATAAGTATTGTATATATCATTTTAGGACGTATCCAAATACCGGGTGAAAGACCGGTCGATGGGCATCCGCGAAGCCCGGCTTTCCAGCGCAGCCGCATCCAGCCGCCTATCGCTGCACATCCTCCCACAGAATGATCTGCGGTGCGTCGCTTCTGTCCGGCCCCTTGCTTGCGGGATCGAGCAATCTGCCTGTCTGAGCGTTCACGACAAGCCTGCGGTAGTGCAGTGAATTGGTGTAGTTGGGCACATTCACCGGCTCTGTCGCCATATCGGGCAAATCATAGTATTCGCACTCAACCACCCAGGATGGGAACAGAATGTAGTGTTCCAAATCGTGCTGCTTGTCCGGATATGCGGCGTAGCCAAACTGTACACCGTATACCTCCCGGATGCACCCCGCTTCAATCAGGGCGGCAATGCCCGGCTTGACATCATCGAAGCTGCAGAGCGGAATGTCCTCCGCGAGCACGCCCTTCTCCGCAAACAGATGCGCTGCAAAGCCGTAGCTGTTCTCCGACTCCACATGGAGGATGTAGTATTGCGCCTCGCGTCCGCCCTCATGCCGGTATGCCGTATCCGGACCGACCGACGAGGACGCGAAGGTATACCCGGCATTGGTCAGGACTGGGAGGTCCCGAATGATCTGCTGCCCGCAGAAGCTGTACACGTCCTGCTCCCTCACCGGCTCGCCGCGTTGATTCACGAGGGTCAGAACCGTCAGACCGCGCGCAGGCCGGAAATCATAGAAGCCGTATGCGCCGAACTGTGAATAGATGTCCCGGATCGCCTCATGGAGCACATCAAAGGCTTCCCCCGCTGTCATCGCGCTGTTACGCACATAAACAGCGTCCCAATCCACATCCTCCAGACGGATGAATCGCTCCTCGTCCCGGCACTTCAGGTTGATTTCGCTCTCCCTGAGCGCGTAATGGTAGTTGTGCGTCAGCATCGTATAGGAATCATCGGAATGGGCGGCGTTCATGGGCCATGCGCTCCTCTGGGGCGCATACGCATCGCCATACGCCGAGGAAAGCGCCGGATACCACGTCACCGAAAGAACCGGAGCCTTCAGCGCACGCGGAACCTCCACGGCACAGTCCACCGCAACCTTCCAGCCCGCCGGCGTGTCAAAGCTGTCCGTCCACCGGTCAGGCGTGCAGGCGAAAAGCTCACAGACCGACAACTCCGGTTCGGCCAGAAGCGATGCCGGCAGCAGAAAAACAGCGGCCAATACACAGAGCAGAAAAACCCGTCTCTTCATGGTACTCCTCCATTCTCTCATCATCCCGCACCCGCCGCTCACCGCATGAGCACGATGTCCTCGCTTTCACGCTGCCGCGTTTCCCCGGTGTACGCAATCCCGGAGCCGGTCGGGCGCAGCGTCATGCTGCTGCAGCTCTCCGGCAGGTCATAACGAATCCGGACGAAGAACTGCCCGTCCGCGTTCACGCCGTATGCGCCGTCGAGATTGCGGTACTCCACACCGTCCGCGACGAGCATGTAGCTCCCGATATACGGCAGGTCCATCGGATGTCCGCCGTCCGCACCGGCCATAAACGCCGCCGCCCACTCCGGCGCGTCAAAGACCACCTCGCCGCTCACATCCACATCGGAGATGCGGACCGTCGCCGCGGCGCTGTATGCGCTGGTCGTCACCGCGCCCGTGCGCGTCTCGGTCCGCCCGTTCAGCGTCACCGTGAAGGGCAGGCGCAGGATGCCGCGGTTTTCCGGCGTGGCGACGTGCGCCCAGTAGACGTTCTCCTCGTCCTGGCAGTAGACGCTTGCGCCGTAGAGGATGGACAGCTCGATTTCGATGTCGCCGTCCGGCACGAAGCCCTCCGGCATTTCAACCTCCTGGAAGCCCTGAATCGTATAGCTGTCGATCACCGTCTCGCCGCTGTCCAGTATGGTGAGCGGCTCGCCGTCCATGTCCGCGCCGTCGCCCACGCACATGCTTTCCCGGCCGATGTAGCCCACGGGATGACCGGCAAAGAAGGTCACATAGCGCCGCTGCGCGTCCTCATCGGCGTTGGTGTAGTGCCCGACGTACCGGCCCTCCTCCTGCATATCCCAGCTGTCAAAGCCGGTCGGCATGCCCTCGCCCTGGTACCAGGCGAGCGGCGCGTTCGTCGTCAGCGTGTAGGCATAGTAGAGCTTGTTCCCGTCGAAGTAGGACTGGTTCAGCGTCAGGCTAAAGCGGCGCCCGTAGAGGTTTGCCAGCATCGCATCGTGCACCGTCTGTGGCTGCGCAGAGACGTCGGGTGCGGACGGCGCCTGCGCCGACTGCGTGTCGTTCCCGGTAACGGAGGCATCCTCCAGCTTTTCAAGGCGCACGGCGCTCTGCTCATTCTGCTGATCGTTCACAGCCTGGCCAAACACGCCCAGACCGGCGGCAATCGCCGCGCTGCCGAGGACCAGCAGCATCACAATCGCGGCCACCAGCGCAATAGAGATTCTTCTTTTCACGGCATTTTCATCCTTTCTGATCGCCCGAAGCACCGCCTGCCGGCGCTCCGGGGGAAAATCGGCTTCGGAGAGGCAGGCTTTCAGGGCATCCCCCAGCTTGCGTTCATCCACGGAAATCTCCCCTTTCCAGCTTTCTTTTGAGCAGCTGCCGGGCCTTTTGAAGCCTGCGGTAGCCGCTCGACGGCGTCAGGCGCAGCGCCTGCGCGATGTCGCCCATGGACATGTCCTGATAGTAGCGCAGCAGGATGATCTCCCGATACGCGTCCGGCAGGGACTGCACGGCGGCGTAGAGCTGCCCGGCCGTCCCACCGCTCTGCGGCGCGGGCAGCGCCAGCTCCTCGACGGGCACGCGCCTGTCCACAAGCCGGAACCACTTCGAGCGCTGCTGATCGCGGCAGAGATTGACGGCGATGCGCGTCAGCCACGCCTTCTCGCTCCCGCCCCGGAAGCGGCCCCGATGCTGATAGGCCCGGATGAACGTCTCCTGCACGACGTCCTGCGCCAGATGCGCATCGCGCAGCAGCGCCGTGCAGGTGCCCGCCAGCATCGGGCCATAGTCCTCCATCCACCTCACGAGCTCCGCCTCCGCGGCCTCCCCCGGTTTCCAGGGTTTGCCTGTCACGTTCTCTCACCTCCTCATTCCATAGACGGAAAAACCGGCGGATTTTCGCGCGCCTTTTCAAAAACGCCGGGGAATTTTCCTTTCTCTGCGGATGTGCCTCCGCAGCCCTGAAACCTGACATCCCGCATGGACTTTCCCGGCAGGTTTTGCTATAATGGGTCTGCTCTGTGCCAAGCAGCGCGCATCACCTCCGGGAGGGCCTGACCGTGAAGGAAATCAACCTGACAAGCGGTTCCATCTTTCAAAAGCTCGTCCGCTTTTCACTGCCCATGATCGCAGGAAACCTGCTTCAGCAGGTCTACAACCTCGTCGATACGCTGATCGTCGGCCGCTGCCTCGGCGCAAACGCGCTGGCGTCCGTCGGCTCGGCCTATACGCTGATGACGTTCATCACGTCGATCCTCATCGGCCTGTGCATGGGCAGCGGCGCGTTCTTCTCCGCGGATTACGGCGCGGGCGCCATGCCCCGGCTGCGCGGGGACATCCGGCTTTCGTTCCTGTTCATCGCGGCGGTGGCGGCGCTGCTCTGCGCGCTCATCTATCCGGGCATGCCGCTGATTCTCCGGCTTCTGCAGACGCCGCCGGAGCTGCTTGCGCTCACCCGCGCCTATGTCCGGGTGGTGTTCGCGGGCATCCCGTTCGTCTTCCTGTACAACTTCTTCGCGTACCTGCTTCGCTCGATGGGCAATTCGGTCGCGCCGCTCGCCCTTCTGGCGGTCTCGTCCGCCGCCAACATCGTGCTCGACCTCGCGTTCGTCCTGGGGCTTCGCATGGGCGTGGGCGGCGCGGCGCTGGCGACCGTCATCGCGCAGGGGCTCTCGGGCATCGGGCTGATGCTCTATGCGCTCATCCGCCTGCCCGTGCTGCGCGAGGCCGCGCGGCATGCGCCTGCGCACCGGGGCCGCCTTGGGAAGATCATCGCCTGTGACGTGGCGACGGGCATTCAGCAGTCCGTGATGAACTTCGGCATCCTGATGATTCAGGGACTGGTCAACAGCTTCGGCGCGGGCGTGATGGCGTCCTTCGCCGCCGCGGTGAAGATCGACACGCTCGCCTACATGCCGGCGCAGGAGTTCGGCAACGCCTATTCGCTCTTCGTCTCGCAGAACCACGGCGCGGGCAAGCGGGAGCGCATCCGGGCGGGCACGCGCATGTCGTTTGCGGCCTCGGCGGTCTTCTGCGCGGCGGTATCGGTGCTGATCTGCTGCTTTGCGGAGCGGCTGATGGGGATCTTCGTCGATGCCGGCGAAGCCGCGATCATCGCGGAGGGCGCGCGCTATCTGCGCATCGAGGGCGCGATGTATGTGGGCATCGGCGTTCTGTTCCTGTGGTACGGCTATTTCCGGGGCGTCGGAAGGCCGCAGGTGTCCCTGCTGCTGACCGTCATCTCGCTCGGCACGCGTGTCGCGCTCTCCTACGCCCTCGCCCCGCACACGGACTGGGGCGTGCTCGTCATCTGGTGGGCCATCCCCATCGGCTGGGTGCTCGCGGATGTGACGGGCCTTGCACTCTACCGGCGGGGGTGCGCGTGATGCCGGCTCCAAAAAACAAAGCAGCCTGCTGTTTGCTTCGACAGCAGGCTTTTTCAATTGATTTATTCCGCCAGATACGCCCTGACGGCCTCAAGCGTCCGCCTTCCATCCTGCGCGCCGCGGTCATAGACCTCCTGCAGCCGCGCGGGATCGCGCTCCATGCGCCCGATGCCCAGCGCGCTCTCCGGGCGGATGACGAACACCTTCCCCTCCGCCTCCAGCCGGGCGACATCCTCGCACTGCTCGTTGTACGCCTCATGGCGGCGCAGCAGCGCATCCCTCAGCTTCGGATGCCGTCCATAACGCAGGCGGATGAGCGCGGGATTCATCGGCTGCTTGCGGTAATCCGCGGGCTGCGTCAGGATGACGACCACGCGGTCATAGCCGCGCTCCAGACAGTCGCGCACGGGGATGCTGTTCGATACGCCGCCGTCGAGGTAGCGCTTGCCGTCCACCTCCACCATGCGGGAGAAGAACGGGAGCGCCGACGTCGCGCGCAGCGTCTCCAGCTGCCCCACCATGTTGTCAACGCGCAGGCATTCCGCCTCGCCGGTCTCCACGTTGGTGGCGACGGCGTAGAACTCGCCGCCGTAGCGCTCAAACGCCGCTTCGTCAAACGGATCGAGCTCATTCGTGATCCGGTAATAGGCAAAATCCCGGTTGAACATGTCCCCCGTCGTCAGCCACGAGCGCACGGAGATGTAGCGCTTGTCCGGCATGTACCTGAGGTTGTAGCGCAGGCCGCGGCCCTTCTGCCCGGAGAACAGGTTCGCGCCGAAGATTGCGCCCGCGCTCGTGCCGAACAGCGCGTCCACGCGGACGCCCTCATCGATCCACACATCCAGTATGCCCGCCGTGTACAGCCCGCGCATCGCACCGCCCTCGAGCACCAGTCCCGTCTTCATGCCGCATGCCTCCATTTCAGTCAGCACCCATTATAGCACAGTTGGCGCCTTTCCGCATGCAGAAATGGTTTTTCAGAAGCTGTCCGGCTCCGGGATGTGCACCGGCAGCGGGAACCAGCTGCGCGCCAGGCGGCTTTCCGTCTCCGGCGCGGCAAAGCGGTTTTGGGCGAAGAGCAGCCTGTGCATCGCCAGGCCGCCGAGCGCGATGTCCGGCGCCTGCGCACGGGCCTCCGCGTCGATCCGTTCACCGTCCACGGTGACGCGGTAAGCCCCCAGCCCCTCCCAGCCGAGGACGAGCTGCCCGCTTTCCAGCGGTGACAGTCCGCTTTTCAGCCGCAGATAGGCGGGCAGCACGCGCTCCGGCCGCAGCACGCGGAGCATGCAGCACGGCGTGATGGCATCGCTCTCGCAGACCGGCGCGAGCAGCCGGTTGAGCACGGTGTCGTGCGGCGCAGCGGTGACGCGCAGCATTCGCACATTCTGCGCCAGCACCCAGCCCTTGATGGCGGGCAGGATGACGTCCGGTGAGGCCGCCGCCAGCTCGCTGACCGCCTGCCCGTCCGGGGAGACGCAGAGATAGCCCGCGGGCTTGCCGTCCTGTTCGATGGTGATCGCACGGTGCCCGTAGCTGCGCAGGATCGTGAGGAAATCCGCCTCGCTGCGCGCCCCGGCGACGGGCTGTGCGTCGTAGAGCGCGAACAGGCGCGGCGCATCCGCCTCGACGGCGTCGCGCAGGGTGAGCGCCTCCACATCCGCCAGCGCATGCCGGACGTTCGCCTGCCTGATGCTGTACACATAGGAGGCGCCGCCGGTCTCAAAGCCGCTGAAGCCATAGCGCTGGCGCTGCCCGCCCAGCGCGAGCAGATCCAGCCCCAGCTCCTGCGCGCGCCCGATCTGCCTGCGCAGCAGCTCGCCCATCACGCCCTGCCCGCGGGCGCGCGGATGCACGGCCATGGAGCCGAGATACCCCACGCGCAGCGTCTGTCCGGCGACGCGCAGCGGATACGTCAGCATGCCCAGGCAGCCGCACAGGCGCCCCGCATCGTCCTCCGCCAGCACGTGGATGCCGGCCAGGCGGCGCTCCCGGCCATAGACCTTGGGCAGCAGCGCCTCAAAGTCATGCGGGACGCGCACCATCGAAAAGATCATGTCGATGAAGTCGATGATCGCGTCCATGTCGCTGTCGTTCGCCAAACGGTAGTGCATCATGCTCTTCCCCTCCAGCCCCGGTTGATGTGTGTATGTGATTACTTGCCCATGTAGGCGTCCAGCTGGGCCTGAGCCTCAGCGAGCACCTCGCGCAGGCCAACCGCCTCAAGCTCGGCGAGCAGCTCCGGAACGACGACGTCCGGATCGGAGGTGCCGGTCTGCATCTCGTAGATGTACTGCTCCCAGACGTTCTTCATCGCCAGGCACTGGTCGGCAACCGGCGTGATGTCGAAGGCGAAGCCCAGCGCGGAGGAGCTGATGGCCTCAGCCGCATAGCGATCGACCAGCTCGGTCCACTGGTTCGGGTTCGCCGGCACGGCGTCGAACGCGGAGGCCTCGACCGGGCCCAGCGCGTAGGAACCCTGCGCATAGGCGTTCAGGCTCATGTTGGCGTTGCCCAGCTCGGTCTTCCTGACGATGCCCGGCTCGACCACTTCATAGTGCTTGCCCTCGATGCCATAGCGGGCGGTGGTGCGGTACTCCTCGTCGGAGTTCATGAGGTTGATCAGCTTCATCGCCTCAACCGGGTGCTCGGAGTAGGAGCTGACCGCAGTGATGGAGCCGCGCAGGCCGGAGGTGTTCAGATACGGACCGTCATAGCGGGAGATAAAGCAGGCCTTCTGCTTGGCGTTGGCCCAGATGGTCTCAGCGCCGAACCAGCCCTGGCCGGACTGCACCACGCCGGCGATGGAGCGCGGCATGGACTCGGTGACAGCGGCGTCAGCGTTGATGTAGCCCTTCTCGTACCAGTCATGCAGGGTATTGATGCGCTGCACGAACGCCGGGATCTCCAGCGCAGACTTGACGACGAGCTCCTGATCGGTGCCCTTCGCTTCCCAGTCGAGGCCGATCCAGTATTCCATGGACACCCAGTCAGCCAGGCAGTTCGCCCAGGAGGTGACGCCCGCCTTGGAAACCTTCAGCGGGATCTCGCCCGGATGGGACTCGACGTACTTGGCCATGTAATCGCCCATCTCCTCGAAGCCGATGTGCTGCGCTTCATAGGAGGTCGGGTCGAGGCCGAGCTCGTTGACGAAGAAGTCGGTATCGAGGATCCAGAAGATCTCCATGCCGTAGTCCTTGACGTGCGGGACGCCGTAGATCGCGTCGCCGACCTTCACGCCGGCCCAGATGTTGTCAGGCATGAGCGCCGTCATGTCCTGGCCGTACTCGGCGAGCAGATCCTTGATGTCCAGGAACATGCCGTTGGCCACGTTGGTCGCGAAGTCGTTGTACCAGTCGCAGGTAAAGGCGATATCGAAGTATTCACCGGACTGGGTCGCCAGGTTGATCTGCTGCGCGGTCATCCACTTGTATTCGCAGGTGACGCCGATCTTCTCCGCAGAGATCTCGTTGAGTCTGGCCTCAACCTCAGGCCAGTCGGTCGGGGCGTCGCCGGTGGTGAAGAGCCACCAGGTCAGCTTGACCGGCGCGTCCGCGCCGGCCAGGCCCATGCAGGCAACGAGCATCACAGCGGCGAGCAGGATAGCGAGCAGTTTCTTCATACAGGGGTACCTCCTTATGATGTTATTTTGCAAACGGGCAGGTTTGTTTCCGCTCCCCTGGTCCCGTTTTTGCCGTGTTCAGCCCTTGACCGCGCCGACGGTCAGGCCGGAGATGTAGTACTTCTGGAAGAACGGATACGCGAACATGATCGGCACGACCGCAATGACCACGATGGCCATGCGCATCGTCTCGCTGGGCATGTCCTGCGCGTCCGCGCCCATGAAGCCCGCGTTGTTGATGAGAAACTGGATCTTCTCCTCGATGCTCACCAGGATGTACTGCAGCGGGAAGAGGTCCGTGCGGTTGGAGGAGATATAGATGCTGGCCAGGTACCACTCGTTCCAGTACGCGAACGTCAGGAACAGGGCGATGGTCGCCAGCGCCGGCAGGCAGATGGGCAGCACCAGCTGGGCGAAGATGCGCAGCTGGTTGGCACCGTCGATCTTGCCGGACTCGATCATCTCATCCGGCACGGTCGTCGTGAAGAACGTGCGCATGATGATGATGTTGAAGCTCGAGCAGCAGATGGGCAGAATCAGCGCCCAGTAGGTGTCCTTGAGGCCGAGGATCTGCGTATTGACCACGTAGGAGGACAGTGTGCCGCCGTGGAAGAGCATCGGGATGAAGATAAAGTAGGTGAAGAAGCCGCGGAACTTGTAGCTCTTGCGTGAGAGCGTGTAGCCCATCGCCGCGGTCAGGATGACGCCGATGCAGGTGCCCACGACCGTGATGCCCACGGAGTTGAGGAAGGCGCGGCCCACCAGGTCCCGCATGTTCCAGACATAGCGGTAGGACGAGAGGGACAACTGCTTGGGGAAGAAGCTGTAGCCGTACTGTCCGATGGACTGCTCCGAGGTGATCGAGATGATCGCGACGAACACGACGGGCAGCACGCACACCAGCGCCAGCGCGATGAAGAGCAGCGAGTACGCGACGTTGGCGGCCGGTCTGACGCAGTTGAAGCGCAGCATGCCGTCGGAGAGGTTGGAGGCGTTCTTTTTCGCGTCGAGCGCGTTGTATTCCTCCTGCTTCTTTTTTGCACGGATGGCCATGGTCTTTCCTCCCTTCTCAGAAGAATGCGTTCTCTTTGTCCACCTTGCTGACGACGGCGTTGGACGCCAGCAGCGTCAGGCAGCCCAGCACGGACTGGATGAAGCCAGCCGCGGAGGCGTAGCCGTAGGTCGGAATCGTGGACTTGAACAGGGAGTTGTAGACGTACACATCCAGCGTGACAAAGGCGTTGTACAGGCCGGAGGAGTTGCGCGTCGTCCTGTAGAACAGGCCGAAGTCGGAGTTGAAGATGCGGCCCACCGCCATGATGAACATGATGATGATGACCGGCTTGAGCAGCGGCAGCGTGATGTAGCGGGTCTGCTGGTGCTTGCTCGCGCCGTCGATGACCGCCGCCTCATACAGCGAGCCGTCGATGCCGTTGATCGAGGCCATGTAGACGATCATGTTGTAGCCCATGTTCTTCCAGACGTTGAGGAAGACCAGGATGAACGGCCAGTAGCCGATGGCCTCCTTCTGATACCAGCGGATGGGGTTTATGCCCATACTGATGAGCACGTTGTTGACCAGACCCTCATTGGTCGCCAGGAACGCATAGACGAAGTAGCCCACGACCACCCAGGACAGGAAGTGCGGCAGGAAGATCGACGTCTGGCAGACCTTTGCCAGGCGCTTGGAGTACAGGTGGGAGATCAGGATCGCCAGCGCAACCGGGATCACGATGTTGAGCACGATGAACACGATGTTGTAGCCGACCGTGTTGCGGAACATCGCGATCGTCGTCTTCATGTTCGAGGAGAACAGGAACTTGAAGTTGTCCAGCCCGCACCAGGGGCTGTTGTGGATCAGGCTCCACAGAAAGCCCTTGCCCGGCGCGACCTTGTACTTCTTGAAGGCGATCAGTATGCCGAACATCGGGATATAGCAGAAAAGCAGGTACCAGATCGTCGTGGGCAGGGACAGCGCAAACAGCTGCAGATCGTCCACCCTGATCTTGCCGCGCTTCTTTTTCTTCTGCTGTATGGTCATCGTCTCCGGCCGGTTCATACGGGCCCGCCTCCTTCTGTTCACTTGCGAATGGATGTTTCTCCCGATCGCCTCGCATTCATTATTCTATATGGCATCTATGTTTTGATTATAACACCCGGCAACGATTTATCAAGATAATTCGGTGAATTCTTCACAATCCATGGAATTATTCTGTTTTTTACGCATAAAATGAACATGCATACAGTACATTATGCATTTTCCTTCTGAATCTGAAGAGCCGTGTGTTCTCGCGCGTCGGATGGACGCGGTTGGCCAGCAGCACGGCGAAGAAGCCCGTCTCCGGCTCCACCAGCAGCGAGGTACCCGTGAAGCCCGTATGCCCGAACGCCGAGGGCGGCACGAGATCGCCCATGAAGTTCTCCGGCGTGCCGGCCAGGTGGAACCCGAGGCCCCTTCGCACCTCCCCGTCCTCCGCATGGCAGGCGATCGCCCTGCGCAGCGTCGCCGGTGAGAGATAGCCGTCCCCGCCCCGCGCGAGCATCTGCGCGAAGCGGATCATGTCGTGAATGTCGGAAAAGACGCCCGCATTGGCGGAGACGCCGCGCAGGAAGCGCGCATTTTCGTCATGGACGATGCCCTGCCAGGCGACGCCCGTTTCGGGATCGACCTCGGTGGCGGCGATGTTCCCGCCCGTCGGGCAGTAGCCCGTGTGCGTCATGCCCAGCGGCTCAAACACGCGCTCACGCGCGAGCACGTCGAGCGGCTGGCTGTAGACCGTTTCGAGCACCTTGCCCAGCACGATGTAGCCCATGCAGCTGTAGTGGATTTCGGCGCCCACCGGCGTATCGAGCGGCCGCTCGAGGATCGCGCGCAGGGCGTCCTCCGGGCTGCCCGCCGCCTCGCTCAGGAAGAAGGAGGGGTTGAAGCCCGCCGTGTGCGTCATCAGGTGGCGGATGGTGATGCCGGCCTTGTCCGC
>Ga0129315_1001039_pt1 | contig 13522 bp, 15 predicted proteins | sample Cm827metagenome_FD_94432 | JGI IMG/M metagenome (GOLD analysis project Ga0129315, IMG submission 94432) | Eastern black-and-white colobus group fecal microbial communities from Wisconsin, USA - Cm827 metagenome | ecosystem: Host-associated > Mammals > Digestive system > Large intestine > Fecal...
AACTATAACATGAAATAAGCCAGAGATGTAAAATTTGCAAGAGTAACTTCCGCGTAAGGATTTGCCAAAGTTACTTCAGCCTTTGTGATAGAGCGACCGGAATTTACTTTGACAATTGAGATTGTTTCAGGCAGAGAAGCAGCTTACTTTTATTCGATTAACAGAACTTCAAAATATGCCGATAGAAGGCGATTTTAATTTTGAACATTTGAAATCGATCCATAAATATATATTTCAAGATTTATATGAATGGGCTGGAGAAGTAAGGACCGTTGAGATTGGGAAAGGAAATCTGTTTTGTACAACTCCCTGTATTGATAGCTTTGCAGAATCTGTTTTTGGAAGATATCTTGAATCATGTAAAAAAGCAAAAAATAGCAAGAAAAAATTTGTAAAAGTATTTGCAGATTTTATCATAGCTCAAAAGAAGTTGTTGACAATTAAGTTATAGTATTTGATTATTAGGGGTAAAAAATGTGATACGTTTCTTAGAGAGGACTGGAATACTAATAAGATGTTCTGTTATCTCTACATTATAAAATGATTGACACCATATGCGACACCACGTATAATATGAGTAGGAGGTATAATAAATGTCAAAATGGGATAAACTGATAACACGTATATGCAATTTATCGAAAGACCTCCGGTTTGATGAGTTACGGAAGGTATTGGAAAGCTACGGATATGAAATAAATGCACCAAGAAGTGGAAGCAGTCATTACACTTTCAGAAAACAAGGGTGTATGCCAATTACAATACCAAAGCACGAACCAATCAAGAAAGTATATGTGGAAATGGTAAGGCAGATTGTAGAAAGTGAGGCGAAGAATGATGAAGACGCTGAATGATTATATGGCAATGTCCTATCGTATGGAAATTGTGGAAGACAAAGAGGAAGGCGGATTTGTGGTTTCTTATCCGGATTTGCCTGGTTGCATCACTTGTGGTGAGACCGTGGAGAGTGCAGTAGCAAATGCACGGGATGCGAAAAAAGCATGGTTCCAAGTAGCATTAGAAGAAGGTGTAGAGATTCATGAACCAGATAGTTTGGAAGATTATTCTGGACAGTTTAAATTGAGAATTCCGAGAAGCCTGCACCGATCACTGTCAGAACATTCTCAGAGAGAAGGAATTAGCATGAATCAATATTGTGTGTATCTTCTTTCCAGAAATGATGCAGTGTATTCAAAATAAAGAATGTGTAGGGTTGGTAAAGAGAAATTTACAGTCTATAAAACAATTTAATAGTGGAGGGGTACAATGGATAAGGTATGTTTTATAATAACACCTATTGGAAAAGAAGGCACAGAAATACGAAAAAATGCAGATGAAGTTTTAGAATATATTATTAATCCAGTCTGTGACTCGTTTGGTTATTCTGTCGTGCGAGCTGATAAAATGACAAACAGTGGATTAATTACGAAGGCGATTATAGAACAAATTATTTCTGCTGATTTAGTAATTGCTGATTTGACTGGAAGTAATCCAAATGTATTTTATGAATTAGCTATTAGACATTCATATCGTAAACCGGCGATTCAGATTATAAAGGGAGACGTGAATATACCTTTTGATATAGCTAATATGAGAACTATATCATATGAAACAACATTGAGTGGTGCTGATTTAGCTAAGAAGGATATTGAGGCTATGATGCAAGCTATTGAAAATGGTGAAACGGTTCATAACCCAGTTAGTGAAGTAAGTGCATTGTTAAATATATCAGAAAATAGTGCAGTAGAAAATGCAGAGATATTATCAACATTGTTACTAGAAGTACAACAAATTCCAGATAGTATGAAAGAACTTGAAAGCAATATTGAAACTAGATTTTCACAAATGCTTTCTGCATTTATAGAAACAATAAAACATGAACAAGTTGGTAGTGCTGTTAAGCCAGAGGACAAATTACTTGAAATTTTTATGAATAAGTTGATGGAGAATCCACAAAAGGGAATGCAGAGTTTTGATGCATTAATGAAATTACAAGAAAAGATGGATAAAGTCCAAAATAATCAAAAATAAAAGTTCTGGCAACAAATTGGCAACAGAAAATCAGCGAGCCAAAATAATATATGCAACAGAAATAAAATACCGGCGAAAAAGATACAAAACTTAAACAAATATATTTAAGAACATCTTTGGACTTGCCGAGTTTGAGTAGTAAACAGAGCTTCATTAATGGTGTAAACAAAAGCCATTTATGGGGCTTTTTCTGGATAATCAAAGTTGTTGAGGGTTTGCCAAACTTGTTGAGGGTTTTTCGTGAGGGTTTGGCATAAAAATAGCATAATTGTTGAGGGTTCTTCGTGAGGGGTTGAGAAGAGGGGCTTTCATGAGGGGCTAACTTGAGGGTATGAGATAGGGTCTGGTATAACACCAGATCCTTAAATAATATTTAGTCTATTTCGTATTCTTCCGGATAAGGGATTCCGTGCTCATTCAGGAGATGTCGTAGCTCTTGGATATATTTGTACTTGTGTTCAATCTCAATCCAGTTTCCGTGGGACAACGTGTGGCATTCTTCTAATTCTTGTCTTGTAATTTCATAATCGAGCCAGAGTATACATTTATGATCTTTGCTAAAAGCGCAATAGTTATTCATAGAACCCTCCTTAAAATTCATCTTCTTCAAAATATGTGACAGGATTATAATCAGATACTCCATTTAGAACCGGAGCTGACCGTGTGGCATAGAGGAAGCGATTTCTGAAATGTTCAAAATTTCGAAAGCCTCGCCCTAACCGCTTAAGATCTTTCACTTTTCTGTTGATTGATTCAATTGGACCATTGGATAATCGGCTGTCATATATCTTTCCATTACCAACCTTTTCAACCATTATGAATGAGTTGATGATAGGGCCTTTATATTTTTCTAATAAGATGGCGAAATCTCTGAACATTTCATATGATGATTTTTTGTAGACGACTATTAATTCGTCAATTTCAGTACGTGCAGCAATCGGATTGCCGCCATTTCGTGAGTTGAATAACACGTACTGTTCCTTAAGGTTGCGGAAATCTTTAAGGTTAGAATCAATGCGAAAAAGCCAATCCTCATAATCGTAAGTGTTCATTAGAACGTGAAAGTGCTGGTCCATGCGAGGGTCTGAGTGATAGCGGATATTTGACTGATTTGACAGGATAAGCCAGCGATATTTCTGAAGGATATATACCTCGTCAGAGATGGGAAGCTGAACAGGATGCATGGGGTCAGTAGTTAACTGTTCTTGAAATTCCCTGTCACGTTGTTTGTATTTCTTAAGTAACTGTCGCATGTAGTTATCGATAGAGCGGGTAACCCATTGAAGCACATGGAAAGAATCTACAACCGGAACAGCATTTGGAAAGTACTTATCTACATAAGAAATGTATGGATTATACATATCTGATATAAGATACTTTACAGAATTACGTTCCTCGGGTGGAAGTGATGTAAAGTATGGTTCAGTGACATTCATTCGTCTGCTTCGTAAAAGATCAATGGGCTCTCCAGTATGAAAATCCTGAATGACTAAAGCATACTTGCAGTTGTCGTCCATATCCAGAAATACTTCATCAACAGAAATAGCATCTGTAAGAGGAAGTCGATCAAGTTTTACATACCGGTCAAATACATCATGCGCATATGTATCCGACACATGGAATCTTTTGCTTATAGATGCTGACGATTCAGCCAGGTTTCGATATGCATCAACAATAAGCATATCTGTTGCGTTTGTTGTCCTTCTGTTTTTGCTTACAAACTTGAATGAATCACTGATGTCGTAAAGACAATCAGGATTGGTGCAACGCCATCGACGCTGCTTCAGGATTAAAACAAGTTTGTAGTTATCCTGAAGTATTGGATGATTGATTTTTCTATTCTTGGTTCCTCTGGAATGCATTCTCAAACCACAACAGGGACAGAAGTGCGCTTCCGGAGCTGTTTCAAGATAGATTGTTTTTGTTTGACCTTCAATGTCGATAGAGCTGATAGAAATGTTGGCATCTTCAAGGTCAAGCAAATCTGTGATACTATTCATATAGCCTCCTTTGTATAAAATATTTCCGCAAAAATATCATAAGAGAAGAAGGCTAGAAGGGCCAATAGCACTTCAAAAAAGAAACAGGATTAACCAGCTGATAACTGATTAATCCTGTTTTTTATTATGTTTATAATGTTTAGCCCCTCACGAAGAACCCTCAAACCAGCCCCTCATGAAAGCCCCTCACGACAACCCCTCAAGTTGTACCCTCACGAAACCAGCCCCTCAACAACTTTGAATACCCAACTTTGCAGAGCAGCATTGCGAAAACGATGTTAGCTCTGTTTTTCTTTATACAAGATATGAAGTGATTTTTGAACTATTTTGTGCAGGTGAAACATTTGGGGGGCGGTATAGGAGTTGAATCTGTTTTATATTAAGAGGATTGTTAACAGTGACTATTTACTTTAAATCTGGATATAATAAGAAAGACATATATATTGATAATGAAAATATAAATATGGTACATTTGAAGTGGAGGTGAGAGCGTGCTAAAAACTTATTTAATGGAGAACTACGGATATAATGAACCAATTTTTCTAAATGACTTATTCATTGAGGGATTATCTGAAAATGCTATCCGGCAGTCAGTGAAAAGACTTGTAGCAAGTGGTTTTCTGGAAAGATATGATAATGGAATATACTATATTCCAAAGCGCGGAGGACTACTTGGAAAGAGTTACTTGGATCCTTCTATGGTTATTATACGCAAATATGTAGAAAATCAATCAAATAAATATGGATATATTACGGGTTTGTCATTTGCAAATCAATTAGGTTTAACAACGCAGATGCCGGCAGTTATTGAGATTGTTACAAATCGTGAATCCACTAATGGACGCATGCTTATGATTGGCAATCAAAAAGTTAGAGTGAGGAAATCATCTATTTCTGTATCAGAGGACAATGCTGAACTGCTACAGTTGCTTGATGCCATCGGACAGGCAGAAAAGTATACAGAATTGACCATAGAAGAGACTGTTGATATTTTAATCACTTATATAAGAAAGAAGAAATTTACAAAGGGACAATTATCAGATGTTTCATCTGCATTAACTGGAGCTACAGCAAAAAAAATGATTGAATGGGGGATAATTTATGAATTTGCATCATGATATGAAAATATCAGTGTTGGATTGTTATTTGTTCCTGAAACGTATGATACAGTGATTCAAAGTGTAAAACGTCTGGCTGATAGCGGAATTTGGAATTGAACTTTTAGGCTTTTGTACCTCTTGGCAGAAATCCGGAACTGTCATCCTGGGAACGCCTTTTGGGTTCTTCCGAGTTTTTCTTAGATAACAGGGCATGGCAATCGAAGACAACAAAACCCGTGCAAGGATGCACGGGTTAGCCTGTCAAGAACATGGATGTTCTCTAGCAGGCGGTTGTGTACGTCTTTCATACAGAGCCATTGCCGTGATCTGTTATTGATAGAAAAACCGGAAGGTTCCACAGGATTCCCAGGATGACCTTCCGGATTTATCATTAACTTATATGCTTCAAACAGTCTCTCTTAGCGAACCGGCTCTAATTCAGCTCTCCATTCTTATATCTCGCCACAACACTCTGAATACGCTCATTCGGATTCAGCAGATCACTGATGGACGTATCATGATTCAGGGTATCGATCAGATATGCAATATACTTACTCATATCACAATCAATATACCACTCCCTGCTCAGTAATTCCGGAGTCTGATAGATCAGATTAGTAGTGATTACGCCATCGATCAGACCATTTTCATAAGCCTTATCAAAACGCTCCAATCCATTCGTGAACAATCCGAAGGTAGCACAGATGAAAATCTTGCCTGCTTTTCTCTCCTTTAATCCGGCAGCTACTTCCAGAACACTTTCACCGGAGGAAATCATATCGTCGATGACGATCATATCCTTACCCTCTACGGAAGAGCCAAGGAATTCATGCGCAACGATCGGATTACGTCCGTCAACAATTCTGGTATAGTCCCTGCGCTTATAGAACATACCCATGTCAAGCCCCAGTACATTTGCCATATAAATAGCACGTCCCATACCGCCTTCATCGGGGCTGATTACCATCATATGATCGGAATCAATCTTAAGATCCTTCACATGCTTCAGAAGACTCTTAATAAACTGATAGGTCGGCTGAACTGTTTCAAAACCGTGCAGAGGAATTGCATTCTGGACACGCGGATCATGTGCATCAAAGGTGATGATGTTGTCAACACCCATGTTTACAAGCTCCTGCAGTGCGATGGCACAGTCCAAGGATTCGCGGGAGGTACGCTTATGCTGTCTGCTTTCATAAAGGAACGGCATGATAACGGTGATTCGTCTGGCCTTTCCACCAACAGCTGCAATGATACGCTTCAGATCCTGATAATGATCGTCCGGTGACATATGATTCTCTCTGCCACACAGAGAATAGGTCAGGCTGTAGTTTGCAACATCAACCAGAAGATAAAGATCGGTACCACGGACAGACTCCAGAATAATTCCCTTGGCTTCTCCGGAACCAAAACGCGGAACCTTCGCTTTCAGAAGATAGGAATCACGCTGATAGCCTGCAAATGCAAGACTTTCCTTGTGCTCACTTTCACGGATGGTACGCCATTTTACCAGATAATGATCCACTTTTTCTCCAAGGGATTTGCATCCCTCCAAAGGAATGATTCCCAATGAACCGACGGGAATGGTTTCAAGATTTCTCGTTTCTTCACGCTGTGCCATGAAGGTACCTCACTTTCTACTTTGCAGTTTTTTGAATAATCCGGATATCCGGCCCCGTAAATTTACATACAATATAGTTTTGCATAATCCTTGAAAAGGAACGATCCGAGTAACGGTTCGACACATCTTCAAAAGAAAGATTGGTAGATATAATAGTCGATTTCTGCGCCATGTTTCTTCCGTTTAATAAGGAAAAGAACACGGAAGAGATCACATTGGTAGGGTATTCGGTACCAAGATCGTCAATGATTAATAAATCGCAATCAAAGAGCTCCTTATGATAAGCAGCAAGATCTTCTTTATTCTTATAATCAAACATACTCTTGGAAAGTATTTCGAAAAGATGAATGGCACTCATATATACCACAGAATGTTCACTTTCCAGTAACTCGCGGGCAATACAACTGGATAGGAAAGACTTGCCCGTACCTACTGTACCATAAAAAAACAGATTATGATAGTCTGAATCAAAAGTTTCTATAAAATTTTTACTGATGGCTACAGTACGGCGGAAACACTCCAATGCCTCCCCTTTATAGTAGTCATAAGATAAATGGTCAAAATTCTCAGTAGACAGAGATTTCTCTAATCCGGACTGCTCATAAAGCAGACGGATAATTGCCTGCTTGAAGCAGTGGCACTTCTCGCGGTTCGGTAAATAACCGGTGTCCTGACAGTCCGTACAGGTATAAACGGGAGCAAGGTAATCCGCCGGATAGCCGGCATTTACCAAAAGCTCCTGTTTCATGCCGGAAAGACGCCGGATCGTATCACGAAGGTCTGTAAGTGCAGAATCATCCCCTTCTAAAAGCTTACGTCCCTGTGAAACAGAAACGGAAGCAATGGAAGCCGATAATTCCTTAAAACCGTCTACGTGGGAATTGACCTCCTGGAGACGTTCCTCCATAATACGGTGGTTATTTAACTGGGTCACTTCGTATCCATGAATGATGGACTGATATTGTGCGTTGCTGAGTGCCACGATAAAATCTCCCTCAAAAATTAGTTGCTGATGATCTCCTTTTCCAGAGCATCAAAGTCATAGGTGCTTCGCATCATCTGGTTGAAAGAAGCGGTGGTATTTCTTACAGCCTTTGCGGAAGTCTGGCGGCTCTGGCTGTAGGCATCATCGAGCTTAAGGATGTCGGCCTTGTGATGAACCTCGTTCTTATGCCAGTTGTTCAGGATGCTGTCGGCATATTCAAATCGGTGCTTGTCCGTAGCCATGACCGTCCGCTCACAGGCCTCTAAGATAATATCCTGTGTAAAGCTGAAATCCTTCGTCCACTTGATGACATAATCGGCCTCAGCCCTGGTCGGATTGCTGGACTTGCCCAAGGCTTTCATAATATCATAGACCGTCTTGTCATATTTCCTGGCAGCACGTGCAGCCTGCTTAGGAGTTGAGATGCCTTCCTCTGCCCAGCTGATGGCTACCTTTTCTATGTAACGGAAATCTTTCTTTCCCTTTTCTACGCAGTACTGGATCAGATAATCAATCAGATCCTCGGAAAAATGCAGCCTGTCCGTAAAGAACAGGATCGTTTTCATTTCGGTTGGCGTCAGCGGCTTCCCAATGTACTGCTCTACCACGAACAGAAGCTGGGAGGTATCTTCCTTTTCCTTGAATTCCCGGATCTGGTCAAGGGTATAAGCCGGTTTCTCATACGGATTGGAAGCCTGCACTTCTGCTTCGGATTCAACCGGTGCAGGGCGCTGTGGTTCTTTGCGTGCGGCAGAAAGCGGTACGACCGGTGCAAGAGGAGCCGCCTCATCGGAGGCTTTCTTTGTAACATCAAGCAGACGGATCGCTGTAAGCACCTTGGCATCGTCATATTCCAGAGCCAGCAGACGATTCTTCTCCCAGTACTTTAAAGCACGCAGGACATCCTTCTCGGTGTGGTTAAACTGATCCGCAATATCCGACACACTTGTCGGAAGGTGTGCGCTCATGGTGCGGAGAAGGTATAAATATACCTTGAGCTGGGCATCGTTCGCCTCTTTCATATACTCATCAATAAAAATATTGGATACCACAGTAACATCAGAATAATTCTCCTGATACACCTTAAACTGAGCCATATCAAATTCACCAACCTTAACATTCATTCAAACTAAATAAGCAAGATGAATTATAGCACATGCCTTTTAAAATGAAAATAGCCAAAATTCCTCAAAGCCCAGTATTTACAAGGGTTTGAGGAAAATGTGGATAATGTGGATGGTGTGGATATAAATTGGAATGGCTAAGAAAAATCACAAAAACTGCAAAAAAAATATCCACATATTTTTAAGAAATTATTCATAAAAATATGTGGATGATGTGGACAATTATCTGGAGAGAAGCTCTTCCCCAATGTTTACAACGTCTCCGGCGCCCATAGTTATCAACAGGTCTCCCGGTGCACAGTTTTCTAAAATAAATTTTTCAATTTCAGAAAAGCTTCCGAAATAATGGCAATTTGGATTGAGTGGAAGAATTTCTTCCTTCAGGGTTTCGGAGCTGATTCCAAGGGTATCGGTTTCACGTGCCGCATAAATATCCGCAAGGATGACCTCGTCTGCCAGGGCAAGAGCCTTGGCAAAGTCCTTAAGGAATGCTTTTGTGCGGGTGTAGGTATGCGGCTGGAAAACGACCCAGAGCTTTTGGTGAGGATAATTTTGTGCCGCAGTTAAAGTTGCAGTAATTTCTGAAGGATGATGTGCATAATCATCAATTATAGTAAAACCATTGAGACAACCCTTGTATTCAAAACGGCGGTCGGTACCGTGGAAGCCGGCAAGAGCTTTGGCGGTCTTATCACGGGAAATCGCAAACAGGTCAGCGAGTGCAATGGCTGCAAGTGCATTGTAAATATTGTGTTCACCCGGCACACTGAGCTTAAACGTACAGGGAGGCTTCCCGGTGCTTTGCAGCTCGAATTCTGCGCAGCCCTTGTCATCATAGTGAATCCGGCAAACAGAATAATCGGCGTCTTTGTCCCCAAAGGTGATGACGCGGCAGGGAAGGTCTTCATAAATTTCTTCGACATCAGGAATGGTCCTGTTGATAATCAGCGTCCCGTCAGCAGGGAGAAGCGCCGCAAAACGACGAAAGGAGGAACGGATATCATGGATGTCCTTGAAGAAGTCGAGATGATCTTCTTCTATATTAAGTATAATTGCGATTTTGGGGAAGAAGCTTAAAAAGCTGTTGGTATATTCACAGGCTTCGGTTACAAAATAAGGAGAATGCCCTACACGGATGTTGCCGCCGATGCTCTTTAGAATTCCGCCGATGGAGAGGGTGGGATCGGTATCTGCCTGCAGCAGGATTTCAGAAACCATGGAAGTGGTTGTAGTCTTTCCATGGGTGCCGCTGATGGCAACCGGAAGCTCATAGTTGCGCATGATTTCGCCTAACAGCTCTGCCCGTGTAAGTGATGGAATGGAAAGCTCCTGCATGGCGATGAATTCCGGGTTATCGGGGTGGATGGCACTGGTGTATACCACAACATCAATATCTGCGGTAATGTTTTCCTTCCTTTGTCCAAGGTAAATATGTGCGCCCCTGTCTGCCAACATATCGGTAAGGGCTGACTGCCTGGCATCGGAACCGCTGACCTTAAAATGCTTTTCTAAGAGAATTTCAGCAAGTCCGCTCATGCTGATGCCGCCGATTCCGATGAAATATACATGGACAGGAGTTGAAAAATCAATCTGATACATAAGAATAGATCCTTTCCTTTATACAAGAGTGCAGAAATTGCGTAGCAATGTAGCAATTCGGATACATCAATGAGTGGCAGAATTTATTTTGACACTCATATCATAATATGTGTAATTATTCAGAAGTCCATACTTCTGAACAGTTATAATTATACTGAATCCCTGATGGGAGTTCAAGGACAGGACGGTGTTTTTTACAAAATGTGGAAAAAGGTAACGGTATATCCACACAATGTTGTTGAAAATAGATATCCGGATAAAATACATCTGTATTTTTTGTAAAAAAATAACAGAAAAAAAGGAAAAACATGGATTTCCTTTGTAAAAAATATTCACTTTTAAAATGATATATGGTATAATATTCCTAATTCATTTGAACGTTCCAAAAAGGATGATTTTTCCTTTGACAGTTTGGGTTCAAGCGCTTCATTAAAATTTACTGGTAAGAGGTGATGACATGATTAAAAAAGAGATGATTGCCATGTTACTGGCAGGCGGTCAGGGAAGTCGTCTGGGTGTACTGACATCGAAGGTGGCCAAACCTGCAGTTTCTTTTGGCGGAAAGTATCGTATCATCGATTTCCCGCTCAGCAATTGTATTAATTCCGGTGTCGATACGGTTGGTGTATTGACACAGTATCAGCCTTTACGGTTGAATACGCATATAGGCATTGGTATTCCGTGGGATCTGGACAGAAATATCGGTGGTGTGACCGTGCTTCCTCCGTATGAGAAGATCACGAACAGCGAGTGGTATACGGGTACAGCCAATGCGATTTATCAGAACATTGATTACATGGAGAGCTATAATCCGGAATATGTTCTGATTCTTTCCGGAGATCATATCTATAAGATGGATTATGAGGTGATGCTGGATTTCCATAAGGAGAAGGGGGCAGATGTCACCATCGCCGTTATGCCTGTTCCGATGGAAGAAGCTAAGCGTTTCGGAATTATGATTACCGATGAAGATCATAAAATTACCGATTTTGAAGAGAAGCCCGAACATCCCAGAAGCAATCTGGCCTCCATGGGTATTTACATATTCAACTGGAAGACCTTAAAGGAAGCTCTGCTTGCCAATGCACAGCAGCCGGGTCTTGATTTCGGTAAACATGTTATTCCCTACTGCCATGACAACGGAAAGCCGTTATATGCATATGAGTTTAACGGATACTGGAAGGATGTTGGAACCTTACATTCTTACTGGGAAGCAAACATGGAGCTTATTGATATTGTTCCCGAATTTAATCTTTATGAAGAATATTGGAAGATTTATACAAAGAGTGAAATTCTTCCGCCCCAGTACCTGTCAGATACCAGTTTTGTTGAGAGAAGTATTATCGGTGAAGGTGCAACCATCTGCGGTAAGGTTTACAACTCCGTAATCGGCTGTGGCGTAACCATTGGAAAGGATACCGTGGTACGTGATTCCATCATTATGAATAATACGGTGATCGGTGAGAACTGTGAGCTGAACAAGGCGATCATTGCAGAGAATGTTGTTGTGGGTGATGAGGTCAGACTTGGCATTGGTGAAGAGGCAGAGAATGAGACCGATCCTCATATTTACAACAACGGAATTGTTACCATCGGTGAGAAGAGTGTGATTCCGGACGGCATCACTGTAGGAAAGAACACCTGTATCTTTGGTAAGACAGACGATTCCGACTACCCTGAGAAATTCCTTGCAAGCGGTAAAACTTTAATTAAGGAAGGTGATAATAAGTGAGAGCAATCGGTATAATTTTAGCAGGTGGAAACAGTTACAGAATGAAAGAGCTCTCATCGAAGAGAGCCGTATGCGCAATGCCTATTGCAGGCAGTTATCGAAGCATCGACTTTGCACTGAGCAATATGACCAACTCCCATATCCAGAAGGTTGCCGTATTTACCCAGTACAATGCAGGAAGTCTGAATGAGCATCTCATTTCCTCCAAATGGTGGAACTTCGGACGGAAGCAGGGAGGATTATTTACCTTTACTCCTTCTGTTACGGCAGAGAACAATTTCTGGTATCGTGGAACCGCAGATGCCATGGCACAGAATCTGTCCTTCCTTAAAAACAGCCATGAGCCGTATGTAGTAATTGCATCCGGTGACTGTGTTTACAAGATGGATTACAACAAGGTGCTGGAATACCATGTGGCTAAGAAAGCAGACATTACCGTTGTCTGCAAGGACATGCCAGCTAATGTGAATGTAGACCGTTTCGGTACAGTGAAGATGAATGAAGAAAGCCGGATCGAGGAATTCGAAGAGAAGCCGGTCGTAGCGAAGTCCAATACCATCTCCTGCGGAATCTATGTGGTCAGAAGACGCCAGCTGATTGAGATGATTGAGAAGTGTGCGGAGGAAGACCGTTATGATTTCGTGAAGGATATTCTGATCCGCTATAAGAATATGAAGAGAATCTACGGATACAAGCTCACGGACTACTGGAGAAACATTGCAACCGTAGAGGATTACTTCGAGACTAACATGGATTTCCTCAAGCCGGAAACCAGAGATTATTTCTTTAAACAGTATCCGGATATTTACTCCAAGGTAGATGATCTCCCACCGGCAAAATACAATCCGGGTGCGCAGGTTCGTAACAGTCTGGTATCAAGCGGAACGATCATTAACGGTACGGTAGAGGATTCCGTCATCTTTAAGGAAACCTACATTGGAAACAACTGTTACATCAAGAATTCCATTATTCTGAATGATGTTTACATTGGTGACAATACGCACATTGAAAACTGCATCATAGAAAGTCATGATACCATCCGGGCGAATTCTTACTATGTTGGTGAGAATGAGATTAAGATTGTTGTGGAGAGAAATGACCGGTATGTGATCTGATACACCGGTTCAGCCATGCAGAAATGATTGGGCAATCCGTGCAAACCGACAACTTATGAATGGCATGGCGGAACGGCTATTAATTAAATTTAATGGTAACTATTCAGAACCCCATTCGTAAAACCGTTGCTAACGCAACGTAGTTTACCTCATGTGGTTACTTCGCCATATAAATTATGTCAAATGTCCTTACGAATGCGAGCATTCGACGTCCATAT